>ERZ891134.2221-NODE-2221-length-11745-cov-6.988794_pt1 | contig 11745 bp, 8 predicted proteins | sample MGYA00520888_ERZ891134 | MGnify/ENA primary metagenome ERZ891134 (study PRJEB32303, sample SAMEA104408692) | aquatic metagenome | biome: Brackish water; feature: Coastal; material: water | place: Baltic Sea | collected 2014-10-23 | depth 10 m ... | reverse complement strand
CCAGCCGCCCATCTGCGGCTGTTGCGGGGCTCGGAAGATGGCGTGGCCCTGTCGGAGGTGGTGCTGCTGCCGCCGGTGGAGCACCACGAGGTGTGGGCGGCGGGGGTGACGTATCTCCGCAGCAAATCGGCCCGCATGGAGGAAAGCGACTTCAGCGCCACCGCCTACGACCGCGTGTACGACGCGGACCGCCCCGAGATCTTCTTCAAGTCGCTCGGCGCAAAGGTGGTGGGGCCGGATGAGCATGTGGGCATTCGCAAAGACGCCCGCTGGAGTGTGCCGGAGCCGGAGCTGGCGCTGGTGATGAATGCCCACGGCCGGCTCGTCGGCTGCACCGTCGGCAACGACATGAGCTCGCGGGACATCGAAGGGGAAAACCTGCTCTACCTGCCGCAGGCGAAGGTCTATGACCGTTCGTGCAGCCTCGGCCCCTGGATCACGCTGGTGGCTGACGACGACGTCATCCGCCAATGGACGATTGCCGTTGCCATCAGGCGGGGAGGCGAGACGGTGTTTGCCGGCGAGACCGGCATCGATCAGATCAAGCGGACCTTTGCCGATCTGATCGACCACCTCTGGCGATCGCAGCACTTCCCGCACGGCGTGGTCTTGCTCACAGGCACGGGCGTGGTGCCCGATGAGTCGTTTACGCTGGCAGCCAACGACCATGTCACGATCACGATCAGCGGCATCGGCACGCTGGAAAACACCGTGGCGGTTGTCTGAGACCCCTGCGGCCGCTCCCACTTCTTTCCGCATTTCCTTTTTGAACGAGGCATCCATGACGCAGCTGCACGGCAAGAACTTCATCGCAGGCACCCTCCAGAACTCGGGCGACACCCTGACGGCCGTGAGCCCGCTTGATGGCAGCAGCCTCGAGGGCAGGTTCTGCCTGGCGAGCGAGGCCGACGTGGAGGCGGCGATGGAGGCCGCAGCAGAGGCCAGCGGGCCGTTGGCCGCCCGCAGCGGCTCGCAGCGGGCGGAGCTGCTCGAGCGGATCGCCACTGAAATTGAAGCGTTGGGAGACGGCCTTCTGGAGCGAGCCCACCAGGAGACGGCCCTGCCGCTGGCCCGACTGACGGGCGAACGGGGCAGGACGGTGGGCCAGCTGCGGCTGTTTGCGGCTGCCGCCCGCGAGGGAAGCTGGCAGGATCCGCGGATCGACCGTGCCATGCCCGACCGTCAGCCGCTGCCGCGGCCAGACCTGCGGCGGGCCAAGCGGCCGATCGGCCCGGTGGTCGTGTTTGGCAGCAGCAACTTTCCGCTGGCCTTTTCTGTTGCCGGCGGCGACACCGCCAGCGCCCTGTGCACAGGCAACCCCGTTGTGGTCAAGGCGCACCGGGCCCATCCCGGCACGTCGGAACTGGTCGCCTCCGCCATCGCCAAGGCGGTTGCAGCCTGCGGCATGCCCGCAGGCACGTTTTCCATGCTGCATGGCCAGGGGAGCTTGATCGGGATTGCCTTGGTGAGGCATCCCGCCACCAAGGCGGTCGGCTTTACCGGCTCGCGGGCGGCTGGCCGGGCGCTGTGCGACGCGGCCGCGGGCCGGCCCGATCCGATTCCGGTGTTTGCGGAGATGAGCAGCATCAATCCGGTGTTTCTGCTGCCCGGGGCCCTCGCCGAACGCGGTGCGTCGATCGCCCAAGGGTTTGTGGCATCGATGACGCTCGGGGTTGGCCAGTTCTGCACGAAGCCGGGCCTCGTGTTTGCGGTCACGGGGCCAGAGCTCGACGCATTTCGCGAGGCCGTCCGTGAGGCGGTCATCGCCGCCCCGTCGGCCTCGATGCTGACGGCAGACATTCTCGATGCCTACACGGCGGGCCGTGAAAAACTGGTGAGCCTCGGCAACGCGACCACGCTCAGCGAGGCCTCGGCAGAAGCGGATGCTGCCAAGACGCAGGCGTCGGCGGTGGTTGCTGAAACCGATCTGGCGAGCTTTCTGGCAGACGAGGGCTACGCAGCGGAGGTCTTTGGGCCTGCGAGCCTGATCGTGACGGCTGCCTCGGCCGACCAGCTGCGAGACGCGGCGGCCTCGCTCGAGGGGCAGCTGACCGCCACGCTGCATGGCACGCAGAGCGATCTCGCTGCTGCGGCAGACCTGCTCGAGGTGTTGGCCACCAAGGCTGGGCGGCTGATCGTCAATGGCTTTCCGACCGGGGTTGAGGTCTGCCCCGCGATGCAGCACGGCGGGCCGTGGCCGGCAACGAGCGACTCGCGGTTTACCAGCGTGGGCACGGCGGCACTTGAGCGGTTTGTGCGGCCGGTCTGCTATCAGGATGTTCCCGACGCCCTGCTGCCCGACGCCCTCAAGGATGCCAATCCGCTGTGCCTTGAGCGGCTCGTGAATGGCGTCCGCGGCACGCACTGAGCCACAGGTTCGTCACGCGACCGGCTTGGTGAGCCCAGCCAGTTCGGCTGCCGAGAGATCGGCGATCGAGTCGACGATCATGTCGGGCCGGTAGGCAAAGGCGGCGAGGTCGTCGCGGCTGGTGCCGCCGGAGAGCACGAGAATGGCCCGGTAGCCGAGCTGCACGGCCCCGAGGATGTCGGTCTCCATCGTGTCGCCGATCATCGTGGTGCGGATCGCATCGAGGCCGAGCTCTTTGCGGGCGGCCCGCATCATCACCGCGCTGGGCTTGCCGACGCTAAACGCTTTGCGGCCCGTTGCGGTTTCCAGCATCGCCACGAGGGCGCCGCAGCCAGGCCGCAGGCCATCCTGCGTCGGGCAGGTGGGGTCGAGGTTTGTGGCGATCAGTTTGGCGCCGTTGAGCACCATGCGGATCGCCCGCTCAACCATCTCGTAGGTCACCGCTCGGCCCTCGCCAATCACGACGTAGTCGGGGTCGTGGTCGACGACGGAGTAGCCGTTTTCGTGCAGGGCGTTGAGCAGGCCACCTTCGCCGATCACAAACGCGGTGCCGTTTGGCTTCTGGTGGGCGAGGAAGCGGGCGGTGGCCATCGCGCAGGTGAAGATGTGCTTCTCATCGACATGGATGCCGAGGCGACGGAGTTTGGTGACCACGTCGCGGCGGGTTCGCTGGCTGTTGTTGGTGAGAAAGAAGAAGGGGAGCTCGAGCTGAAGCAGGTCGGCAATAAACCGCTCGGCCCCTGGGATCAGCTCGTTGCCCCGGTAGACGACGCCGTCCATGTCGATCAGAAAGCCGTGAGGAGCCGAGGAAGGAAGCACCACAGAATCGGGGGCGTAGGCCGGCATGAGCAGACTCCGAGAAGGGTGGCCGTTGCAGGTGGAGGGCAGCCGCCCCCGCTGGGTGGCCTTCGGGAGAAGGCCGGGAGAGCAACTGGCACGGAGCCGCCAGGCGTGCGGAGGGAGTATTGCAGAGGATGTGCCGAGGCGCCAACGCGAGCGGGATGGCAGCCTGTTCTTTTCGCGGGCCGATCGGGCGGGCTATGCTCTGGACGGTTCAGGCGGCCCGGTTTGAGATGCGTGTTCTCTGTGGAGGCTCGTTGTGATGGGTGATCGCACGCGGCAGCGAAGGTGGGTGTGGCTGGCGAGCGGACTGGCGATGCTGCTGGTCGTCTCGGCCGGCGTGGCCTGGGGGCTCGGCTGGTTTGAGCGTCCGGAAGACCCGCGGGTGATCGAGATCGGCGAGATGATGCAGGGGATGCTCGAGCGGGAGCGTCAGCGGCAGGGGCCCGGCAACTTTCTGACGGCCGTTGAGCGTGTGGCGGGCATCGGGGCGATTGCCCTGAAGGCCAGCACGCTGCCGGAAAACCTCCGCCCTCGCATCATGGAGCTCGGCTTCGACGTGATGATGCAGCACATGGGCGACCGGGCCGATCGCTACTTTGCGCTCAAGACGGCTGAGGAACGGCAGCAGTTTCTCGACCAGGAGCTCAGCCAGATGGATTTCATGCGTTCGGCGTTTGAGGCGGCGGGAAAGCCGGGCGGCGAGCGGGGCGAGCGACGCGACGGTCCACGCGGCATGCGAGGCTCGCAGGACGGTGCAAACCGTTTTCTCAAGTGGGTGCTCGACCGTACCACGCCCTCCGAGCGAGCCAAGCTCGAGGAGTTTCTCACGGTCATCGAGCGGAGAATGGATGCGACCGGCCGTTCCCGGCGGTAGGCTCGTCTGCCTGAGGGATGGGTCGATGACCTCCTGGCGAGCCGCGGTTGTCGGCGGCAGCGGGGGCGGACGCAGAAGTGAGCAAGGGGAGAGCAGGAATGATCCGATGTCTGATGCTGACGGTGGTGCTGGGGCTGGCTGTGGCGGGGGCCGCGTGGGCCGACGTGCCGGACACGGCGGAGCTGAAGCCGATCTTCAACGGCCTCGATCTCTCTGGCTGGCAGACCAAGGAGCCGCAGTATTGGACCGTCGCCGATGGCGTGCTGACGGGTCTCAACGACGACGAGAAGAAGGGCTCGATGCTCTACACCGACAAGGCGTATGGCGATGCGATCTTCGAGTGTGAGGTGCGGTTTTCGGGCGAGATCGACAGTGGGATCATGATGCGGAAGCCCGAGGTGCAGGTGCAGATCGGCGTGTCTCGCAGCCTGAAGCGCGACATGACCTGCTCGTTCTACGTCGGCGGCTACCCCGAAGAGGCGCAGGCGAAGCGGGCGGGCGAGCTGCTCAAGGAGGGCGACTGGAACCGCCTCCGCGTGCAGGCCAAGGGCGACACCTTCACCGTCTGGCTCAACGGCGAGCAGGTCTCGGCGTTTACCAGCGAGAAATACGACGAGCCGGGCCCGATTGGCCTGCAGATCCACGGCGGGCTGGTGATGAAGGTGGAGTATCGCGACATGCGGGCCGTGGAGCTGCCCTAGCGACACCCCGCGGCATCACGACGTCGGCCATGACGTGAGCGACGGTCAGGCCGGCTCGAATCCGGTCATCGTGCCGGTGCTGCTGGCGAACCGATCAATCTCCATGCCCTGCTGCTGCAGCAGGCTGACAAACAGGTTTGGCAGCGGCGCGTTGTCGCGAGGATCGAAGGCGAGATGCTGGCCGTGCCGGAAGCCACCGCCGGCGACAAGCAAGGGCATGTTGCGGTTGTCGTGGTTGGAAGCGTTGCCCAGGTTGCTCGTCAGCAGCACCGAGGTGCGATCGAGCAGGCTCTCGCCGCGGTCATCGCGGGCGGCAAGACTCCGCAGGAAGTCGCCCCAGGCGGCGATGATCGCCTCTTCGACGATTGCGAGCTGGTCGATTTTGCCCTCGTCGAGGCCGTGGTGGCTCAGCGCGTGGTAGCCCTCGTCGACGCCGGGCAGCGGCACGACGCCGCCACTGCCGCCGAGATGGTAGGTGACAAACCGGGTTGAGTCGGTTTCCAGGGCGAGACGGATCATGTCGCTCATCAGCCGCTGGCGGCCGACAAAGTCGTTGGGGTCGCTGATATCAACCGGCTTGGGGGTGTCGACCTGCGGCTTGGGGCGGCGGGCCCAGTCGGCCGACTCCTGCAGGCGATGCTCGAGTTCGCGGACGCTCGTCATGTAGGCATCGAGCCGGTCGCGGTCGCCGGCGCCGAGCTCGCGGCGAAGCCGACGGGTGTCGTCGGCGACGAGGTCCATGATGCTGCGGCCTTCCAGCAGCCGCTGCGACTGCCGGGCCTGCTCCGCTGGCGAGTCGTCGACAAAGAGCTTCATGTAGAGCTGGCTTGGCGACGATTCTGCCGGGATCATCGCTCCCTGCTCGGTGTATGAGGGGCTGTTGCTGCCGCTGCTTGAGAGCACGAGCGACGGGAAGCGGGTGTGGCTGCCGAGGTGTTTGGCCATGAACTGGTCGAGCGAGACCGTGTTCTTGCCGCGGCCCACCGGGGCCAGCACGTTGGCCGAGAGAATGCTCGCCTCGGCGCGGTGGCCGCCGGTGACCCCCGGGTGGGAGCTGCCGGAGATCACCGTAAAGCGATCGCGAATGTCGTCGAGCTGGGCGAGGTACCGGCTCGGGGCGTAGCCGCGGCCCGGCTCGGCTGGCGTCAGGTTGGGACCGTGGAGCCCCAGGCCGAGCGTCATGGCCACAAACCGCCGCGGTGGCTGATCGGCCGCCTCGCCGCGTGCGGTTCGCTGCATCGCCGTCATCCAGGGCAGCGCCAGAGCCACGCCCGCTCCGCGGAGGACGCTCCGGCGGGAAAGGCTCTGCCTGCGTCCGGCATGGTCGTAAAAGCGGGCTGCCATCACTCGGTCCTTGCGGTGGGAGAGTCGGAAAACGCGGGCTACTTCATTGTAAAGAGTCGGCAGGCGGCCACCTCGGCCACCAGGCTGCGAAAACCGAGGCCTTCTGTGGCAACCCTCTCGGCGAGGTTCTCCACGTCTTTTCGGTCGGCGAAGGAGATGGGACCGCCCGTGCCGTAGGTCAGCAGCTTGGTGGCCACGCCTCGGGCGACGGAGCGGGGATCGCCTGCCAGCAGCTGCTGGAGCTCTTCAGCGTCGGCGAAGAAACGGCCGTCGACCAGGCTGTCACTGGCGTCAATCTCGGCACCACGTGAGACCTTGCCGCCGTTGACCACCAGGTAGCGGTCTCGCCAACGGCCGGTCGGGTCGTAGTTTTCCAGGGCAAACCCTGGCGGATCGAAGGCGGCGTGGCAGGCTGCGCAGGACGCATCGGCACGGTGCTTCTCAAGCATCTCGCGAATCGTCGTGGCCCCGCGAATGTCGGGCTCGATCGCCGGCACATTGGCCGGCGGGGGAGGCACGTCGACGCCGAGCAGCCGCTCGGAAACCCAGATGCCGCGCAGCACCGGCGAGGTGTTGGTGCCGTTGGCGGTCACCTTGAGGATCGCGCCCTGGGTGAGCACCCCGCCGCCGCGTCGGTCGCTCGGCGAGAGCACCACCGGCCGCATGGCATCCCCCGCGACGCCCTCGATGCCGTAGTAGCGGGCGAGCCTGCTGTTGAGGAAGGTGGTGGGCGACTGGATGAGCCTGCGGATGTCGAGGTCGTCACGGAGCATCTGCTCGAGGCTCGCGTGCGTTTCCTCCAGCATGGCCTGCTGCACGATCTGGTCGTAGTCGCGAAAGAGCCGCCGATCGGGCTGGGTGGCGTCGATCAAGGCCAGGTCGAGCCACTCGCCGGCAAAGTCTTCGACAAAGCGGCGGCCACGTTCGCCGGCAAGCAGGCGATGAACCTCGCGGCGAATCACTGCCGGGTCGCGGAGCCGGCCGCGGCTCGCCGCCGCGAGCAAGGCCTCGTCGGGCATGGAACTGGTGAGGAAATAGCTCAGCCGCGACGCCACCGCGTAGTCGTCGAGCGGCCCGGCCGACTCCTGGAGATACACAAACCGGGGCGAGCAGAGCAGGGCCCGGTAGCCGCTGCGGAGGGCGTCGAGAAACAGGCCGGTCGCCTCACGCTTCGCTTCGGCCAGCGACACGTAGGGGGCGATGTCGGCGGCATCGACCGGCCGGCGGAAGGCCCGCTCTGCAAAGCGATGGATCAGCCGGGCGAGCTCGCCACGTGGATCGGTCTGGCCGAGCGTCGCTGCATCAGGGGCGAGCTCGCCTGTGCGGTCAAAGAGCATCCGCCGCAGGTCGTCGTCGCTGCCGCCGCGGTGAATCCGCTCCATCACGATGCCGTGCACCGCGACGCCAGGCACCTGCTGCGGAGCACCTTCGCCCGTTCCAATCTGGCCGCCCTCAAACCGGGCAACCTTCAGCGTGGCATCGCCCGGTCGGATCTCGAGCATGTGGCCTTCAGGAAGCCAGGTTTCGAAGGTCCACTCCTGCGGCTCCTCGGTCGCCTCAAAGCCGGCGGCCCACGCCAGCAGCGGCGCACTCGAGACGCATAGCCCGGTTCGCACCGAGCACCACACGCCGTGCTCCTTGGGAACGTTGAGGGCGGATGCCCGCACGGTGAAGCGATACCAGCCCGGCTCGTCGGCGCGGGTGGCGGGCAGGCGACCGTAGTAGATCACGTTCCCATTCCAGGTGACGGCGGCGTTGTCGATCAGCTCCGGTTCGCGGCAGCGGCGGCTGGGATCCTGGCGGCAGAGCTGCGAGGGAGGCAGCTGCCGCGACCACTCGTCGGCCGGGGTCGTGGCCCGCCGAAACGCCTCGTCGAGCGCGATGTCAACGATGTCGAGATGGGCCTGCACCTGAAAGTGGCTCATCGGCTGACCGGACGACACCGTGGTGAAGCCGCTCGTTCGTGGCTCTTCGGGAAGCTTGTCGGCCAGCGGAATGTCGATGCCCAGCAGGTCGTGCAGGGTCCGCTCCAGCTGGAAGTTGGTGAGGCGGCGGCCACGGACGCGGCCGGTGCGGCTCCACGCAGCTTCCTGCTGCCGCTCGACCCAGGCCCCTGCCTCTGACGCAAAGGCCTCGCGTTCCTCGGCCGTGAGGGGATCGCTGTCGGCCGGCGGCATTTCCCCGGCGGCGACGCGATCGATGATCCGCATCCAGTGGGCCAGGGCAGACCGGCTGCCAAGTGGGATGCCAAGCGTGGTGAGATCGAGCCCGCCTTCGCCGCGGGGCCCTTCATGGCAGCCCACGCACCGCTGCTCGATCAGCGTCTGCACGGCCGCAGGCGGCCCAGCCAGCAGTGGGGCCGCCCCGGAGACAGCGGTGAACACCAGCAGGCCTTCGAGCAACGCGGATCGATGTTTTCGCAGCACACTTTCCATCACATTCGTGTCCTCAGCCGCAGTCGCCAGGGGAGAGCCGTCGCTCGGGCCGCCCCTGTGATTTTAAGATGCATCGGCGTGGAGTGCAGGGCTGGATTGATGGGGAGCGGGCTCGCCTGCTGGCGATGCTCTGCCGCTTCGGCTCCGCGCCTACGGGTGTCGCGGTGGCTCCTCTGGGCCTTTCTGCCCGGCACGGATCTGCTCCAGGGCTTCGCGGGCTTCGGCATTGCTGGGCTCGAGCTGCAGCACGCTGGTGAGCCAGAGGATGCTGTCTTGGGGGCGGCCAGCGTCGCGCATGAGCCGTGCCAGCTCGAGGCGAAACCGCGGGTTGGTCGGGTCGTCCTCGATCCGCCGGCGGAGATGCTCAGACCGCTGGATCTGCTCCGTCAGCCGCACCGCCTGCCGGAAGGCATCGCGGGCACGTTCTGCCTCGCCGAGGCTGACCAGCGACCAGGCAAGGGCTCGCCAGGCCTGCACATCGCTGGGAGCCAGGGCAACGGCCCGCTCGAGGAGGTCGCGGGCTGCGGCATGCTCACCCCGTTTGGCGGCAAGGCGACCGGCGCCCGTGAGGGCGGCGGGATCGGCAGGGAAACGCTCCAGCATGTCCAGGTAGACGGCTCGAGCGGCGTCGATGTTGCGAAGTTTTTCCTGGCAGACTGCGATGCCCCGGAGCGACTCGGTGGTGGGCTCGCCGCACCGCTGATACTGAGCGATCGCCTCGCTGTAGCGAGCGGCCTCCCGAAGCACGTCTGCCAGATGCCGGCAGGCCTCGCTGTCGGACGCGATGCCGAAGGCGATGGCCTGCTGGAAGGCGGTCGCCGCCTGCGACCAGCTGCCCAGGGCTTCCTGGAGCAGGCCGCGATAGAACCAGGGCAGGGGAGCCTCCGGATAGTCGCTGATCCATCCGTCGAGGAAGAGGGCAGCCTCGTCGAGCTGTGTGGTCTGCAGGCACCCCCGCACGATCGCCTCGTAGATCTCCGGCGTGTCGTCGCCAGGCGAGGCCAGCAGGACCGCAACCTCGGGCGCTTCGACGCCACGCTGCCCCTGCTGCAACAGCATCAGCAGCTGCTCCCGCTCGAGGGCCTCACGCGGGGAGCCGAGGTTGGCTGCCAGCGTGAGCATGCGGCGAAACGCAGGCAGCTCAGCGAGCCGGCGGTGGCAGCGGGCCTTCAGAAAGGCGATCTCAGCGGAGGAGGGATCCTGCTCGGAGGCCTCGTCGAGCAGGCGAAGTGCGTCGCGAGTGTGGCCCTGAGCCAGGGCGTCGCGGACGGCCGAGAGCCCATCGGTCGCCAGGAGCGGCAGGCCGCGGATGGCCAGCCCACTGATTGCCAGGCAGGCTCCGAGAGCAAGCAGCAGCCACAGACGCTTCGGGGGCTGTGTCGGCATGATCCGCTTCCATCACCGCGTGGCATTGATCCAGATCTGCACGCAGGGCGAGGCCGCGTCGAGCAGCGTGTCGTCAAAACAGCCGTTGCCCACCACGATGTCGGGCAGCTCGCCCGTGTCGTGGCTGCGGAGGGCCAGCACAGGATGGCGGAGATCGCCAACCTCAAGCACATGCCTGCGGAAGCTGCCCGCCTCGGTCTGCTCGAGCCAGATCAGCGAGGCCAGGCGAGCGACATCGACGGAGCCGATCTGCGGCTCGGCCAGCGCCGAGGCAACCAGGTCAATGTCGCCATCGCCGTCGAGGTCCGCCGCGGCGGCGGCGTAGCAGCCAGGCATCTCGGCGAGGTCGTGGGCCGCGAACGAAAAGTCGCCCCGATTCTCCAGCCAGCGGAGACCGTGGGAGGGCTTGAGCACGGCGTTGTCGTAGGTATCGCCGTTGGCGAGCAGGATGTCGGCATCGCCATCGCCGTCGATGTCGGCCAGCTGCATGCTGGCATGGCCCCAGGCGGGGTGGGGGGCACGGTAGACCTCGTGCCGCTGCGACCAGCCTGTCTCGCCGTTGCGGTAAATGCGGACGAGCTCGTGCTCCTGGGCAAACAGGGCAACCAGGTCGAGGCGGCCATCGCGGTCGATGTCGGCGGGCACGAGGCGGCTCGCGCCGTGGTTGCCGTCGAGTTCGGTGCGTTCAAACCGCGGGGTTCCGTCGGGCTGCGGCTGGTTGGTCAGCAGGAAGACATGGCCCGTCTGCCGCCAGCCAAACTCGGCCACGGCCAGGTCGATGTCGCCGTCGCCATCGAAATCGCCCGGCTGCACGTCCGCCACCCGGCCGAGGTCGGCGTCGAGGACAATCGTTTCAAAGCCTCCGTCGCTGGCCTGCCGCAGCCAGACCACCTGCCCCAGCAGATGATCCATCGCCATCGGCGAGCCCAGCACCGCCACCACGAGATCCATGCGGCCGTCTTGATCGAGGTCGACCGCCTCGGCTCGGGCTGGGCTGGCAAGATCGGCAATCTTCGTCGGGGTCCAGGCAGCCGCTGTTGCCGGCCCTCGCCACACGCCCCCGTTGTGCATGTCGCAGATCACGAGGCTGGGCTCGCTTGAGCTGCCGAGGTCGGCAACACCCAGGCTGGAGACGAACGGAAGCCGCCCGGTGTCGGGGAGCGCAAGGGCCTCCCGCGGCTGAAACCGCGGGGCGGCTTCCACACGAGCAGCCTGCGGAGGCGGAAGCTCCTCCGGCGCGTGGTCAACATACCAGGCAGCAACCGCCTCGAGATCGATCTCGCCGGGCACGTTCGCCCCAAAGCCGCCGAGAGCCCCCATCTGAAAGATGGTCGCGGGCCAGGCCTCCTTGGGAAGCACCTCGGGGTCGGGAAGGCGATGGCAGTGCGAGCAGAGGCGATCCACCCGAAGGCCGCCCGAGCCGTCGATTTCAGCGGCAGCGGCGGTTCGCGCACTCAGGCAGCAAAACGCTACGGCCAAAAGAGTCAGGCGGAGCGTAGCCCAAACGCAGCTCCCGCGATGCGAGGCACAAATCCCCCGCTGCTGCAGACAACCTGCACGGCGATGTGTGCATTTTGTGGATGTCATGGCCACGGCCCCGCTTTGCGAGCCCTCACACCGGGAACCCCGGACGGAAGCCGACGGGGCGGCGCGATCGACCGCGCCGCCCCGCGCTGCTGGGGATCAGCCACCCTCGCCAATAGCCATTTCGCCTGCCTCTTCATCTTCGGTGAGTTCGATTTCACCGGTGCTGGTGTCGGAGTCTTCCGGAGCGATTTCCGGCGTGCTGTTGCA
>ERZ891134.2217-NODE-2217-length-11766-cov-4.307574_pt1 | contig 11766 bp, 9 predicted proteins | sample MGYA00520888_ERZ891134 | MGnify/ENA primary metagenome ERZ891134 (study PRJEB32303, sample SAMEA104408692) | aquatic metagenome | biome: Brackish water; feature: Coastal; material: water | place: Baltic Sea | collected 2014-10-23 | depth 10 m ... | reverse complement strand
GGCTGAATTTTGTAATTAATGCATCTATCCTGGGCGCGAAGTTTTCCCAGTATCCGCCCAGTCTGTCTGAATTCTGACGACGGTCTGGATCTACATAAACACACGTAAAAGATTCGTTTTTGTAACGCTCTAACAAGCTTTCGGCATCGCAATCCAAACGATCATATTGAATTCCGAGTTTCGTTTGATTAAAACGTACTAAGGCATTTAAATCGGATTGAATGTCGCAACTAATTACTGCGGTGCCTTGTTGATGCCAGGCCCATTCATCTACTCCGAATCCGCCGGTTATGCTTAATACAGTTTTGGATTTGAAATAGGCGGCTTTCCAGCGGGCTACATATTCAGAGGTGGCTTGTTCAAAAGACCGTTGCCAAAATAGGCAACCTTTCTCATAAAATTGAGGCAGTTTTAATTGCGCTTTTGCTTTGAGTTTGTATTGTTCTAGTGCTAAGGGAGCAAATTCGCCGAAGTTTTTTTGTATTTCGGCGATACTCGGAGATTTTTCTTGCGATTTTTGCAAAATAATTTTGGAGAGAGCAATCGAAATGCTTTCAAAAGCGTTTATTTTGTAAATCAATTTAGAAATCATGAAGAACGCAAAATTAATCGCTATTATCGGAATCGCTACACTTATGTTCGCATCTTGTGGTATGCGTAAAAAAGACCGTTGTCCGAGTATGGGTGAAAAAACCACTTTCGTAAAGTAATTTTTACTTATGAAAGGTTGGATTGACCTCAACACCACCGAACAATTTGATACGCTAATTGAGAAATCAAATAGCGAGACTATCATAGTTTTCAAACACTCTACCCGTTGCAGTATAAGTAGCATGGCAGAACGCCGCCTGCTGGATATTGATACAGCAAATGAGAAAGCATCGTTCTATTACTTAGATTTAATTGCACATCGATCTTTGTCCAACTATATATCTGAAGTACTTAAAGAAACCCATGAGTCGCCGCAGATCTTAATAATCAAAAACGGCGGCTGTACCTACGATGCTTCCCACATGGAAATCACGGCTAAAGAAATGATCGAAAATCTGTAATAAAATTTAATTTCAATATTAAAAGACCCGCTGAGGGTCTTTTTTATTTAATAGATTATATGTAAAAGTCGAATTTCATTCCAAATTAAAGACAAGTTCCTATTAGGTTAAACAATTACCTTCTTTGTGGCTTTGGTAGCCACTATAATCTTGATCAAATAATTTGCAGGTGAATTGTGGGACTTATTATCATCATTGCTTACTTTGCAGTGTGAGAGATATTTACCAAGTGGGAGATACCGTAAGTCTTCAATTTGAAGTGGGAGAGTCAGATTTGGCCGCTTTCAATGGAGAACGCGTGCATCCTTTTTATTCTACTTTCGCATTGGGTCGCGATGCCGAATGGACCTGTAGACAATTCGTGCTAAATATGAAAGAAGACGATGAAGAAGGAATCGGCAGTTTTTTGAATATCCGACATAAATCACCCGCACTTTTAGGAGAACGAGTAACGATAACGGCACAAATTATAGCCTTGGAAGGCAATCGAATCGATTGCTCTTTCCGGGTGGAAATCAATGAACGCCTCATCGCCGAAGGAGAACAAGGGCAGCGAATCCTGAAGAAATCTAAGATTGATCAGATAATTCAATCCATTAAACCCGCCTAGTTCGTAACTATATATAGCCGGAAAGCCGTATTTTTGCGCCCCCATGAATAAAAAAACCACTCCAAAAAAAATTGAAATTATCAATCGTAAAGCGCGATTTAATTTTCATGTAGAGGAGTCGTTTGTGGCAGGAATGCAACTTTTAGGTTCTGAGGTGAAATCCATTCGCAACAATTCTGTAAATATGGGCGATGGTTATTGCCAAATGAATGAAAGCGAGCTATTCCTTAAAAATGTGCATATTTCGGAGTGGAAGCAACAAGGCTTTGATGTGCACGAGCCCATGCGTGAAAGAAAGCTGTTACTTAAGAAGCGCGAATTAGCGCGAATTGAAACTAAAATAAAATCCAAAGGCTATGCCATTTTTCCCATTCGTTTGTTTGAGGGCGACCGAGGTATTTTTAAATTGGAAATCGGTTTGGGACAGGGTAAGAAAACCTTCGATAAACGCGACGACCTAAAGGAAAAGGACATCAAAAGGGAAATGGATCGCGGCCGTTTTTAGTTGAATTAAGGTCTCCTTTTATAGCGTTTCATGCACCAATTCAATAAGTACGGCTTTTTGCTTTGCTTTAAAAATCACCGAAATATCGGTTTTTAAAAGCTCAAGAGAGTACTTCAGATATTCCACGTTATAGAACGCGGCTAACTTGCCAAAATCGAAGGTCCTAGGCGTATGTATATAATCGCGAATAGCCGGTAACTCATTGGGTCCATTGATGAAGTCAAAAATTCGGCCACCTGAATTGTTCAGGATTACGATGGTTAAATTCGGGGGTAAATCGGTCCATAATGCATTAGAATCATAAACGCTGCTTACATCTCCCAAAACTACCCAAACGGAATTGTCGGGATTGGCTATTGCGTCTCCAACTGCGGTACTCAAACAACCGTCTATGCCACTCACCCCACGGTTACTGCAAACCCGAGCTTGGGTTTTTCCTGCCCAATTTCCGTAACGAACCGTCATGGAGTTTCCCAAATGCAGCCGATCTACATGTGTTAACCTTGAAAATAATGCTTTGATAAAACGAAATTCGGAATCAAATGGACTTCCCAAATTGAGGGGGCTGAGCGTTTGTTCCTGTATAAACGATTCCCAATTTTTTTTATAGCTTTCAAGCGCATCAGGTGTTTGTACAGAATTTTCATCCTGTAAGGAGTCAGTGGTACTTGAGGTATCTGAAACAATTTGATAGAGTGCTTCAGCGAAATCAGCCTCATGCGCTTTCCAATGTTGTGGCTGGCTCATGAAAGGATCGCCCACTTCGTCGTGCATACCCACATGAATGTGTTGGGGTTTCCAATGGGTAAGTGCCTGTTTTAGGGATTTAGATACGATGCCCATGCCCATAGTAATGAGCACATCGGGTTTAAGGCTTTCGGGAATTTCCCTTCGAAAAAGTCCCCAATCCCAAGCCTCCAAACCATATTCGGTTTGACCGCTGTTTACATCGCAAAAAATGGGTAAAAAGGCTTGTAATTTTCTAAAAACTTCAGACAATAGGGTACTTTCGGTATGCATGCCGATTACGAGTACGGTCTTTTTATGATTGATTATTTCGCGGATATCCTCAGGAAAAACGGGAGGATAGGAGGGACCTTTGTGCACAAAGGTAGGAATATTCAGAGGTGTTTGAGGTGTGTTAGATGCTAATTGATTGGGATCAAAAATCGAATTTATTCCTTCATAAATAGGTTCTGAAAGCGCTATATTAATATGTATAGGTCCGGGTATGCCTTCTAGGCTTCCTTTGATAGAGGAAAAAACACCTTCAATGAGGCTTTCTTGTGAAATAGAACGCGCATCAAAATGAAAAGAATGTCTTATATAATTGCCGAAGAATTGGGCTTGTCTGATGGTTTGACCGTCCCATTGATCGATTCGATTTTCGGGTCTATCAGCTGAAACAATTAGGAGAGGAATTCGTTGATAATAGGCTTCTAAAACGGCGGGATACGCATTCGCGAGTGCCGAGCCGCTGGTGCATAAAAAAGCGGCCGGATATCGGTTTTTTAAACCAAAACCCATAGCGGCGAAAGCACATGCCCTTTCATCGGGGAAGCTATGTAAATTAAAGGCTTCGGATCGAGATAAGGCGGCCACTATAGGAGCATTTCGAGAGCCTGGAGCCACGAACCAATTGTTAATGCCTGCTTCATGAAACAACGCGGCTATGTAATCGAGTCGTTCAGAAAGCATGGATATTAACTTTTAAAGAAAGGATTGTGTTGAATTTCGTGCGCTACGGTGGTAGCGGGACCATGACCGCTGTATAAGGTCATAGTTGCGGGAAGTGAAAATATTTCTTCCTCTATTTTTTGCAATAATTGCGCATGGTTGCCTCCTGGGAGATCGGTACGACCGATGCTGCCTTGAAAAACACAATCGCCTACAAGGGCATAATTCTCTTTGAAATTAACAAAAATAACATGTCCTGGAGCATGTCCCGGTACAAATCGCACTTCATATTCACTTTCCCCAAGCGTTAGTATTTGCTGGTGAGTAAGGAAAAAATCGGGCAGTGGGGAAGGGGTGTAGTTTAAATTCCAAAGGGCGGCCATTGTTTCGCTACGTTCGATCATTTTAATATCGTCTTGATGCAAATAATAGGGCACATTGGGAAATTCTTGTTTGATCCACCAATTGCCAAAGATATGATCGATGTGAGCATGGGTTCCCCAGAGAAATTTAAGCGTGAGGGAGCGGCTCTCTAAAAATGATTTGATCGTTTCACATTCGTCTCGGTTGTACATTCCCGCATCTACGATGGCCGCATCGCGCGTGGATTCATCCCATATGATATAGGTGTTTTCTCCGAGGGGGTTGAAGGTGAATTGTTCAATCATTTTTTAATGGTTAATTGTCAATGGTTAATTGTCAATGGTTCTTTACTAATAGTTGACTGACCAATAAGGTTATTAACTAATAATTTCTTTTAGCAATAAAACGATATATGAGTGAGTATAATTGTTAATTTGTCATTTTGGGACCATTAAAAACAGGTGTTAAACGACAAATTAACAATTTACAATTAAGAATTAATTAAAGGTGTATACACTCATCATACGCTTGAGCAACCGCTTCCATTACGGCTTCGCTCATGGTAGGATGGGGGTGAATAGATTTTAATACTTCCATACCGGTAGTTTCAAGGTTGCGGGCAACAACGGCTTCTGCGATCATATCGGTAACGCCTTCGCCCATCATATGACAACCCAACCACTCACCGTATTTCTTATCGAAAATCACCTTCACAAAACCGTCTTTATGTCCGCTTGCGCTTGCTTTACCTGAAGCTGCAAATGGGAATTTACCTACACGGATATCATATCCTTTTTCTTTAGCTTGCGTTTCGGTAAGTCCTACTGACGCTACCTCAGGATGGGTATAGGTGCAACCTGGGATATTGCCATAGTTCAAAGGCTGTGGGTGATGTCCGCACATGGCTTCAACACAAATGATACCTTCGGCAGAGGCAACGTGAGCCAAAGCAGGTCCCGCAACGATATCTCCAATAGCATAAACACCAGGAATGCTTGTACGGTAGAATTCGTCTACAATTACTTTTCCCTTATCGTGCTTAACGCCCATTTCATCAAGACCTAAATTTTCAAGATTGGTGGTAACGCCTGCAGCGCTCAAAACGATGTCGCACTCTTTGGTTTCAATACCTTTTGCGGTTTTGATATGCACAGTACAACGATCGCCTTTGATGTCTACTTTTTCTACGCTAGATTGGGTAAGGACATCAATACCTTTCTTTTTATAGTTCATCGTCATGGCCTTGCTGATTTCCTCATCTTCAACGGGAAGAATACGATCCATGAATTCCACGATGGTTATTTTCGTACCGATGGTATGATAGAAATACGCAAATTCCATACCGATAGCGCCACTTCCAATGATGATCATTTCTTTAGGTTGCTTAGGTAGTACCATGGCTTGGCGGTAACCCACTACGTGAGTTCCGTCGATAGGAATATTAGGTAATTCTCGACTACGGGTTCCGGTAGCCAGTATAATATGATCGGCTTCAACATTAGATGTTTTGCCTTCGGCATCGGTAACGGCAATTTTACCTTTACCGTTCAATTTGCCGTATCCGTTTATGACTTCAATTTTATTCTTTTTCATTAAGAAGGCAATTCCTTTGCTCATGCCTTCTGCAACTCCGCGACTTCTGCTGATCATACCATCGAAGTTGGTAGTGGCTTCGGTGATGTTAATTCCGTAATCGTTGGCGTGTTGTATATAATCAAATACCTGAGCGCTTTTTAAAAGGGCTTTGGTAGGGATACAACCCCAGTTAAGACACACACCACCCAGACTTTCTTTCTCGATGATGGCTACTTTCTTGCCTAATTGTGAGGCGCGGATGGCCGCAACGTAACCGCCGGGACCGCTTCCAATTACTACTATATCAAATTTCATGGTGTAAAAGTTGCTGCGAAGATAATTCTTATTCTCGTGAATGCCTAAAAACTAAGGCCAAACAAAAAGCGGCTGTTCCCGCATTTGGAAACAGCCGCTTTGAAAAATTCAACGATCAAAAACTACATAGAAGCTTTGCTTCCTGCACGCTTGCGCTCGTTCTCATCTAAGATGATTTTACGCAAACGGATGTTCTCTGGTGTTACTTCCACAAATTCATCGCCTTGGATGTATTCCATGGCTTCCTCTAACGTGAAATCGCGTGGGGGAGCCAATACCGAGTTGTCGTCTTTACCTGCCGCACGGAAGTTCGTCATCTGTTTGGCGGTACATAAATTCAATACCAAATCGCCGGGCTTAATGTGTTCGCCAACAATTTGACCGGTATAAATCTCAACGTTCGGGTGAATAAAATAGTTCCCACGATCTTTCAATTTATCCATACTGTAGGGAGTAGAACTGCCTTTTTCCTTAGAAATGAGTACGCCGTTGATGCGACTGGGCATTTCTCCTTTGTAGGGTTCGAATGCTTTGAAGCGGTGCGCCATAATAGCTTCACCTTGGGTAGCGGTCAACAAATTATTACGCAATCCCATCAATCCGCGTGAAGGAATTTCAAATTCAACACGGATCATATCGCCTTTAGGATCCATGCTAAGCATTTCTCCTTTGCGTTGAGATACGTATTCAATTACCTTTCCACTGTGATGCTCAGGAACGTCTACGGTTAAAACCTCTATAGGTTCGTGTTTTTTACCGTCGATTTCTTTCATGATTACACGGGGCTGACCTACTTGTAATTCATAGCCTTCACGACGCATGGTTTCCACCAATACGCCCAAGTGCATGATACCGCGACCGAAAACCAAGAACTGGTCTGCAGAATTGGTATCTTCCACTTTCAAAGCCAAATTTTTCTCAGTTTCCTTGTATAAACGCTCGCGAATCTTCTGAGACGTTACATGCTTACCCTCTTTTCCAAAGAAAGGAGAATTGTTAATGGCAAATAACATACTCATTGTAGGCTCGTCGATTTTCATAGCTGGCAATGGTTCTGGATTTTCGATATCGGCCACACAATCGCCAATTTCGAAATTTTCCAAACCTGTGATCGCACAGATATCTCCTGCATGAACTTCGGTAACTTTCGCACGACCTAATCCTGTAAAGGTATACAACTCTTTTATGCGGTGTTTCTCGATTTTTCCGTCACGCTTAACCAAACTTATGGGCATGTTTTCTTTCAAATGTCCGCGAGTCAAACGACCAATCGCAATACGACCGGTAAAACTGGAATAATCCAAACTCGTTACCTGTAATTGATTGGTTCCTTCTACCACATTTGGAGAAGGAATTACCTCTAAAATGGTATCCAACAAATAACTTAGGTCTTCGGTAGGTGTTTTGTAATCTGGACCGAACCAACCATTTTTACCAGAACCAAAAACAGTTTTGAAATCCAACTGTTTTTCATTGGCACCTAAATTAAAGAAAAGGTCAAAAACATTGTCGTGGGTCTTTTCAGGATCACAATTGGGTTTGTCAACCTTATTTATTACTACAATTGGAATTTTACCCAAAGCCAAAGCTTTTTGCAATACAAAACGGGTCTGGGGCATAGGTCCCTCAAAAGCATCTACCAATAGCAATACGCCATCGGCCATATTCAATACACGCTCAACCTCTCCGCCAAAATCGGCGTGACCAGGGGTGTCGATAATATTAATTTTAGTATCTTTCCAAATGATACTAACGTTTTTCGCCAAGATGGTGATTCCGCGCTCTCTTTCGAGGTCGTTGTTGTCGAGAATTAACTCGCCAACTTCTTGATTGTCACGAAATAATTTGGCTTGGTGAAGCATTTTGTCGACCAATGTAGTTTTCCCGTGGTCAACGTGGGCGATAATCGCAATGTTGCGCAATGAAGACATATAAATTTTAAAAATTGCGCAAAGTTCGTCATAATACTTGATAATGCCGTTAAGGTTAGCAATAATTTAATTTTCAGACGGAAATGACTGTAGTTGCGCAATCAAATTTTCAATTTTAGATCGGTTCCACTCCTTTATGGGGAAGCCTTTCACGCCTTTGCCTTCTATTGCAATACAACGATTCCAAAAGAATTGGTCGCCCAAATGCGGAATAATGGCTTGTGGTTTTTTACAACGCAAGGCGCTGTGGGTAGTGCCGGAGCCTCCATGATGAATAACCGCTTTTACTTTGGGAAATATGTAATCATAGGGTATGTCTGAAACTTCATAAATCCAATCGCCATTGTGAGGTGGGATTTTGATTCCTCCCCAGGAGGTGTTTATAATCATGGGGATTTTTTGGGTTTGTGCAATGGCCATTAAATCGGATCCAACTTGTTCGGGATGTGCGTTTAACATACTCCCAAAACTTACAAATATGGGAAGGGGATTTTTTTGCAAAAATTGCAAAAGAGCCGGATCTTCATGGTAATGTTGTTGTTTATCGCGCTCTCTGAAGGAGGTGATTTGGGCTCGTTTTGGCCAATACGTGGGTCTCTTAAACAATTCTTCATTGATAGGATATTCTACCAATATTTCTTTATGAAGGAATTGTGAAATAGTATTCGCGCTTAATTTCAACTGTCGCTCTTTTGTAAATCGACGTCCGTATCTTAAAATAGATTTGTGTACCAATGCCCAATGGGCTAATTTATAGGTTAATAGGTTCCAAAAAACCGTTCCGGGATTTCCGAATCCAATATGAGGTTCGTGCTTTACGGGATTGAGGGTACAGGGCATGGGGCTCAACATTCTTATGTTTCCGCCGCTGGTAAGGGCCCAGAAAATAGGATAGATGCATTTTATATGAAAAATAACTTCATCGGGTTGAAATGCATTCACAGCGGCTTCTTGGTCAAAAATTAACTGTTCTTGAATGGGTTGGATTTCTTTTGAAAGAGAAAGTCCAGCTCTCAACCGTGTTATAACACCTCCCACTTGTCCCAGAATATTTCGTACTTCCGGCCGATTCAACAAGTTCAAAAAGCGAACATCCTGCGCATAAAAATGCGGTGATACCTCTTTGGCCAAAGGTTCAAATTGCGCCGGAAAGCAAAAGCCTACGGTGTGGCCCTGCTGCGACAAGGCTTCCCCCAGAGCGAGAAACGGCTCCATATCGCCGCGACTTCCTACAGATATAAGCAGGGTGCGTTTCATTTTGTTTTTTGAGGGTGATTTGAATGGCGGATTTGAATTTTATTTTTCATGAAATTTCCAATTGGTGTATTTCTACTACTCCCATTTAGTTTTTCTAAATGGAAATGCTAAATTAATATTTTGTGTATCATTAGGCCGCATTTGATTTTGTATATTCATTCCACCCTTTATCATTCCTGTCATTCCTAATTGCCCAAAACCACTTTTATTCCGTTATTTTTGCACCCAATTTCCCTATGTACGAATCCGAAATTTCCCAACGAAAAACATTTGCCATTATTTCTCATCCCGATGCCGGTAAAACAACCCTTACCGAAAAATTCTTGTTGTTCGGCGGACAGATACAAACGGCGGGTGCCGTAAAATCCAATAAAATTACCAAAAGCGCGGCTTCCGATTTTATGGAAATTGAAAAACAAAGGGGAATCTCAGTCGCCACTTCGGTGATGACTTTTCCGTATCGGGGGAAATGGGTGAACATCTTAGACACCCCAGGACACAAAGACTTCGCCGAAGACACCTACCGCACGCTAACCGCTGTAGACAGCGTAATTCTCGTTATCGACTGCGTAAAAGGAGTAGAGGAACAAACCAAACGCCTTATGGAAGTATGTCGCATGCGAAAAACCCCGGTAATCGTTTTTATCAATAAATTAGACCGTGATGGTAAAGATCCCTTCGACTTATTAGATGAAATTGAAGATAACTTAGGCATTGCCGTGCACCCCATGAGTTGGCCCATAAATGGGGGTAGAGATTTTAAAGGAGTTTACCTCATTCCCAATCAATCTTTAAATCTGTTTGAAAGTAATAAAACGAAAAAAGCCGACGATATCGTTCGAGTGGAAGGCGTAAACGATCCTTTATTGGCTCAAAAAGTAGGAGAGAAGAACGCACTAAAGCTGCAAGAAGACATAGAACTGGTAGACGGTGTATACGGCGAACTGAATTTGCAAAGCTATTTAGATGCCGATGTAGCCCCCGTTTTCTTTGGGTCTGCCCTGAATAATTTTGGTATTCAAGAGCTTTTAGACACCTTCGTTGATATTGCCCCGAATCCATTGCCGCGTAAAACCCAAGACCGCGATGTAGCGCCTACTGAAGAAAAATTCACCGGTTTTATATTTAAAATTCACGCCAATTTAGATCCCCGCCACCGCGATCGCATCGCCTTTTTGCGCGTCTGCAGCGGAAAATTCCTCCGAAATAAAGCGTACAAACATACCCGAATCGATAAATCATTCAAATTTGCCAATCCGTACACCTTTTTGGCCGACTCTAAAGAAATTGCCGATGCGGCCTTCCCTGGAGATGTAGTGGGATTGTACGATACGGGTAATTTTAAAATTGGCGATACCCTTACCGAAGGGGAAGTGCTTCAATTCAAAGGAATTCCAAGTTTTTCACCCGAAATTTTCAAGGAATTGATCAATTTGGATCCAATGAAATCCAAACAGTTAGAAAAAGGCATCCAGCAGTTAACCGACGAAGGTTTGGCCAATTTGTTTGTTCAAGAGTTGGGCAGTAGAAAGTATGTGGGTACCGTGGGTGAACTGCAATTTGAAGTGTTGCAATACCGTTTGGAACATGAATATCAGGCCAAATGTAGGTTCGACCCCCGCGTGATTCATAAAGCGTGCTGGATGACCGGGCCGGAAGCAGATTTGAAAGATTTCATGAAATTTAGACAGCAAAATATTGCCTACGATAAAGACGGAAATCCGGTATTCCTTGCCGAAACGGCCTTTATTTTGAGATCGGCTATAGATAAATATCCCGATATCACTTTCCATACAACCTCTGAGTTGCTATAATTTTAATCGTATCATTTTAGTAGGTGCCTTTTTGATGAAAATTAGGTAGATTGCGTATGTTGACCCATCAAAAAGTATCCTATACCTTCCAATTAACCGCTTTATGGGCCTTTGTGGAAGTCACCCTCGGCGGCATGCTGCACGCATTACGCGTGCCCCTAACCGGCGTAGTTGTGGGTGGCACGGCTGTGGCCATCATCAGTATTATGGGCCAAAATGCCCAAAATCCATGGAAGGACATCATCAAAGCCACCGGCCTGGTTTTACTCGTAAAGGCAGGGGCAAGTCCGCATTCTCCGTTACCCGCTTATCTGGCGGTAGCCTTCCAAGGGGTATTAGGCGCCTTGATTTTTCAGTTTTTCAAATTTTGTCGCGCCTCCGTCATACTCTTTTCTTTAATAGCCATGTTGGAATCGGGTTTCCAGAAATTAATTCTGATGACCATACTCTACGGAAAATCGCTGTGGACCGCCATTGATGTGTTTACAGAATCGGTTTTAGATTCCTTCCATTTGAACTCCCAAACCAGCGGTTCCGAATGGATTGTAGGCATATATATAGGTATCTATGCAGTTTGGGGACTCTACTTAGGATATCGTATGTCTACCTTCAATAAACGTAGTCAAAAATATCTAAGCCTCTGGGAAGCAGGCAAAGACAGCAACAT
>ERZ891134.2216-NODE-2216-length-11766-cov-5.733242_pt1 | contig 11766 bp, 10 predicted proteins | sample MGYA00520888_ERZ891134 | MGnify/ENA primary metagenome ERZ891134 (study PRJEB32303, sample SAMEA104408692) | aquatic metagenome | biome: Brackish water; feature: Coastal; material: water | place: Baltic Sea | collected 2014-10-23 | depth 10 m ... | reverse complement strand
AAAAATGGTGTAGAGGCCACTGAAATTGTAGGTAAAGGTAGTAAAGCATTTAGAGATTTATTTGGTGAAGTAGAAGATGCAAGACAATCTATATTTAACGGCGTTGGTTTATTATCTAATCTAGCAACTAGATCTAAATTTATTGATGATGTATTAGAAGCAAATGACAAGGCACTAGAAACGGGAACTAGAAAATTATTTTATGCAGATAAAAATGAAGCTATTAAACAACTTGGTGCAGGTGGACTTAATAAAATTGTATCACTAGATGAAGTATTAGAACCTATGTTTAAAAATGGTGTATTGGTAAATAGATTAAAAGGTTTACATACAACACAAGAAATAGCAGATGCTTTTGATCCTGTTAATAAACTAAGTAATTTTTTTACAGGTCCTTATGATAATAAATTTTCAAAAGGAATGTCTGATGCTTACAAATATTTATTTTTATATCCAAAAGCTGGAGCGCAAGTAGCAAAGACAGTTCTATCACCAACAACACACATAAGAAACTTTTTATCTGCATCTTCTTTTTCTATTGCTAACGGAACATTATTCGCAGATCCAAGACTAGTAGCAAAAGCAATGAAAGAAGCTGCAAAAACAGTTCAGTTTGGACTACGTTCACCAGAAGGTATGAAAGAATATAGAAAACTTTTACGAGGAGGAGTAGTAAACACTAATACTAAAATGGGTGACTACCAAGCTTTATTAAAAGATTTAGAATTAAATCCAGATGGTGGTTTTACAACAAGTGGTTTTAAAAAAATGCTTAGAGCTTTGGCTAGAGTAACTAAACCAGCTCAAGATTTATATACATTAGAAGATGATTTATACAAAGTTTACAATTATCATATTGAAAAAGCTAGATTAGGTAATGCTTATGCTAAAGCTGGAGTTAAAAAAACAACAGATCAAATAGAAAATGAAGCAATGGATATTGTAAGAAATACAGTTCCAAACTATGCTTATGTTTCTGATGTTGTAAAAGGATTACGTGCAACACCTTTTGCTAACTTTGCTTCTTTTCCTTCAGCAATAATGACAAGTGCAACAGGTATAGGTGCAAGAATATTAAAAGAGATGAAACACTCTAAACCAACAAAAGGTGGAAACATGTCTCCGATGGTATTTGAAATAGGAAAAGGTTTTGTTAAAAATGACAACCCACTTTACGGTATTGGCATGAAAAGATTATTAGGATCTGCAACAGCTATGGGAGGTATTGGTGTAGGTCTTACTGCTGGATTCAAAGCTATATTTGATACAACCGATGCACAAGAAGAAGCTTTAGATAGATGGGTAGCACCGTACGAAGTAGGTGATAAAAAATTAATTTCTCACGATACAAATAAAGATGGTAAAAAAGATTGGTACTATCAAAACTGGAGTAATAATAATGCTTATGATTATTTAGAAACACCTTTTAGAAGTATGCTTCGAAAAGTACAAGAAGGTATAGAAACAGAAGAACAGTTATCTAAAGGATTTGTAAAAGGTATTTCTGATGCGTTTAGTAAATCAATAGAACCTTTTGTAACAGAATCAATTGCACCTGAAGCAATTATAGATATTTTTGTTAGGGAAGGTAAAACAAGAGAAGGTAAAGTATTGTATACAGATCAAACACCTATTGAAGATAAGATAAAAATTATAACTAAACATATTATTGATACACAAATACCTTTATCTAAATCACAGTTAACAAGATTATACTATGCATACACAGGATTACCTGCTGCTAAATCAGGTCAAACTTATGAGTTAGAGAAAGAATTACCAGGCCTATTGGGTTGGAGACTAATAAAAATTGATCCTATTAGAGGTCTAGATTTTAAAATAACAGCATACGATAAAGCAAAAAGAGGAGCAACTAGAGAATTTACAGGAGGAGATACTAGATTATTATCAAGTCCTGCTACAAAAGATGAAGTTATAAGACAATTCTTTGTTACTAACCGAGCATTATTTAATGCTCAACAAAACATGCATTTAGATTTAGAAGCAGGAAAACAATTTGATGTTACTGAAGATCAATATGCTGAAGTATTTGAAAAAAGATTAAGATCTGTAAATGAATATGGACCTTTTATTGAAGGTGCATTTATGCCTTATCAACCATCACAAAACATAGCTAGAAAATTTGAAGAAAAATCTAGAGAGTTTCAAACATCTAATTCTACTTATGAAAATCCTTTTGAAGCAGCTTTGCCAGTAATTATTGACATGATAGAAAAAATGCAAGATGCTGATTTATCTAAAGAGTTTCCATTTAAATTATCTGACTTTGGTGTTGACGAACAAACACCAACACAAGGTAGAGATCCTATTTTAGATTCTCTTGGTGAAGTACCACAACCAAACCCAGGTATAGTACAATCTACAGCTCAAGCAACACCTAATGTTATGCAAACAGGGTTGACACCTACTGAAAGTGCTTTATTATCAGAAGAGGAAAAAATGATAGCACTTAGAAACCGAGGATTAGCTTAATGGCACAAGGAAAATTTAGTATTACACAAGAACCACAATTTAATTTAAGAGGTACACCTACGATACCTGGAACAGATGTAATGCAAGGTTCAGTATTTCAAGATTTTTTTAATCAAAACTATTTAAACAATCCACAAGAAGGTGGAATAAATCAACTTATTTTAAATAACATTGCACAATTGTCCGATGCTAATCAAGGATTTACAGATACCAGTGATGTGACACAAGAACAAAATCTTTTTCAAAAAGGTTATGATTATCTAACAGGTGATAGAGGTGGTATTGCAAGAGGTATTTTAGGATTATTAACTGGTGGGCCAATAGGGGCACTTATAGGTTATAACTCTCCAAATATTATGAGTGGAGTTTCAGATGGAATATCAGGTTTATTTAAAAATTTTAATGATAGAAGAAGAGGAAGATTAGATGTAACTGCTGATGCAGGTATTATGCCAACAGGAAGAGAAATAGGTGCTCTTACTACTGCAGATGATTATGGTTCTGGTAGTGATGGAGGTAGATCGGCTGCTGAACAAAGTTTTTCTGATTCACAATCTTATGGAGGCGGTGGTTCTATGGATGACATGGGTGCCGATAGTTTTTACTAATGACTAAAGACAACGCACTACAAAGAATAGACTCACACGAAAAACTATGCAGAATTATGCAGAAACAAACTCACGACAAAATTCAATCATTAGAAAATCAAATTACTAGAGTAGAAAGAATATTATTAGTATCTATGGGAGCAGTTATCACAGGTATGGGTGGTGTTATTTTAGTTCTCTTACAAAAACTTTAGATCCAGGCTTTTAAATCTTCGCCCATAATTTCAGAGGCAATGTTAACTTTGTTACGTAATGATGTAACAATCTTTGTATCAATAGTATCTTCAGCGATCAAATCAATATACGTCATAGGTTTTTCTTGACCTATACGATCTATTCTAGCTTCTGATTGCATTCTTTTCTCAAGATCATAACCATTAGAATAATAAATCATTGTTGATGCACCTGTAAGTGTAATACCATAACCACCTGTTTGAGGTGTACCTACAATAAATCTAACAGGACTTTCAGGGTCTTGTATTTTCTTAATAGCTTTTTGCCTATCATCTGTAGACGTGTCGCCATAGTATGTTACGACCGCATTTTCGCCATATTTTTTTGATATAGCCTCTACAATCTTTTTGATATCATATCTATAGTGAGCCCATATAACAGCTTTACCTTCCATCTCTTCTAATACATCCATCAATTGACCAATACGATTGCTTTTAACATCTTGTACTTTGCCATCATTAGATGTGAAATGACCACAAGTTATTTGATGTAATCTCATTAGCTGTGTAATTACTGTAGCTGATGTAACCATCTTACCATTCAAGAATGCAATAGCTTCTTCTTTCATTTGTTTATATAATTTTTTCTGTTCATCTGTTAGCTCAACTGTTCTCTTAACAAATGTTTTCTTAGGTAGGTCTAGACAATCATCTTTTAATACACGGTATGAAAAATCTTTTAGTTTATCTGATAACTCTGCAAGATTTCTATAACCTACAACAATCTCTACTGATCGACCTGATACATTAATCTTTCTACAAATAGCGTATCGTGTTCTAAATACATAGTAAGAAGATTGATCTAGTAAGAAAGGATCTAAAAACTGGCACTGTGAATATAAATCTAATGGGGATTTAGTTACAGGAGAACCTGTAAGTATTCTTCTATACTTTGTATGTTTACTTAGCTTTAATATATTCTGTGTTCTTTTAGCTGATGGGTTTTTAATTGTAGTAGACTCATCAATGCCCATTAAAGTATCATGGCTAGCTAAAAATTTAGCTGCAAACTCTACACCTTTTTTAGTAGAGAATGCTTCTACATTCATAATCAATACATGTAATTCTGCACCTGTAGAAAACAAAGGTTTTAAAGCTTTATCATCAGGTTTAGTTCTCCATAAACCTACTTTTCTTTCTATGTAATCAGGCATATGATTTGGTATCTCACCATCAAACCAATTCTTATATACACCTTTAGGTGCCACTATTAATGCACCATTTATTTTGCCAGCGTTGTACAGCATAGCAATATTATCTATTAATACTTTTGATTTACCTGTACCCATTTCCATGAAGTACGCAAAAACTTCTTTATCCCATGACATTTCAAGGGCTTTTTTCTGATGTGCAAAAGGCTTGCTTTTATATTTGTAATGCATATTATTATTTTACTTTCTATTGAAAGCATATATATTATGTGTTATACAATGTCAAGAAAGTAATTTATGACTGATTATGAAAAGTTAAAATATACAGATAAGAATAGCATAGTATATGTTATTCAAGATGTACCTGGTTCAAAAATAGGAGCGCCTAAAATAAACATTATTGGTGCAACCCAATTCGGACAGTTAAAAGTTTTACTTCCAGAAAATTCACAAATTATTTTAAGTCCTAATTATGTAATAACAACTTTAAGAAAGATGTTGAAAGATTACACGTCTAAAGATTATTTATTACTAACTGGGGATCCAGCTATTATTGGCGTAGCGTGTTCAATAGTATCTGATACAACAAATGGTAAGTATAATTTGTTGAAGTGGGATAAGCAAGAAAGAAGATATTATCCGGTTGAGATTGATTTATATAAAAAATAAATCTTGACTTATTAATAATAACGTTTATATAGAAAGGCGAGAAAGTTATGACAAAAATTGATTATGAAAATGATAGAATGCAATCTGTTGAGCAGATAGATTCTGCTAAAAGACTATCAGATAAAATATTAGAACTAAAAGATTTTGAAGATGAGATTGCAAATGCAGAAGAGTCTTTAAAAAAACTTAAAGAAAAAGCAAGAGCAATTTCAAGCATTGAGATTCCAGCGATGATGGATGAAATGCAGATTACAAAATTAAAGCTGAAAGATGGAGAGGCCGTAGAAATCAAAAAAGTTTACGGTGCATCTATTCCTAAAGATCAACAGGAAGCAGCTTTTACATGGCTTCGTAACAACGGTCTAGGTGATATTATTAAAAATGATATTACCGTTACCTTTGGTCGTGGCGAAGATAACAAGGCAGCATCATATGCTGAACTTGCACGAGGCAACGGGTTTGAACCTATCCAGAAGATTGGAGTAAACCCGATGACACTCAAAGCATTGGTCAGGGAACGACTTGAATCTGGACAAGACGTTCCTGCAGACCTATTTAAACCGTTTGAGGGTAACCAAACTAAAATAACAAGACGATAACAATAGGAGAAACGAGAAATGAGTGACGCGAAACAAGTAGCAACTAAAAAAGAAAACTTGCCTTCAGCTTCGTTATTCGAAGCAGATGCGCAATTAGGTTTTGAGAATGTGAAGACAGATAGTCTGGCTCCACCAATCTTAAAACTACTACAGAACGGATCAGCAGAAGCACAGAAACGTAATCAAAATTACGTAGAAGGTGCAGAACCTGGTATGTTCTTAAATACTGTTACGAAACAGTTATACAATGGTGATAAGGGAATACATACTATTCCATGTTACTATAAGTTAGAATACCAAGAGTGGGCAGATTATGGAACAGGTTCAGGTAGACCTGAAATGATTTATCCTGACTCTTCGGACATTCTTGAGAAGACTACCAAAGGACCTGATGGTAAAGACAGATTACAAAATGGTAACTACATATTAACTGTAGGACAACACTTTGTTATTATCGCAGGTGATAAGGGATCTGAAACTGCAATGATATCTATGAGTTCATCTCAAGGTAAAGTTAGCAGAAAGTGGAACTCCATGATGAAGTCTATTAGTTTAGATGGTAAGAATGGTCCTTATACTCCACCATCATTCAGTCACATTTATAAATTATCTTCTGTATTAAATACAGGTAAAGGTAATCAATGGTATGGCTTTAATATCGAGAAAGTTGGAATGTTAGAAGATGCTACAATGTATGAACGAGCAAAGAAGTTCTACAATAGCTTCGCTAACAGAGGCTAACAGTTCTTTGGGCGGCAGCAATGCCGCCCATTTTTTTGGTGGACATGACAGAATTAGATAAATTTATAGATATATTTGGCGGATCGTTTAGTGCCTACGGTCAAACTAGAAAGACAAATGAGTTTGATGACAGAGGTAAACATAAAAGTAAATCTTTTATTATTAAACAAACTCCTACAACAAAGATGTTTGAAGAACATCTTGAAGGTAAAGATCCTGCATTAGGTATCATACCTATTAATGAACAAAACAAATGTAGATGGGCCTGTATAGATATTGATCTGTATAATGGTTTTGATCACAAAGCTTTAATTACAAAAATAAAAAAACATAACTTTCCATTAACCGTATGTAGATCTAAATCTGGTGGAGCACATGTATTTTTATTTACAAGTGAATTTGCACCAGCAGCTGTGTTTAGAAGTAAACTAAAAGATATGGCGGCCATATTGGGTTATTCTAGAGCAGAGATATTTCCAAAACAAAACCAAGTTGACATGTATAAAGGTGGTACAGGTAGCTTTTTAAACCTTCCCTACCACAATGTAAAAATGACAACACGTTATGGGGTTAAAGATGATGGTTCAGCTATGACGATACAAGAATTTTTTGATGTGTATGATAAAGTTAAACTAACAGAAGATGAGTTAACAAAATTAAAAGTTAAAGAAGAGAAAGTATCAAATGATTTATTAAAAGGTGCACCACCTTGTTTGATAGCGATTGCTAAACAAGGTATACCGAATGGCCAAAGAAACAATGCGATCTATAACTTCGGTGTGTATTGTAAGAAAAGATACACCGACTGGGATATGAAAATATTTAAATACAATGATGAGTATTGTAAACCCCCGTTAGATAAGAAAGAAATAGATACATTAATAAAATCCATCGAAGGTAAAGACTATCAATACAAATGTAAAGACGAACCTATTGCATCATTCTGTAATTCTAAAAAATGTGTACTACAAGAATATGGTGTAGGTGATGATGAACTTCCTGGTGCAGAGATAAAAGAAATACAAAAGTATGATTCAGATCCACCGTTGTTTTATGTAACCATAGGTGATGAACAAGTTGAAGTAGAATCAGCAGAACTACATGAACCTGATAAGTTCTCATTAAAATGTTTAGAACAAATCAATCAAGCTATGCCACCGATTGGCAAACACATATGGAGAAAGGCAATAAACAAATTACTAAAAGAAACCATACCGATCGAAGCTCCAGAGTCTACAAAGATTGATGTACAATTAAAAGAAATACTTACAGATTATACTACAAAGATACCAGGTAAAGATTGGAAAGATATCTTACGAGGTCTGGCCTACACAGAAGATGGTGTAAGTAATTTTAAATTTAAAGACTTCTGGAAATATTTATTACGAACGAAGTCATGGCCAGAGAAACAATACCCAAGAAATAAAACAGCTAGAATGTTAGAGAATCAATTTAATGCAGTAGAGATTGCAGGTAAAATAAATAACAAGACCGTTAGATATTACGTAGTCAAACAGCAAGAAGTAAACAAACCGATTGTAAGAAAAGATAAGATGAAGGAGCCGCCTTTTGCTTAGAACTATAATACCAGGACCACCAGGTACAGGTAAAACGCATAGACTTATGCACTATCTAGATATTGAATTGAAGCAAACAGAACCTAGTAAGATTGCATACATTGCATTTAGTAATGCTGCAGCAAATGAAGCTAAGAAAAGAATTACAAATGATAATGTTATTGTAAGCACTATGCACGCCTTTGGTAGCAGAGAACTACAACTGAACACCTCAACACATTTATTAAAAGGGGATAAATGGAAAGGTTTTAAAAACTTCTCAAACATATGTGCTGACTTATCTTTTGAAAGTTACATCAATGAATCTGGTTATCCTCAATATAAAAATAGTCATATGAAAATTATTGAGTATGCAAAGAATAAAAGAATACCTTTAGACGAAGCTGCACTACAACTAGAATTACATTACAGCACAGATATATATTTAACCGAACAAATCCAAGCAGATCTAATTACATACAAAGAACAAACAGGTATGTTTGAATATTCTGATATGATTTCCAAGTTTGTCGAGGAGGACAAATGTCCACCAATTCATACTGTCTTCCTCGATGAAGCCCAAGACCTAAGTCCATTACAATGGGAAATGTTTTTTTACATAGAATCTAAATGTCAACGATCCTACATCGCTGGTGATGATGACCAAACTATATACACGTTTCAAGGAGCAGATCCTGATATTTTTATAAATTTAAAAGGTGTTACAGATCCACAGATAAAATCTAGAAGAGTACCTAGAACAATACATAAATTAGCTGAGTCTATATTTCCTCACATGTCACAGCGTTTAGAAAAACAATGGGAACCAAGAGATGCTGAGGGTAAGATATATAATGACATACCATACCAAGACATAGATTTTTCTACAGGTAACTGGATGGTATTGACCCGAACAAATAAAATGTTAACCGCATTAAAAGATCATATGTATGATTTAAATTTAAGGTTTGAAGCAAAGCAACAAGAACTATTACCGAAGAGAATGGTAAATGCATATAGAGTTTGGACAAGATTAAACCAAGGTGCCTTTGTTAATAAGGAAGATCTAAAAGATTTATGGGATTATCTTACGGTCAAAGACGGACATTTAGTAAGAGGGTACGCAAGCAACAAGACTCTAGAATCTATCACATCGATTGATATGGAAGGACTAAGAGCTGAATACGGGTTGCGAGCAGCGGGGAGCTGGGAAATATTAAACTTTCCAGAGTCAAGTAAGATGTACATTAGAACCATTCTAAAGAATGGTGATGATCTAATGAAACCTGCAAGAATAAAATTATCTACGATACATAGTGTAAAAGGTGAGGAATGCGATAACGTTGTTTTGTTTACTGATTTAGAAAGAATCATATATGACTCAGCACAAAAAGATGCAGACCCCGAACACCGTACATTCTTTGTAGGTATAACAAGAGCAAAAGAAAAACTATTCATAACCAATCAAGATTATGAATATCAATATAACATAGGAGCACCAATAATATGACAGACACAGATCTATTTAAAAAAGCATTTCCACAAGATAAGCAGATAGGAGGAAAACATTATAAATCTTTTCACATTCAGCCGTATGAATTTATTTCAAAAAATAATCTTTCATTCTTCCAGGGCAATGTTGTGAAATATGTATGTAGATATCTTACAAAAAATGGTATAGAAGATTTAGAAAAGATAATACATTATTGCGAATTAGAAATTAAAAAAATGGAAGACATGAAAAGGAAAAAGAAATAATGTTTGCCGTACAAACTGAATGGGATTGTCCAGAAGAATTTCCAAATTTATCTGACGCAAAATTTATAGCTATCGACTTAGAAACAAAAGATCCTGATCTTAAAGCAAAAGGGTCTGGTGCTATACAAGGTCATGGTGAGATTGTAGGTATTGCTGTAGCTGTAGAAGGATGGTCAGGTTATTATCCGATTGCACACGAAGGTGGTGGTAATATGGATAAAAGAATTGTTTTAGAATGGTTCAAAAAAGTTTGTGCAACAGATGCTGTAAAAATATTTCATAATGCAATGTATGATGTATGTTGGATTAAATCATACGGTATACCTATTAATGGTCACATTATAGATACAATGGTTATGGCCTCACTGATTGATGAGAATAGATTATGGTATTCACTAAACAGTGTATCATTTGATTATCTTGGTGAAGTAAAGAATGAGAAAGCTTTGAAAGAAGCTGCAGAGTCTTGGGGTATAGATCCTAAGAAAGAAATGTATAAACTACCTGCAATGTATGTAGGTTCTTATGCAGAGAAGGATGCAGAACTAACATTAGAATTATTCAAAGTATTATCTAGAGAAATTACAAAACAAAATTTAACAAACATATTTGATTTAGAAACACAATTGTTTCCATGTCTAATTGATATGAAATTTAAAGGGGTGTGCGTTGATGTCGACAAAGCTCATACAATGAAACAACAACTATGTAAACAAGAAGAGCAATTAATGTACCAAGTAAAAGCAGAAACAGGTATAGATGTCCAAATATGGGCAGCAAGATCGATTGCCAAAGCTTTTGACAAGCTGTCTTTAGATTATAGTACCACTGAAAAAACAGGTGCGCCTTCATTTACAAAAAACTTCCTTTCCAATCATCAACATCCGATGGTTAAGAACATAGCAAAAGCTAGAGAAATAAACAAGGCACATACAACTTTCATAGATACGATACTAAAACATCAGCATAAAGGTAGAATACATGCAGATATTAATCCTATTAGATCTGATCAAGGTGGTACAGTTACAGGACGATTTAGTTATTCTAATCCAAACTTACAACAAATACCTGCAAGAAATAAAGAACTAGGACCAATGATTAGATCTTTATTTATTCCAGAAAAGGATCACAAGTGGGGTTGTTTTGATTACAGTCAACAAGAACCAAGATTAGTTGTGCACTACGCAGCTACAACAGAGCCAATTTGTTTTGATGATTCAGTTGGAAGTATTGTAGATAAATTTAAGGACAACAGTGTTGACTTTCATCAGACAGTAGCTGACATGGCCAACATATCAAGAACACAAGCCAAGACGATCAATTTGGGTCTTTTTTATGGTATGGGTAAGGCAAAGCTACAAGCTGAATTAGGTTTGAATACAAAACAAGAAGCCGAAGAATTATTTAATACTTATCATATGAATGTACCTTTTGTTAGAGATCTTATGAACTACACATCTAAGACAGCTCAGACATCAGGATCTATTGGTACCTTACTAGGACGTAGATGTAGATTTAATAAATGGGAACCAAATCAATTTGGTATGCACAAACCTATGGACTTTGAAGAAGCAGAAAGAACTTATGGTAGAGGTAGAATCAGAAGAGCATTTACATACAAAGCTTTAAATAAATTGATACAAGGTTCTGCAGCAGACATGACAAAAAAAGCGATGGTAGATTTATATAACGAAGGCATTGTGCCACACATACAAATTCATGATGAGTTAGATATTTCTATACAATCAGAAGAGCAATCTAATAAAATCATTGAAATTATGGAAAATGCTGTTAGTTTGGAAGTCCCTAACAAAGTTGATTATGAATCTGGCTCAACTTGGGGAGATATTAATGGATAATTATGGCTTACTTAAATGCAAATATACCTCCAACTTATGCTCAGATAAGAAGAGAATATTTATATGATCTTAAAAAACATCATGGGGAAGTTGAAGACT
>ERZ891134.2211-NODE-2211-length-11774-cov-7.814831_pt1 | contig 11774 bp, 13 predicted proteins | sample MGYA00520888_ERZ891134 | MGnify/ENA primary metagenome ERZ891134 (study PRJEB32303, sample SAMEA104408692) | aquatic metagenome | biome: Brackish water; feature: Coastal; material: water | place: Baltic Sea | collected 2014-10-23 | depth 10 m ... | reverse complement strand
GCCCCATCGAGCATGCAAAACGTATCCCGATGCTTGGTTCTGTACATGCTATACGGCACCGACGTATCGTCTGCGCCTTCCCGTTCCAACGACACGCAAAAAGTCAGTCCATCACCAACGTCCACGTTTTCTAGGCGCTTTTTGTACACCGTTCGAAACGACCCATCGTTGAAAAATTCCCGCCGCGCATCTGTCCCATTAAACTCATTTCTCGTGGTTGATGAGTAGGCATACGTTGCATCGCATGACGTTGATGCGACGTAGGCGTATACGCGATCAAAAAACTGTTTGGATACTTTGCCGAATTTAAACTCCATTTCGATGCTTTCTAGGCCGTATTTTTTGATGTGGTCGTACACCGCGGGAAAATCGATCGAGTCTGTCATGACGAAAAAACATGTATATCCATATGGATCGCTGAATCGGTAAGTTGAAATGACCCGATCATTGCAGATCTCCAGTCGGAAATCGGAGTGCGTTCACCTTATCGGTCGATAGGCGAAGTCGACTATACGTCTTGGCCCAGAACTCGATGGATGTGCGTCGCTTTTTCCCAAGACGACGATTAACCGCGTTATGGATCTTTACCACCCAGGTAAAGACGCGTTTTCGCGCCGCACCCGGCGCTTCGGTCGTGGGCTGATGGAACATGCCCCTGACGAGACGGAGTTCTGGGTTGACGCTCTTCGTGATCATTTTTGTATACTCCACGCGACAACTCTTGCACGGCAAGACCCGTCGAAGGTTATCGAAAAAATGAAAGTAGGCGATTTCGTCTGATTTTGTGGGGACCATGGGGTAATTGGACGCGATGAGGGTCATGACGAACCACAGGGAGGGACCCCAGATCTTTGGGGTATACCCATCTCGACTCAGAAAGAGTTTCGAGTCAAGCATGGTCTATACCCTATAAAAATATTATCTTGCGTGTAACCACCACCACACATAGACTCATGTCATTTATTCTGGATAACGAACTCGTTCTCTCGTTCCGCGACTTTGTTCAGGACTCGAACATTGCCGGGACGGGTATTGGGTTCCTGCTCGCACAGACCACGCTCGATATGGCGCGCGTCTTTGTCCGCGACGGTGTGCTCCCGTTCGTCACCGCGATCAGGACGACCAGCGCCCCCCGGTTCGACCTCGATAATATATTCAGCGCCATCATCACCTTCTTGGTCACAATGCTCATCATATTCACGACCATCAAAACCTTCAACCTTCAGACTAAGAAGGTACCAATTGTGGCTACCATCTCAAACGCGGCTCTCTAGTTGTGTTACACAATCTACAAAAATTTGAGGCATTCTGAAACGGCGGTGGCATACGCCATCGACCCAACCTCGAGAAGATACGCTTCTCGATGTTGACGCACATGTGATTTCATTTCGGCGATACGTTCAGGGGTGAACGTCTCAAGAAACAGACGGAGTTTTTGTCCGTAGGGCATGGCCTCGTCTCCAACCGAGAGACAGTCCCTGGCGTCGAGCCACCAAATCCCCTTTCCCTCAAGCATGCATGCATACGGCCCCACTGGATCGATCGATTCCCCCCAGTAGACTGGGATGGCCCCGGCGACGAGACAATCTGAAAATTTCTCAGAGACGTACCCAACCGCACCTGCACCACCGCAGTTTTCGATGATGAGTCCGAAATCGTGGTGGACGTACGTATCGATTGGTGTCTTGTCGTCGAGATGCCTCGGCATATCGTATCCCAATGTGGGCGATGGACGTCCCGCCTTGCGTTCCTGATCACAAAACACGTTCCACCCGCGCCCCACAACGGTGAGCGACGGACCAATCCCAGTGGCGAATTTCTGACGCAAATGATCCAGGGCCGTCGCGGTGCTCGTTGTGTGGACTGTATACGTGCCGTCATTGGGACGGTTCTCGAGAACCATGGCGATCGTACCCGTTCCGGGACCCGTATTTTCCCTGATGACGTGCGGTAACGTCACGCGACTGAGGAACCGTGCATTGTGTGGCCAGTACACGGTTCGAATCGAGTCGTCGTCGAGGAACGGACGCGAAAATGTCATCAGGATATCAACATACCGCGATAGAAACGACGCTTGCCATTGGTTCTCATGACGAATATTCGGCCCCTCGAGCGTGGCCAAAATCACCTTGAGATCTGGGTGGGTCGTTTCCTTGAGTTGTTTGAGAAAGTCCAGTGGAAGCGATGCTGGGTGGCACATGTTCACGAGACAGACGGCATCCGTCGGCAAATACTCGAGACACTCAAACCCGTCGATGAGATTCACGTTCTCGACATCATCAAAGATGGTGAGACACCATTCCGCCAAAGGATTTTTGGGCCCTGGGAGAAGGACGCGCCTGGTCTGGTCCGCGTCGAAATGAAACACGTACAGATCGACGTTTTCGGGTGTCCACGGTCGCATCGATGCATTTCCCAGGGTGAAAAACGCGGTGGATACACTCCCACCGGTCTCTCCCGTCGTTTCCCTGACCGCTGCGCGATAGCGCACGGTAAACTCGCGCGTCGATCCACCGCGCGGTTCGTGACGAAGCAACGTTTGACAAATCTGGCGATCGGCTTCGAGTTTTCCGGGTTCACGTGCCTTCACAACCCACAGCGGCGCAAGTTCCCTGGCGAGGTCTGTGCGTAGCATATAACAATTGGTATCGATGAGCCGGTCGTCGCCCGGCGGGAGACAGGTGGGACGAACATTGCCCATGGATTCGCACGTATCGTGACACACGACACGCGACTCGGCATCGATGATGGTCCGGAGCGTAAACGACCAGCGGTGCGGGCCGATCGCATTCAGGTGTGCGATGATGTGACACGGCTCGAGTTCGTTATCCTCGTCCAAGACGGTGATATAGTCGCAATTCGTGAGGAATGAAAAACCGGCGATGATCCGGTGACAGAGGTACCCATCCCCACCCGTGTTTTCGGGCAACGCAATGACGTGTCTCTGGATATTGGGACGATCGATGGGTGGATACCGGTCCGCGATGCGTTGGACGCTCTCGACGTATCGGTGCCCGTCAGCGACGAGAAGATGCGAGATGGTCACGCCATCTGGCACATTCAGCGCGTTGACCGATTTGATCGCGCGCTCGAGTAAATGACTCCCGACGGACCCGGTGATTATGGCAATTGATTTGGTCGGAGACATGAGTTTCCTTGTTTTTGTTGTGTGATCAGTGGTTCCGTCGGACCCATTGTGATTCCGGCGTCTTGAACGACGGACCGCGGAATTTCACTTTAAATGCCGACCCAATTCCCGAACCGCTCTTGACCGCGTTCTTGACGCGCCGCTTGAAGGATTTCGAGGTGGACTCGTTTTCCACGTTTTGCATCTGTTTATTCCACAATTTGGCGGCCTCCTTGTGCTTTCCCTTGTTGATGAGATTGGACACTTCCGGCGCGAGGCGGTTGATTTTTTTGCGCCGCTGGTCGTTCCGGATAAATTGCTTGATTCCATCGACGTCGCCGTTCCTGGCCATATTCTCAAATTTGACCCGCTGTTCATGCTCCCGGTCCATATTTCTGTGACGTTTTTCCAGGTCGCGACGATCCCGTCTATACCGCCGGATGGTCTCGACCACGGCCTTTGCGTCTTTGGCCTTGATATGACTATCAACTTCGTTAAGGTAGGTATCAATCAGGAGATGAAGTTCCTGGCGCCGTATGGAATTGATCGTATTTTGCCCGGCATTATTTCGCATGAGCGAATGACGAAGACCTTCCAGTTCAACATCCAGAACGTGAACATTCTGTACGACCCCTGGGGGAAGACCGCTATTCTTGGCGAGCATCGCGGACGGTTTACGACGCATGTTCATCGTCACCCCGTCGTCACCAACGATGTTTGTCCGTTCGTGGACCGTGGTATGGTAGGACATTGGGATGTTTTGCGCACTCGTCATCCTATTGGAGACGTTATTTCGACCCCGTGCATTCCCGTTATTTCTGTTGCGTCGGACACTCCCGGCGATGGACGGGTGACGAATCTCCTCGTTTGCCACAAACTCTTCAAGTTGTTTGGGCGTCAACGTCCCTAACAGATTGAAATACGCATCGCGATTCAATGATGCAAGGTATGCGACCCGTTGGTCTCTCGACATCGAAAATATGTTTGGCGCGGCATTCGGCGGTCGATTGGTCCCATTCACGGGTGCGTTGATGTTTACACGCGGATTGGACGTCGATGGCGCGTCTCGTTTCATCCACGCAGCGCTGTTGCTCCCGGGCACGTTGCTCAAATCGATCAACGGTTCGGTCTGATTGTTTTTTGTCATCTTGTTTACAATGTCGTACTGTACAAAAACATTTTATGGATTCTCAGGCGTCGACGGACCCGCCGCCGTCCGGACGATGAAACAGCAGTTCGTCGACGTCCGTGGAGGTCAATTCCGAATCCATGCCGTGGAGTGCGGCAGGAGCATCCTGCTTGTTGAAAAATTGGATGTACACATTATCGGACACCTCGACGGGACAAATCTCCATCAGCATCAACTCGGGTTGATCGATGACGTAATTTCCCTTCGCCTTGAGCGCGGTCCCCACGGCCTCAATCCGTTTAGACACCTCGGGCGACTTATCGAATGCGAAAATGACGCCCACGGTCTTTCGTGGTCCGGGGACGTGTTTGCTTGTATGGATGATGCTTTTGGACGCAAAGCAGTATTTACTCGCGATCGGTTCTTTCTTCGCGTTACAGGTTACTCGAAATCGCATGGTTCTTTGTTTACGGAGTGAAAAAAAAAATCCACTCAGTCAAATGTGTACTTGACATTCCTGATGGTGATGCGACATGGTGTTTGAGACGGGTCGTGTGGTGTTTTACAAGAAAATGAATCCGACCGGATCACGCATCAGCGGCGCTCCCGCGAAGCGAGATGGAAATCACTTCCTTTTCGGTCACGGAACGCTTCGAGTTGATGGTCTGGAGCGATAACTCGGCCTTGGCGTCGTCCCCCAACTGGGTCTTGAGTTCCTCCAGGATCAGTTCAGGCTTCAGCGTCTCGGTTCGTTTACTCACCTTTCGACTGATTTTACCGCCGCCGGGTAATTCGCACTCGTCGATGTTATTCGACTGCATGAACGAGAGAATGGAGACCCCGATCTCATCCTTCTGGTCCTTGAGGATCTTCACCTCCTTGTTGAGTGCGGTTATTTTCTTGGTTATGTCCGCGTATTCAGTCGCGACGGTTTTGAAATCATTCGCGCTCATGGTATGTTTGTGGAATTTGGTATGGCCGACCGGTCAATTGTGTTTCTTGATGTACACACGCATCGACTCGTTGCCGGCATCAAAGAGTTGCCACTTCTCGTCGTTACTCAGGCCGAAATCAATGCCGGATATTTCGTCTGGTGTGGTCAGGGTGACGATATCCGCCACCACCCCCCGGCGCGCGGGCACGTGCATCGAACTCGAGTGGATCATGGTATCGATCACCGCGCCGATATACTCGTCCAGTTTCCACGACTTGTCGCCGCTTAATGACGCGGCAAAGACATCAAACCGGAGGCCCAGGATATTTCGGCATCCGTACGTTTCCATCGCCACGTCGACGGGGAAGGCGTTACCGACGGCCCCATCGACGAATAAATCGCCGTTGACGCGAACGGCTGGAAAAAGGAGCGGTACGGAACACGAGATCCGGAGGGCGTCGTAGATCGACATATCCGGTGTGCGAATGGGATCGAATATCACCGACGTGGATGTATTGAGATTTGTCCCGAGAATCGAGAGCACGGTCCCGCATTCGTTGTACACGTCCTTGAATGTGACGACTGGATCAACTATTCCCTTGAGGAAGGTCTCGAGACTTCCTGACATTTCAATACCAAAGAGCGTGGAGAGCATATTCAGGCGTAAGTCACGTTTATACCGAAACGGGATGATATGTCCTTCGAACATATCGCGCGGCGTCATTCCGCGGTGTACTCCCATGGCGAGGAGGGTGGCGACGACCGCACCGGCGGACGACCCGATAAAGTATCGCGCGTCTTGGATGAGATGTGGACACGTGGTAAACATGAAATCGAGTGCGCCGAGATGGGCAATTCCCCGAGCGCCCCCACTGGAAAACACGATGGCATCGTAGGGCGCGTGCGATACGGACGCGTGAAGCGTGCGCGGCACAGCGTGAAACCGCGGCCCATCGGGTTTTCCATGGGCACGTGTGACGTGCGTCGGTAGAGTGCGATTTACTCGCGTTGCGTGTGTCATGGCAGTCGAAAACGTTCAATGATCTGGTATCATTGGAGGTTTTTTTTACGTTCGAATCGATGCGATGGTCGAGGAGCACCTAACAATCCAGTTTTTTCCGCAGGGGATCGGCGGTAAAGGTTGACACAGACCACGGGGAGATCTCGTCGTTCTTCTTGATCGCCGGGTCGGCGCGAAGACTATAGTTGGGGTTTTTCAGCGACCCGTTGATGGTATCGATACCAATCATCTTCTCAGCGGACAAAAAGTTCTGTTCCGCGAGCGCGTTCTTTGGCGCGTACTCGGAAAAGTCGTCCAGCCTCGGCTTGGCGGCTGGGAGCAGATCAGTCGAGAGACCAATCGCCTTGGGGAGCGGCGACGGTGTGGAACTGGACGGCATGGGCGTCACGCCTGGTCCATTCGACATATCCTTGGCCGGGATGGTCGAGTACATGTAATCGCGCGCATCCCAGGCTTCAAACTCCTCGGCAGCCCTGGATTCCTTGTACGCTTTGTAGATCCTATACACGATGTAGAGCGCCACGACGGCAATGAGCATCTTGATCAGTTTTCCGTAGTTTTTCATGGGGGAGGCCTCTGTAACACGGGTCAATATAATATTTACAGTCGATCGGCAATCTCATCACATGCATTCAGATGCGTCATCAGGTCGGTCCCCGTGACGTGACGAAAGGTTTCGTCTTCCTCTGGATCAAACAGATACGCAGTCTCATCCTTCTCGACCGATTTAATCAACTCGAGTGTGAACGGCACACCGTATTGTGTCCTTGTAAAGATGGCGTGCTGTGCCGATAACACACACTTGATCTTTGTCCCGACTTGAATATCCGTCTTGCCCCCGAGTCCCTCGTCGAGTTTCACCGTCAGTGTTTTGGCATCGAGGTCTACAAATCGCTTGAGACTGGTTTCGAGAAACTCGTCGCCGATCGATTCGTTTCCGAACCACGTCACCTTATTTTTCTTTGCCGTCTTGAGGAGCGTCTCCTCGACGTCATGAAAGAGGTGGGCATGTGTCCGCTTGAGTTTGAGGGTTGCGTACTGTGCGTACTCGCCATCCTCGTCGATGAGATTAGTCACGAGCGTCACGGTTGGTGAAAGGATATTGAACGGTGTGGAAAGGGGTGCGGTGTACACATCCCCCTGGAGACTCAGCGTATCCGCGAACGATGCCTTGGAAACAACCGCGTATTTGGATACGCGCTTTCGTTTCGGCTTCTCGGGGACGATCTCGTCTTGTGTGTCGGGCACGTCTGGCACGTCCTGGACCACCGTAGACGGCTCATCTGGAACATCGTCTTGGATATCATCCACGACGGGAACGTCCTCGATGAGCCCGTCTTGGGGTGGATCGCTATGGATCTCAGTAGAGATATTTGATTGCTCCGATCCCATCGTGTGTGTGGTCTGTATGCTACTGCTTGATTTTAAATTTCGGAAAAAAACACACTACGTCATCGCTCACCCATCGAGAAACTTGACCCCATCGGCCGCGTCGCCAGCCGGCACATCGTCGTCATCCTCAAACGCAAACCCAGAGACGCCAGATGGCCTGGATATGATTTCGAGTTGCAGGACGCGCAACGACACGCCAAACGACTTGTTCACGATCCAAAACGAGGGCTCCACGATGGCGCGCACGACCGACCCCTTGGCAATCTGTTCTTGATCGACCTTTTGATGCGTCTCGTCATAAATCTCACTGTAGGGGGTGAGTTTGAGACGAACGGTGCTCTCATACTTCTGGTCGGACGGATCGCGCACACACGGCCTGTGAAACTCGGATAAAATCTCGCGCGTCATGGATTTGCCGAACCACTCGACAGACCTCTCGTGGGCCAAGTCGAGGAGGTAATTATCAACCTCGCGAAGTTGCGTCAGAAAGTTATCGAGTTTCGGGTTCTCGGCGCGTCCATTAAACGACAAATCCAGGCTGAAGGACGAACTGCCCGTATTCGCATCGTCAAAGCGGGAGAGACCAAAGATTGCGCGCATCTGAGGCGTCTGGACGCGCACCCGTTGCTTCGCTGGGGTATTGATGTATACCAGTTTTTGCCCCTTGGCGGTCTTTGTCATCGGCGAGAATTTCATTTGATCGCGCGGTGCGAAGTTTGAGTGGAGAATGATGGAATTGTTCGAAGCCATTGTATCGCGTATTGATTCACTTGGAATTGATTATGCCTGGACGTACCCTGGATGTGCGAATTTATACTTTTTTTTCGCTGAAATCATCCAAATCGGATGATCTCAGTCGCCGACACCACGTAGGTGCACATTGATTTTTGTCTGTAACGATGTTCGACCAATCGTGCCCCGCGGGCAAATCGGCCGCGACAGAATCAAAAAATCTCTCCCTGACGCCAATTCAACGTGTCGATGTGGTGTCCAGTATTCTTGGCGAATCCCCGAGCGACTTGACGATCTTCGAGTATATTCGAAGTCATGGCATTCTTGATACACTGTACCGGGTGATTCCGGAATCCCGGGTCAAAGCGGTCAACGCTCGCGTGGTACAATGGGTACTGGCACATCCGACGTCCGGGCAGATCAAACTCGACACGCCGCACCGTGACGGCAGTAGTACGTGTTGAAGCCGGTGACTTCGAAGCCGAGATGGATGAGCATGCCGAGCACAAAGCCGAACAACAGCGTCTGGCTTCTATCGACTGGTTTCAGGAGTTGTCCAACGAGGAGCGCGACTGCCACCACGGCACCAACACAGGCGGCTTCCAGGACGAGACGAGTTGTATACATTTTGTTGGCTATACTGAGCGGCTACATTATAATTTCATTTTTCAATTCATTCAAAACACCATGTTCGCGACCTATTTCATGCTCATGGTATTACTCGCAAAGAATTCAACCGCATTCAATGTCTTGGCCACCATGTACCGCGGATCACTGGGTGCAGCCGGCACGAATTTAAATCAGTACCCCACGCGCGTCAATGTGAAAGGACGCGGCGTGGATGTGTACCCGGTGGCCGTCTACTCGGACCGCGTGCAACGGTTCAAGTATAAAGTCATCCGTCTCACGAATAAAAAGAACGACAGAATCGCCTACGGCCACGTCACCGACGAGTGTGCCGATGGCGACTGCCACGACAATAAATACGAAGCGCGGAAGCGCGGCAAAGTACTCATCGATCTCCACTCGAGCATGTGGAAGCGGCTCGATCTCAAATCGTACGATATCCACGACTTGCGCGGCAAATTCGTCGGTTCGACGCGGTATACGTACAAAAACTCCCCCGGCATCAAACGCGTCACCACGTCCGACGGACGCAGGGGGTATGTCCCGTACAAATGGAAAGTTTGAGCCGGTCGACCAGTAGTACACTTACATGTTTGAGATTTTAACGATTTTTTTTTTCATCCGAAACTCTGCCTGATTTTCTTGCGCATGGACGACGACTCTTCCTTGTTATTGCGCTCGATATTGGCTTGCGCGAGACGCACCAAAAACCCTGATAAATTGAACGTGTCGTCATGATCAAAGCCGAACAGTCCGTAGATGGCGTCGACGGCGGGTTCGTCGCGCCCGCGCATGACCATGGAATCGATCACCGTCTGTGGCGTACACCCACGACACTTTGAGAACGTATCCAGAATGGAGAGCAATAGTGGCGCGTCGACGGTGACGCGTGCCCAGGATGTGTTGACCACCATGGCATCGCCATCCGCGTCCTCGCGCACCGAGTTTGACTCGTGTCCCAGTCCACATAACGCCTCGGCCACATCATGATTCATCGCCTCAAGCGATCGCTTCACCTTTCGCACCGGCTTGGTCTTGATGTCCGACGTTACCACGGACTTTTCGACGACCGGACGACGTTTCTTTTTTTCCGGGGACGCGTGAACTTTCCTCGGCCTTCCCGGTCCGCGCTTAATCTTGACATCGCCAGATGCGGGCACCTGTCCAGAGGCGGCAATCATCACGTCGTATATCGCGGTCGGTACATCGTTGAACGTGAAGTTTGAGCGAAGACGCGATCTCGCAATGGTCAGGTACTCATTGACCCGGGACGAGATGAAAAACCTGAGGATATCGTCATACTCGACATCCCGAATCTGTTGCATCAGATCATCGGGGAGTTCTGTATCCGACCCCAGACTCCCCAGCGTCGCGTTGAACTTGACGACACTCGAGGTGATGGTGAAAAAAAGAAAGAGCAGAATCTCGGGTTCTGTCTCTACCCACGACGTATCGAACGTCGCGGGGAACGTCTCCTTGATGCGGGCACGTTGAAATAGCATTCCCTCACGTGAGGTGAGGAACCGTTTCACCACGCGGAAGAATGTCTGGTGAAGAGATTTCTTTCCGCACCGCGAAACCTCGGACCGTTGCGTGCGCCCACCGACCGTCTCGAGTCGGTAAAACACAATCGTATCCGGATCATTCTTCCTCGTCGCGTCCGGATCATCTGGAATCACGTGCATGGAAAAGATATCCTCGAACCCCACGGACGCGATGAACCTGTTTCCCCACTCGGTATCGCTCCCGTCCTCCGTTTGGACGGGCGGGGCTGGCGGATCGTCCTCGGATACCTCAATCTCCACCTCATCGCCGCTGTTGGCCGTGTTGGTGTCGTCGGTTTCAGTAACGGTCTTTCCGATCATGTCGTCGGAAACCTTGGCGCCATTCGTCGTCTCTGGATCATGTTGGGACGCGTCTCTCGACCCCCCACCCGCCTTCTGCGGGATCTGTTGACGCGTCACGGGCCCCGACCCAGCGGGCGTATCATCCATGGGCGACGTGTGCTTGGGGGACGCGGTTGGATTGTCCTCGTTCGCCGCACCAGTACCATCATCATCGTTGTTGTCGACGCCAGAAAACGGAAGCAACTCGACGCTGACGCACGTCGGGATGATGGCATCCGTCTTCGGCACGCCATTGATGATTGAGTAGACGAGGTAGTCGACGTACTTGAGTAGGGTATACTTTGGAGATTCCGAGAGCGCCTCCGCCTGGTCCAGTTTCTCGACCGCAGTCGAGAGAATAAACTCGAGTTCGTCGTCGGTGATCTTGATCGTGCGCTCGATGAGTTGAATGAGCGTCGGGTTCCATGAACGTCCAATGTGCTTGAACTGCTCGTCCGCGTACGTGAGTTTGATGCGCGCGAACAATCCGGACGGAATCACGCGATACAGCATGGCGCGTGGCGTTTCCATATTTTCCGCGCGTTTACGCGCCGGCGAGGTCTCGTTCTTTCGTTGGATCACATATGACGTCAACAACGATATGATGAGATGGATGGGTGGATCGAAGGCCATGGGCATTGACTGTTCCGGTGTAGGAATCTTCTTCGAGAACGTCATTTCATATTTTCTTTTCAGTATTTGGAGGATGATTTCAGAGTCGGTGGTGCCTCGGATACCGAGTACGCGCTCCGTATCGTCCATGGTATGCATCTGATGATCGCGACAAAACGTGGCGAGCAGAATTTTTGACAGGAAAGAGTTTCTTTGATTTGAGAATGCGAGACGAACTCGCGCGCGTCGTCGTTTGTCGTGTGCGGACGGATGTGCTATACCCTACATATGGCAAATTCGGACGCGTCCTCGAC
>ERZ891134.2210-NODE-2210-length-11779-cov-4.210252_pt1 | contig 11779 bp, 3 predicted proteins | sample MGYA00520888_ERZ891134 | MGnify/ENA primary metagenome ERZ891134 (study PRJEB32303, sample SAMEA104408692) | aquatic metagenome | biome: Brackish water; feature: Coastal; material: water | place: Baltic Sea | collected 2014-10-23 | depth 10 m ... | reverse complement strand
TGGACATGCACCTTCTGGTCGGGCGTGGTCACGTTGTAGGAGAAGTCGTCAGTCGCGCCCCACGTAAGGCCGCCGCGGATCCCTGCCCCCGCCATGAGCATCGTGAAGCAGCGAGGGTGATGGTCGCGGCCGTAGTTCGTCTCGGTGAGCGTGCCCTGGGAGTAGATCGTCCGCCCGAATTCACCCCCCCAGACCACGAGCGTCTCGTCGAGGAGGCCCCGCTGGTCGAGATCGTCGAGGAGGGCCGCCGTGGCCTGGTCGGTGTCGCGGCATTGCCCCTTGATCGCCGCCGGGAGGCCGCCGTGGTGGTCCCAGCCCATGTGGAAGAGTTGCACGAACCGCACGCCCCGCTCCGAGAGCCGGCGGGCGAGCAGGCAGTTGGCGGCGTAGCTGCCCGGCCGGGCGACGTCGGGCCCATAGGAGTCGATCACGTGCCGGGGCTCGTCCGAGAAGTCGACGATCTCCGGCACGCTCGTCTGCATCCGGAAGGCCATCTCGTATTGGGCGGTGCGAGCCGCGATCTCGGGATCGCCTACGAGCGTCTGCCGCATCCCGTTGAGCGCGGCGATCCGATCAAGCGTGGCCCGGCGTCGATCCCGATGCAGGCCGGGCGGGTCGGCGAGGTAGAGCACGGGGTCACCCGCGTTGCGGAACCGCACCCCCTGATGTTCCGTGGGGAGAAAGCCGGCCCCCCAGAGCCGGTCGTAGAGCGGCTGGTCGTCGGTTCGTCCGCTGCCGAAGCTTGTGAGCACGATGTAGGCGGGCAGGTCGGCGTTGTCGCTGCCCAGGCCATAGCTCACCCACGACCCGATGCTCGGCCGACCGGCCAGTTGATGGCCCGTCTGAAAAAAGGTGATTGCCGGATCGTGATTGATCTGTTCGGTGACCATCGAACGAATCATGCACCAGCGGTCCGCATGACGGGCCATGTGGGGCACGAGCTCGCTGAACCACATGCCGCACTCGCCGTGCTGGGCGAAGCGGAAGATCGAGGGAGCCACGGGGAAGGTCTTCTGACCGCTGGTCATCGTGGTCAGCCGTTGGCCCTGCCGGATCGAATCGGGCAGGTCTTCGCCCCGCCGTTTCTCCATCTCGGGCTTGGGGTCGAAGAGGTCCATCTGGGAAGGGGCGCCCGACTGGAAGAGGTAGATGATCCGTTTGGCCTTGGCCGGCAGATGCGGCCCGGAACTGGCGGCCTGGGCCGCGGCGGAAGGCACGAGCAGACTGGCGAGCGCCGTCGATCCGACCGCGCCGGCGGTGGATGAGAGGAACACGCGGCGATTGAGGGCGTCTTGGGTCTGGAGGACGCGACGGACATCGTTCATGGTATCACTCCCGCATCACGAATTCGTCGAGGTTGATCAGCACGTTGGCGGCCACGATCGAGGCGGCGACCTCAGGTGGCGATACGCCCGGCGGCGCTGCCAGACCGGCGGCGATGAGTTGTCCGGCCGCCTCGGGGTCGGCCACGAAGGCCGCGAGGTCGGCCTCGAAGCCCGCCATGAGCGTCGCGAGTTCGAGGTCGCTCGGCGGCCGGCCAATGGCCAGGCGGAAGCCATGTCGGAGGCGGTCGGCCGTGGCCTCGCCCCCCTCCGTCAGCATCCGCCCGGCGAGGGCCTGGGCGGCCTCGACGAAGGTCGGCTCGTTGAGCAGCGCCAGGGCCTGAAGCGGCGTGTTCGTCCGCGACCGCCGCACCTGGCAGGTCTCGCGGTTGGGGGCGTCGAAGAGCAGCATCGTCGGAGGAGCGGCCGTCCGTTTCCAGATCGTGTACATGCTCCGCCGATGGCGGCCCGGGCCGGTGTCGGGCTTGTAGCCCCGCAGGTCTCCGTAGCGACTCGTGTCGTCCCAGACGCCCTCCGGCATCCAGGGCCGCACGCTCGGTCCGCCGATCACCGGCACAAGCTGGCCCGCGACTGCGAGCGCCTGGTCGCGGACGATCTCGGCCGGCAGCCGAATCCGGCTCGCCCGGGCCAGCAGGCGATTTTCCGGATCCCGAGCCAGCTGTTCCGGCCCGATGGCAGCCGACTGCCGATAGACGCTCGACATGACGAGTAGCTTGATGAACGCCTTGAGGTTCCACGGGCCGGCCGGGCGGCCATCCACCGATGGCAACGAGTTCCCTTCCATGAACTCGACCGCGAGCCAGTCGAGCAGTTCCGGATGACTCGGATACTCGGCCTGGCTCCCGAGGTTTTCGCTCGTCTTCACGAGGCCGGTGCCGAAGAACCGCTCCCATAGCCTATTCACCTGCACCCGGGCGGTCAGCGGGTTGTCTCGCGACACGAGCCAGTGGGCCATTGAAAGCCGATCGGTCTTCGTGCCGGGCGGCAGCGGCGGCAGGAACGCGGGCAGGCCGGCAGCGACCTTCTCCCCGGGCTTGTCATATTCGCCGCGAACCAAGATGAACGCGTCACGGGCGGGCCCCTCCTGCATCACCATGCCGGAGGGGAGCGAGTTGCGGAAGTCGGCAAGGCTCTTCTTCGCGGCCTCGCGGGCCGCTTCCGCCCGGCGGATCGGGCCGTCCACTCGGCTGCGATACAACTTCCGCACCGCGGCCCGCTGCTCGGGGGATCGAAGCTCGGCCGAGACGGCCAAAGCCGCCCGCACGTCCTCGGGCAGGTCGAAGCCGGCAACACCGAGCACCGACGGGTCGGCGGTCGTGATTGCCAGGCGGAACCGTCCGATCGAATGGTGGTCGAGCGCTTCCTGACGGATCCGCACGATGATCCGGGAGTTCTCCGAGACCACGGTGGCTGCGGCGGGAAACACCGCCAGTCTCCGCGGCTTCTGTTTGGCCGGATCATGGCCGTCGATCGCCCAGCCCCGCCCGGCGCGGCCGGCGAGCACCGCCGCCGCCGGCCATGTTTGCTGCTCGTAGTCGGCCTCCGCCCGCGTGAGCTTCACCGGGATCGGGTCGCCACCCTCAGCCGGTTCGATCTCCACTTCGATCTTCGAGACTACGATGTTGCCGTTGCCCTGGCGACCAAAGCCGCCCTGCGCGAGGGCCGCATCGGGCATCACCTCCAGCCGCAGCCCGCCGAATGATTGTCCCGGCAGGAGCGCCTCGAACTCGTAGGTGTCGCGGGGGGCTTCGCTGCCCTCGACCTGCCACGAACCGTCTTCGAGTCGCTTGAAGCTCGCCCCGCTGGCGGATGCGAATTCGAGCGGTTCGAAGGCCGACCAGCCCGCTGCACCGGTGTCGATGACCGGGCCGAGCGACCGTTCCCAGCGAGCCACAAGCTGATCGATGTCTTTCCGCTCTGCCGTCACCGCGGCCTCAGTGTCGGAAACGACTTGGGCGAGTCGGGTCAGTTCCCGCTCCTGCTCCGGGCCAGGCAGTTCGAGCAACGGATCCGAATTGCCGCCGGCCCGGTTCTGGGCTCCCATGATCGTGCCCGTCTCCGGCACGTTGTTGAAGATCGCGTAGAGGGCGTAGAACTCCCGCTGCGAGAGCGGATCGTATTTGTGGTCGTGGCAGCGGGCGCAGCCGGCGGTGAGCCCGAGCCAGGTCTGACAGGTGGTCTCGACCCGATCGATGACCGTCTCCACCCGCCATTCCTCGGCGATGATGCCCCCTTCGCCGTTGATCCGGTGATTGCGATTGAAGCCCGTGGCCACGATCTGGTCGCGGTGAGGAGCGGGCCGCATGTCGCCGGCAATCTGATCGATCGTGAATTCGTCGAAAGGAAGATTGGCGTTCAGCGCCCGGATCAGCCAGTCTCGCCAGGGCCAGTTGGAGCGGCTGGAGTCGGTCTGATACCCGTGGCTGTCGGCATAGCGGGCGGCATCGAGCCAGTCGATCGCCAGCCGCTCGCCGTAGTGCGGGCTGGCAAGGAGCGCATCGACGTATCGCTCATAGCCGGCGACCGAGGGATCGGCCAGGAACTGGTCCACGTCCTCGGGCGTGGGAGGAAGGCCGGTCAGGTCGAGAGCCAGCCGTCGGGCGAGGGTGACGGGGTCGGCCTCGGGGTTCGGCCGGAGGCCCTCGGCCTCGAGCCGCGCCAGGATGAAGCGGTCGACAGGGGTCGTGGGCCAGGCCGCGTCACGGACCGCCGGCACCTCCGGCCGCTCGATCCGCTGAAATGCCCAGTGGTCCTCGTATTCGGCGCCTTCCTCGATCCAGCGGCGGAGCACCACTGCCTCCTCGGCCGTGAGCGGCTTGCCAACCTCGGGGGGTGGCATCGTCGTGTCGGCATCACCGCTCGTGATCCGGGTGACAAGCTCGCTTGAGTCGGCTTCGTGGGGCACGATCGCCACGCTGCCGCTATCGAGCCGAGCGATGGCGGTGTCACGGGTGTCGAGCCGCAGGCCGGCCTGACGATCCTCCTCGTCGGGGCCGTGGCAGGCAAAACACCGATCCGACAACAGCGGCCGCACGTCGCGATTGAAGTTCAGCGGAGCATCCGCCGCCCTGAGGGCCGGTGCCAGCAGGCAGGCACCGAGCGCGAGGCCGCAGCAAACGGCAGACACGGCGATGGCGTGGCCCATGCGCATCGTTGAGCATCGCTCCTCGGGAACGCCCGCGTCGCCGTCGCGAGCCAGGCTCACGACGCGGCCCCGAGCGGAGATGACGGGGCGATCAGCGGGAACGGCACATCTGTGCCTCACTATTTGTATGGAAGCCCATAGCCACGAACGTGTCAAGCGCAAGGGGTTTTGCTGAATCTCGGATTTTTCAGGCCCGCAACTTTTCACGGCAGCGAAAACCAGGCATGCGCCCTGCAGTTCCGGTCCGCAGTCAGCCGCACCCAGCGGGCCTGGATCTCCGTCGGGAAGTCGTAGCAGTGGCCGGTTGAGCCCGGCGGCACTATGAGTGATTCGAGCGGAACCCACAATCCGTTTCCGATGAGGTCGATCTCCACGCGAACTGTCAGTGGTTCGCTCTGGTCGTGCCGCAGGTCGAGGCTGGGTTGATCGAAGCCCCAGACCAAAAAGGGATCGCTCGGCTCACCCGCGGTGACGGCGGCGTCGATCCAAGGGCCACCTTCGCCCCGCGGCTTTCCCAGCCGCCAGAGATCATCGACTCCGCCGACCCAGACCGCAGCCTTGCCGTCATCGCTCGTGATCACATGCGGCCCCGGCTCCGCCGTGGCCGCGAGCCCGGTCAGCACGAGCAGGCCCTTGTAGGACGCATAGTCGGTGATGGCGTAGCCATGCGCGGCGATCGGACGCATCACTGGGAAGCCCCCTGCATTCTCGGCGGGCAGTTCATAGAGAATGCCGCAGGCCTGAAAGAGATCCCGCTCCGTGACCACCTCCCGGCAGAAGCGAAGCCGGCCCACCCGGGAGTCGGCATCGAAGGCCGAGCCATTCCTGGGCAGTCGCCACCGTCGCCCGCGGTCATCGACGACGAGCACGCCGCCGGCATCGATCGTGACCGCGTCGCCAGGGATCGCAACCTTCGTGCGGACGAACTCGGCGACGGTCTCGTCCGCATTGGGGACAAGCCGGAGCCCCTGGGCCTCCGACGCGTTGGCGGGAGCCAGTTCCAAGACATACAGACCGGCTTCCGTCAGGACCGACATCGTGTCGGCGCCGGCGCTGCCGCCGTGCAGCAGCCCGCCGCGTCGGTTTGCATCATCGATCGCCGCGAGGCCTGTGAAGATCGGGTCGGCCTCGGCACCGCGACCGTCGGCGGCGGCGAGCGTCACCACGACGCTCGCGTCTCGGCAGGGTGTAAGGGCCGTGACCCGCAGCCATTCGCAGTCCGTCGGAATCGGCTTCCGCACCGTCGCGTGCGCGGGCACGACGACGGTGTCGGTCTCCAGGTCGAACCGCGCCTCCTGGTCGCCGCCATTGACGAACCAGATGCTGCCGGTCTCCCAGCCGGCCACGAGCAGTGGCTCGGCCTTCGCGGCCGCCGCCACGTCGTCGTGGAGCCAGACGGCGCCGGACGCATGGGGCGGACCGAGCTGGTCGGGCAGGACGGGGTCGGTGAACCAGAGGTTGGAATTTGAGCGGACGGGGCCGGCAAGGGCTCCTTTTGCCTTCCGCGTGTTCTTGAAATCCTTGGCGGCCGCGTCGTCGCAGCCAAACACGAGCGAATCACCCCAGCGGCAGAAGTCGCCGATGACTTTCAGGTAGGCCGACCGCGGGCGGATGCCACCGGGATCGGCGGCGGAGACCGTGGGGGGAAACCGCCAGAAGCAGCCGTGCATGGTCATCAGCAGGTCGGTCTCGCCGACGTCGCGGATCCGCGGCCATTCGGTGTTCCAGCCGTGGGCGCCGTCGTAGGCGTGGCTGACCTTGGGCAGCCGGAAGGCATGCCATTCGCCCTGGTCGAGCACCATCAGAATCAGCGAGCGATGGTCCCAGCCGATGCTCCAGATCGGGTCGCGATCGGGCTGCGGATTGCCCCGGATTCCGCCGGGACCGGTCACTTCCGTGAACTGGTTGCGGCGCACGAGCTGCCAGTCTTCGCCCGGGCGCCGCCACTCGGCCAGCGCGCCGCTCGGAGTAGCCGGGTCGCCGAGCACGGCCTGGGCGGCCGCGGCCCGGTCGCCGTTGTTGGCGTAGACGACGCGTCCCTGGCCCGAATAGCAGCCCTTGCCGTGGTAGCCGGGCAGCTTCGATTCGAGACCGGTTGCCGGGGCCGATCTGGCCGGGGGCGGATTGCCATCCCGGATCAGCGTGCGCACGGCGAGGCTCGCGACATCGAGTTCATAGAGGCCTTCCTCCATCGTGGCCACATAGACCTTCTCCGCCGGGCTCGTGAGATGCCGGGCGAAGCCGGTATGCCGCCCCGGCATTCGGTCGTAGGGCACCGTGCGGACATTTCCCGCGACATCGATCAGGTGGGGGCCGAGCAGGAGTTGCTGCGACTCGACGTGGATCATCCGGGCCGCGGGCGTGCCGCCGATGCTCTCCGGCCGGGTCACGATGCGCAGGTCGGGCGTGATCTCCGAGAGCGTGTCGGACGATCCTCGCGGGAGATGAGGGCCATAGGTGATCACCCACAGCCGGCCGGCCCAGGGGACCACTCCGCCGATGCCGCATTCCCCTTCGGCATTGCTGACCGCGAGTTGGGGATGGATGCCGGAGACGCCTCCCTGGTGCGGCGGCGGTGTGGGAACCTCGGTCTCGACCAGGGCTGCAAGCGTCGTCAGGAGCGTCACGTGGACAAAGGAGGCGGCTCGCACGCCGTGGGTCTCCGGGGTTGATCGAGGCGGCCGCGGTCAAGCGGGTCGAGCATACATCGCGGCGATCTTGATCGGTGACATGCGGGCGGTTGCCGCAAACGGGCAGGATTTTTTCGCAAATGTCTCTAGGCCGTGCCTTCCGTTTCCGTAGGCTGGAACGAGGTCGCTTTCCACGGGTTTGGCGGTGGCAGGCCCCGCCTGTTGCGGGATGCGAAGGGCGAGCAGCACGTCCATGATCGGTTCCAAGCTGCGGGTGTTGATTGTCTGACGAAGGGGGCGAGCATGCCGATTCGCAGTTTTGCCAGGGTTTCGGTCTGCCTGTTGGCGTTTATGGCGTCGGCGGCCGATGGGGCAGATTCGACCTGGACTGGCGGCACAGATGCCCTCTGGTCGACGACGACCAATTGGAACCCCGGCACTCCTGGCAGCGGCGACACGGCCGTCTTCGATGGACCGGGCAGTGGCCAAACGACGATCGATCTGGGGGGCGGGGCGACGGTGGCCGCCCTCCGGTTCTCGACCGCCTCGGCGGCGGCTTACACGATCGGGTCGGCAGGGCAGTCGCTCAGTCTCTCGGCGGCCGGTGAGGCGGTCGCCGTGGCAGCCGACGTGACCTCGGCCCAAGCGATCGCCGCGGATCTGACGCTGGCGGCAGCGGGCACGTTCACGACGCGGAACGAAGGTGGCGGGTTGCTCTCGTTCACCGGCCCGATCACCGGAAACTCGGCCGGCACGGCCGTGCTCGAGGTGACGGGCGGGGGCGACACGACCCTGGCCGGGGCGGTCAGCACCTCCGGGGGCAACGTCAGCCTCTTCAAGCAGGGGACGGGCACACTCACACTCTCGGGTGGCGGCACGTTTGCCGGCAGTGGCGTCGTCGACCCGGCGAGTTTCGCAGCCTCGGCCGTGTTTCAGGAGGGTACCACGGTCGTCTCGGGGGGCAGTTACGACAACTCCGGCACGAACCTGATCGTCGGCAGCTACGCCACCGCCGGGGCGGCCGGCACGAACGCCTTGCTGCAACTGGATGCCGGGGGCGCGATCGGCAATGTCAACGGGTTCAACATCGGCCGCGGGAATGGCACCGGCACCGCGTCGAGCGACGTCGTGCTCAATGGCAACGCCGCGATCTCGGCGGTGACCGGAACCTTCGGGTTCAACGGCGGAAGCACGTCCAATCAGCCCCGCACGAGCCTCGTGATGAACGACTCGTCTACGCTCACGTTCAGCGGAAAGTTTGCGACCGTGGGGAGGTCGCCCGGTTCGAACTCCACGATGACGGTCAATGACTCCGCCCTGGTGGACATGACCTACGCGATCACCAGTTCCGAGGATGGGTCAGGGTTCGCGGTCGGAGGGTATGGGAGCACGGGTAGCCTGCTGGTCGATGGCGGCACGCTGCGGGCCACCTGGGTGGACGTGGCCCGGGGCGACAACAACACCCAGACCTCTCTCGGCACCGTCACGGTCACGAACGGCGGGCTGCTGTCGAGCCAGGGCAACATCCGCCTGGGCTTTGCCGGCAACAGTTCGACCCAGGCGGCGGTCACGATCGACGGTGGCACGATGAGCCTGGGCACGACGGCCGAGCGGTGGATGATCCTGGGCCGCTACGACGCCACCAATTCCACGGTCACGGTTCAGAATGGCGGCCGGCTCGACCTGAACGCCAATTCCGACATCCGGTTCACGCAGAACTCCAACACGGGAACCAACGTCTTCACGCTCGCAGACGGCAGCGTCACGGGCTACTCGGATGTCGGCCAGACCGCCACGGGCAACTCGGTCGTCGACCTTAATTACGGCAGCACCGCGGCTGGCACGAACAACACCTTCAATCTCGATGGCGGCACGCTCACGATCCGGCGGGTGGTGACCGGCAACAACGCGGGCCGGGCCAGGTTCAATTTCAATGGCGGCCTGCTACGGGCCAACGGGCCGATCGCATCGCTCGTCGATCTCGGCGGTGCCGATCAGTTGGTGAACATCCGCGACGGCGGGGCACGGATCGACACGGATGGCTACGACGTGACCCTGCCGGAGGCCCTGCGACACAGCGACGTCGACGGCGATGCCGCGATCGACGGCGGCCTCACCAAGCTCGGCGCCGGGACCCTCACGCTCACCGCGGTGAACACCTACACCGGCGACACCGCCGTGGAGGCCGGCCGGCTGAATGTGACCACGGCCGCTTCGCTTGGCTCCGGCGGCATCTCGATCGCCGATGGTGCAGCGTTTGGCCTGACAGTGGCCGGCGGGGTCGATTCGCAATTCACGACCGCCTCGCTGACCCTCGGCGGCTCGAGCCTGGCCCTCGATCTGGCTGGATTCGGCAATCCCTCGCTCACGCCCCTGGCCGTCGGAGGGAGCATGGCGGTGGGCGGCGTCACCACGATCGACTTCGCCACGCTCGCCCCGGCTCCGGGCACGATCCCGCTGATTTCCTACGGCAGCCTGACCGGATTTTCCAACCTGTCGCTCGGCACGCTCCCGCTGGGCATGACCGCCAGCCTCGTCAACAACACGACGGCGAGCACGATCGATCTGGTGGTCGCCAGCCTGGCGCTGCCCCGTTGGAACGGCAACCTCAGCGGCATCTGGGACGTGGGTGGCACGGCCAACTGGGTCAACGAGGTGACCGGCCAGCCGGTCGCGTTCACCAACGGCGAGCCCGCCCGGTTCGACGACCAGGCCACTGGCACGACCTCGGTCTCGATTCCCAGCACGGTCCTGCCCGGCAGCGTGACGGTGGCGAACGAGTCGCTGGCCTACACGTTTTCCGGTGCGGGGGGAATCGGCGGCAGCGGCGGTCTGACCAAGTCGGGCGCCGCCGAGTTGACGATTTCCAATGCCAACAGCTTCACGGGGCCGGTTCGGATCGAAGGCGGGCGGCTGCTCGTGCAGACGTTGGCAAACGGCGGGGCGGCCGGGCCGCTCGGGGCCTCGTCGGCTGCGGCGTCGAGCCTTGTCTTCGCAGGCGGCACGCTCGCCTATGGCGGCGGCACCGCCGCCAGCGATCGCGGCTTCACCGTCGCGGCGGCCGGCTCCGCGGTCGAGGTGGCCAATGCCGCCACCACGCTGACCCTGACCGGAGCGACCGCCGGAACCAGCGGTGAGTTCTCGAAGACGGGTGCCGGCACGCTGGTGCTCGCCGGCCCGTCGCTCGTCTTGCCGGAGGTGCGGCTCGCCTCGGGCACGCTCACGCTCGCGGGCTCGGGGGCGACGGCCGACAGTCAGACGATCGCCGTCCAGGGGTCGCTCTGGGCCGGGTCGTTGCCCGACGAGGGGGTTTCGCTTGCGATCAGCAACTCCACGCTCACCGTCCGCGACTACCTCCAGATCGGCCGCGGCAACGGCACCAGCGGCGTCACGTCGTCGGCGGTTCTCACGAACGCGGTCGTCCGGACGGGGAACCTTCAGTTGGGTTACGACAACCAGATCGCGGGCAATTTCGCCACCCAGGTTCTCTCGCTCGACGACGCGACCCTCACCACCGCCGGGCTCACCAACATCGGTTATAGCGACGGCTCGACCTCGACCGTCACCCTGTCTGGCAGCTCCGCCGTGACCTCGGGGAATCGGACCCTGATCGGCCTTACGGTTCAGGCCAATGGAACGCTCGTGGTCGAAGACGCGGCCTCGTATCAGACCGCCGGCTGGCTGGCGATCGGCAGCGGTGGCACTGGCGCCGTCACGGTTCGCGACAACGGCCGGCTCACGGGGACGGGCGACTTCAACGTGGCCGATCTGCTCGGTTCGACGGGATCGCTCGACATCAGCGGCAATGCCGGGGTCACGGGCGGGGCCACGTATGTCGGCAAGGGCACCGGCAGCGTCGGCACGGTGACGATGACTGGCGGCACGTTCAGCGGCGGCAACAACACCTCGTTCCACATCGGCAGCAACGGCTCGGGCACCTGGACGCAGTCGGGCGGCGATGTGACGGCGACCGGCTCGGTCGTGGTCGGACGGTACAGCGGCTCCGCCGGTCGGCTGGCGATCTCCGGCGGCAACTTCAGCCACACGTCGGCCGGCTCGATCTTCAACGTCGGCATGGACGGGGCCGGGGAACTGGTGTTGAGCGCGGGTGAACTCACGCTGGCCGGCGCCAGCGGCATGACGATCGGTTCGGGATCACCCGGTTTCGGAACGGTCGCGCTCGACGGCGGCGTGCTCACCGCCCGGCGGGTGCAGGGGGGAGCCGGGGCGTCGACTCTGACGATCAACGGCGGCACGATCCGGGCTGGAGCCGACGCGGCTGGAGAAGCCTTCATGACCGGCATCGGGCTGGCCACGATCCAGTCCGGGGGCGTCACGATCGACAGCAACGGACAGGACCTCGTGATCGCCCAAACGCTCGTGAGCGACGGCACCGGCGGCGGGTTCACGAAGCTCGGCGGGGGCGTGTTGACCCTCTCCGGGCAGAACTACTACACCGGCCTGACCACCGTCGTCGAAGGGGGGCTCGCGATCGACACCGGCAGCTTCGCCACGGGCGGCTATGACCTCGCGGCCGGCACCTCGCTCGACGTGGCCGTCGTCGGCTATCTCGGAAGCCAGGTGACCGCGGCCTCGGTCACGCTCGGCGGGCTCAACACGCTCGGCTTCGACCTGGGCGACTTCGGCAATCCCACCGCGGC
>ERZ891134.2207-NODE-2207-length-11787-cov-42.654876_pt1 | contig 11787 bp, 9 predicted proteins | sample MGYA00520888_ERZ891134 | MGnify/ENA primary metagenome ERZ891134 (study PRJEB32303, sample SAMEA104408692) | aquatic metagenome | biome: Brackish water; feature: Coastal; material: water | place: Baltic Sea | collected 2014-10-23 | depth 10 m ... | reverse complement strand
CCTGAAGCCCTTGCTCTTCTTAAATCTTTATGAAGTGTATCTAATAATTTTTGGTCACCTGTATAACTATGAATTGTCGTCATATAACCATATTCGATACCGAAATTCTTTTCTAGAACCATGGCAACTGGGGCTAGACAATTTGTTGTACAAGATCCGTTTGAAATAACATTATGTTCTTTTTTTAATTCAGAACTATTAACTCCTTGCACAATTGTAAAATCTACATCTTTGCCTGGAGCTGAAATAATTACTTTCTTTGCGCCTGCTTTAATATGTTTTTCACCTGTAGCTTTATCTAAAAACAAACCTGTGCATTCTAAAACTACGTCTGCACCCACTTTACCCCAAGGTAAATTAGCTGGGTCTCTTTCTGCAAAAACTTTTATGTCTTGATTTAAAATCTTAAAACCATCTTTAGAAGTTTCAACATCATAAGGAAGTGTTCCGTGAGTACTGTCATATTTTACTAAATGAGCGTTAGCTTCAATTGAACCTAAATCATTTATCGCTACAACTTGAATTTTATCTTTATAATTTTCTAAGAGAGCTCTTAAAATTAATCTGCCAATTCTTCCAAAACCGTTTATTCCAACTTTAATCATAATTTCTATACGTATCTAAAGACTATTATAGCATAAATCAGCGATATTACTGTCGCAATCCACAAAATCATATCTGTTAATCCTAACCATGCTAAGTGAATAAATGCACTTCCAAGTAAAGAAACAAAAAGCCTATCTCCTCTTGTTGTATCTAAACCTAAAATTCCTCTACGAGGCGTACCACCAGGAACTTTTTTTTCCCAAATATACATTCCTGTAATACACAAAGCGATAAAAATAAAGAAACTTGCTGTCTGCCAAGTCCAAGCCATCCAGGTAATAAAGTCAAAATCAAAAAAACCTTTTTCTTGTGCTTGACCAACTTTATCCCATGAGGCTGCTTGTAAATTTGTAAATATCATACTCTTCCCATCGCAAATCCTTTAGCAATATAATTTCTCACAAAGTAAATAACAAAAGCTCCAGGAATAATCGTCAAAGTTCCAGCGGCAGCTAATAAACCTAGTTCATATCCTGAGGTACTAGCCGTTCTTGTCATTGTAGCAGCAATAGGTTTTGCAACTGTGGCTGTAAGTGTTTTTGCTAATAATAATTCTACCCATGAAAACATAAAACAGAAAAACATTGTAATACCTATTCCTGCAGCAATAGTTGGAATAAATATCTTAAAGAAAAATCTCCAGAAGGAGTATCCGTCAACATAAGCTGTTTCGTCTAACTCCTTTGGCACAGAAGACATAAACCCTTCTAAGATCCATACCGCTAAAGGAATATTAAATAAACAGTGTGATAAGGCTACAGCTATGTGGGTATCAAATAAATTTACCGATGAATAAAATTGAAAAAATGGCAAAGCAAAAACGGCTGGAGGTGCCATTCGGTTAGTAAGCAACCAGAAAAATAAATGCTTATCACCTAAAAATTTATATCTAGAAAATGCATAAGCTGCAGGTAAAGCTGCTGCAACTGAAATCACAGTGTTAATAACAACATAAGTGATTGAGTTTACGTAACCCATATACCAAGTGCTATCAGTAAATATTTTAATATAATTCTCTAATGTAAATTTCTGAGGCCATAAAGAATAAGTATTAATAATCTCAGTCGTTGTTTTAAATGACATATTGATTAACCAATAAATCGGTAGCATCAAAAACAAAATATAAATTGTTGGAACTAACCACTTAAATTTTTTCATGACTTAACCTCATTTTTCATCATTAAACTATAAAACACCCAACAAACTAAAAGCACGATGAAGAAATAAATTAAAGACATCGCTGCCGCTGGTCCTAAATCAAATTGACCCAAAGCCATTTTTACTAAATCGATAGATAAGAAAGCTGTAGCATTTCCAGGTCCACCTCCTGTTAAAACAAAAGGCTCTGTATAAATCATGAAACTATCCATAAACCTTAATAGAATTGCTAAAGTTAAAACCTTTTTCATCTTAGGAAGTTCAATATATCTAAAAATATCCCACCTGCTTGCACCATCAATCTCAGCTGCTTGATAATAAGCTGGCTGTATAGAATTTAATCCAGCATAAGACAACAGCACTACGAGAGATGTCCAATGCCAAACATCCATTAATATCGTTGTAAACCAGGCGTCTCCACTTTGCTGAGTAAAGTTAAAGTCAAAACCAAGACTATTTAATGTATGACCTAAAAATCCAATGTCAGGTAGAGCAAAAATATTCCACATTGCACCTACTACGTTCCAAGGAATTAAAAGTGGCATCGACATTAAAATTAAACACGTAGGCACTCCCCAGCCTTTTTTAGGCATTGTAAGAGCAATTCCTATACCAAGAGGAATCTGAATTAATAAAATGATAAATGTAAATGTAAATTGTCTACCCAAGGCAGCATGAAAACGATCGGATTGAAGAATTTGTTTAAACCATCGAGTTCCTTCCCAGGCAAAAACATTGCTTCCAAAGGTTTCTTGAAAAGCATAGTTAACAACTGTCATTAATGGAACTACAGCGTTAAACGCCACTAATACAAAAACAGGTATGACAAATAACCAAGCTTTTTGATTTACAGTTTTATTCATTATTCAATTATCCAATCATCGCCATAAGCGTATGTATATTTTTGATTAAAAGTTATAAATGCACTTCCGTTTGGAATTTCATCTTGGGCATTAGATAAAATTTTTATTTTTCCAGCTTCAGATACTGCATCAACAATCTTGTGTCTTCCAGTGTTGCTAACTTTAGAAACTTTAACTGGAATACCTTCCTTAGAAAAATTAATAAACTCTGGTCTAATACCTACCTGTGTTTTTTTAAAATTAGTTTTTTTAATACTAGAATTACTAGGAACTCTTTGGCCTGATAAAGTAATCTCACCATTAACAATTTTACACGGCAATACATTCATTCCTGGAGACCCAATAAAATGACCTACAAAAGTGTGTTTAGGTTTTTCAAATAATTCAATTGGAGTACCTGTTTGCACAATCTGTCCTTCATGCATTACAACGACTTGATCAGCAAATGTTAAAGCTTCGGTTTGATCATGAGTCACATAGATCATGGTTCTTTTAATTTTTTGGTGTAATTCTTTTAACTTAGATCTTAAAACCCATTTAAGATGAGGATCAATAACTGTAAGAGGTTCATCAAACATAATTACATTTACATCAGATCTAACTAAGCCTCGCCCTAAAGAAATTTTTTGTTTTCCATCAGCGGTTAGGCCTGAGGCTCTATTTCTTAAGGTTGGAGTTAATTCCAACATCTCTCCAATTTCTTTTACTTTTGCATCAATTTCATTCTCAGATAAACCCCTATTCCTTAATGGAAAAGCTAAATTGTCATAAACACTCATAGTGTCGTAAATTACTGGAAATTGAAAAATCTGAGCAATGTCTCTTTGAACAGGGCTTAAATTTGTTACATCTTTATCATCAAACAAAATTTGTCCTTTTGTAGGTACTAGTAATCCTGAAATAATATTTAAAAGAGTTGTCTTTCCACAACCGGAAGGACCAAGTAATGCATAAGCTCCACCATCCTTCCAATCAATATTAACATCTGTAATTACAAAATCAGAATCCTTTTGGGGATTGTTTAAATAACTATGACTTAAATTTTTTAATGTTACTTTAGCCATTACTTACCAATCTGTTATTTTGATCAAAGAATAAACACTCATCTACATTCATATAAAGTTTCATCTCTTCACCAATATTAATTTTATGTGAACCGCTTGATAAAGAAACCCAGTTTGCTTGACCATATTTAAAGTGTATTAAACTTTCTGAACCACTTAATTCCGAAATCATTACTTTACCTTTAATTTCTAAAGAGTTTTTAGAAGTTTTTTCTACCGTCACATTGTGTGGACGAATTCCAATTGTATAATTCCCATCCTTAATTTTTTTATTGGTCTTCCAAGTAGTGTTTGCTTCAGATAGTGAACATGAGTCACCACTTTTGTTTACTTTAGCAATATTCATTGGAGGATCACTAAATACCTCTGCGGAGGTTAAGTTTTCTGGATTGTTATACACATCAAGTGTTTTTCCATATTGAATGATTTTACCTTCTAAAATCGTTGCAGTATTCCCACCTATCATCAAAGCATCTGATGGTTCTGTTGTTGCATAAACAACAATGCACTCCCTATTTTCAAATAATTTTGGTAATTCCTCTCTTAATTCTTCTCGAAGTTTAAAATCTAGGTTTGCAAGAGGTTCGTCTAATAAAATTAAGTCTGAGTCTTTAATCAATGCTCTTGCAAGAGCAGTTCTTTGCTGTTGTCCGCCAGATAACTCATTTGGTTTTTTGTCTAACATTGGAGAAAGCTTTAATAACTCTGCAACCTTACCAACTCTTTCTTTTATTTCATTAGCATCAACACCTGTTATTTTTAATGGTGAGGCAATATTTTCGTAAACTGTATAATTAGGGTAATTAATGAATTGTTGGTAAACCATCGAAACGTTTCTTTTTTGAACTTTGACGCCAGTAACGTTTTGATCATTAAACCAAATCTCACCAGCAGTAGGTTTGTCTAGCCCAGCCATAATTTGCATTAAAGTTGTTTTTCCAGCTAGTGTTGAACCAAGTAAAACGTTAATTGTATTTTTCTCGAGCTTAAGATTGGTAGGATAGATAAATGTTTCTAAACCTACTTTTTTTTCAATATTTTTTAGCTCTAGACTCATAATAATAAAGATTGTTTTAAAAAAAGGGGGCAGATAAATGCCCCCTTAATTATAACTTTAGATTAACCTAAATTAGTTCCAAGCTTTTTCGAATGGAACAGTTTTTCCTTTAGGCTTTTCGTCAACTTTAGCTTTTGGTGATCCAGCTTGATTTAACCAATAAGATGCTTCTCTTGGTTTGTTCAATCTTGGTCCACATCCACCGTATGCGTTGTTAGCTTTATCAGCTGCTTCCATACGTGACATTACTAAGTCCATCTCTTCTGCAAGACGATCCATAGCTTGTTGTGGTGTAAATGCACCAGAGTTAACGTCACCGATTTGTTGCCACCAGATTTGTGCAAGTTTCGGATAATCCGGAACGTTGATACCTGTTGGCGACCATAGTACTCGGTTTTTAGATCTGTAGAATTCTACAAGTCCACCTAGTTCAGGAATTCTCTTAGTGAAAGACTCGTGGTTAATATCACTATCTCTAATGATTGTTAAACCAACGTGACTTTTCTTAAGAGATACAGTTTTTGAAACTGTAAACTGAGCGTATAACCATGCAGCTTTTCTTCTGTCAACTGGAGTAGACTTGAATAAAGTCCATGATCCAGCATCTTGATATCCAAGTTTCATGCCTTCTTCCCAGTATGGTCCTTTTGGTGATGGACCCATTCTCCATAACGGCATACCGTTAGCATCTACTACTTTATTGTTAGGATTTTTTCCAACTAATGAAGCTGTAAACGCTGTGTACCAGAATATTTGCTGAGCTACGTTACCTGAAGATAACGAAGGTAAAGACTGATAGAAGTCCATAGCTGCAGCTCCTGGAGGAGCGTATTTTCTTAACCATTCATCCCATTTTGCAATAGCATAAACAGCAGCTGGACCGTTAGCAGCACCACCTCTTGTTACAGAAGCTCCAACAGGGTTACAAGAACCTTTTTCCATTCTTATTCCCCATTCGTCTACTGGTACTCCGTTTGGTATTCCAGGACTTCCTGCTCCAGCCATTGATAACCACGCGTCAGTCATTCTCCAACCTAAGTCAGGAGCTCTTTTACCGTAGTCCATATGACCGTATACTCTAACACCGTCAATTTCTTTTACATCGTTTGTAAAGAACTCAGCGATATCTTCGTAAGCAGACCAGTTAACTGGTACACCTAAATCGTATCCGTATTTTGCTTTAAATTTGTCTTGTATATCTTTCTTATCAAACCAATCTTTTCTAAACCAATAAAGGTTAGCAAATTGTTGGTCTGGAAGTTGATATAATTTACCATCTGGACCTGTCGTAAAAGATATTCCAATGAAATCTTTTAAGTCTAATGTTGGTAAAGTAACATCTTTACCTTCACCAGCCATCCAGTCAGTTAAATTAACTGCTGATTGCATACGTGCGTGTGTACCAATCAAGTCAGAGTCGTTAATGTATGCATCATAAATGCTTACGTTAGTTTGCATTTGTGTTTGCACAGCCATTACCACATCACCTTCACCAAGCAATTGATGCTGGACTTTAATTCCAGTTATATCTTCAAATGCTTTAGTTAAGACTTTCGACTCATATTCATGAGTAGGAATAGTTTCAGATAATACTTTGATAGACATTCCTTTGAATGGCTTCGCAGCATTTTGGAACCATTTTAATTCAGCAATTCTATCTTTTTCAGAAAGAGTTGATAAACTAAATTCTCCTTTTGCGTAGTCTGTTACTGCATCAGCAAAAACTGATGTAATAACTAATGAAGAAGTAACAGCAACAGCTACTAGAGATCGTATAGTTTTAAACATATTTTCCCCTCGTTTATTTGTTGTTGTTTACTTTTTTTTTATTGTCTTTATGTGTGTCTTGCTTTTTGCAAAGCTTAATGTTCAAGATGGTTTTTGTCAAACTATAATGGGAGAAAAAAATTCTAACAGTTGTTTCAACTCTTAGTTGTTTTTACTTAAGGTTCTGCTTATTGCTACAGACCATTCTTTCAAAAGTAGTTTTCTTTTTTTGGTAGCAATTTTTGGCGTAAAGTTTTTATCTAAGTGCCAATTCTTTGAAATATCTTTTAAGGATTTATAAACTCCAATTTGAAGGCCAGCCATAAATGCTGCTCCAAGTGCTGTGGTTTCCTGAACTTTTGGTCTTAAAACTTTGGTGTTTATGATGTCAGATAAAAATTGTGAAAACCAATTATTCATAACCATTCCACCATCAACTTTAACTAACCTTGGTTTAAGTCCGTCATGTTGCATAGCATCAAAAAGATCGTAAGTTTGGTAAGCAACAGACTCAATTGTAGCTCTGATAATTTCCTTAGGACCTGTATCTCTAGTTAGACCACACAGAACGCCTCTTGCATTTGCGTCCCAATAAGGAGCACCAAGACCTGTAAAAGCTGGAACAAGATAAATTCCCTTGTTGTCTTTCAATGATTGAACAATTTTTTCTGTCTCAGAAGCTTTTTTAAAAAAATGCATTCTATCTCTTAGCCACTGAACACCTGCGCCAGCTATGAAAATAGATCCCTCCATCGCGTAAGTCGTTTTCCCTTTTATCCTGTAAGCTATTGTCGTTAATAATCTATTTTTTGAATAAATAATTTTACTACCTGTGTTTAGTAATACGAAAGCTCCAGTCCCGTATGTGCTTTTTAATGATCCAGGCTCAAAACAACACTGTCCTATTGTTGCAGATTGTTGGTCTCCAACAACTCCAGTTATTGATATAGGTTTTCCTGTTATTGAAGGATGGGTATGTCCATAATCATCAGCACAGTCTTTAACTGTTGGAAGAATGTGTTTTTCTATTTTTAAAAGTTTAAGAATATTGTCATCCCACTGATTATTTGTAATATTATAAATCATTGTTCTGCTAGCATTAGTAGCATCGGTTGCGTGAACTTTTCCTCTAGTTAATCGCCAAATCAAAAAGCTATCAATTGTTCCAAATAGAAGTTGTTTCTTTTTCATCAACTTCTTAGCAAGAGGAACATTGTCTAATACCCATTTAATTTTTGTTCCTGAAAAATATGAGTCAATCAAAAGACCTGTTCTATTGAAGATTAAAGTTTCTTTATTTTGTTTTCTTAGTTTTTTACAAAACTCTTCTTGTCTTCGATCTTGCCAAACAATTGCATTGTAAACAGCTTTGCCAGTTTTTTTATCCCAAAGAATTGTTGTTTCCCTTTGATTGGTAATTCCAATTGTTAAGATTTTTCCTTTTAAAGCTTTGGATTTTTTTATTACATCTAATAAAGTTTTTTTCGTAGTTGACCATATTTCCTCAGGATCGTGTTCTACCCATCCACTTTTTGGGAAATATTGCGTGAATTCTTTTTGTGATGAAAAAATTGGCTGGCCTTTAAGATTGAATAGAATTGCTCTGCTTGATGTTGTTCCTTGGTCTATTGAGATAATAAAATTTTTATCTTTTTTCATTCTTAATTAAAATATTGCCAATCAAACTCTAATTTTTTATCTTCAATTATAGCGTTAATCATACCTAGCATTAAAGGTAATTTTTTTTTATCAAAATCCTCATTAACTTTCTTGCCTATTTCAATAGCAAGATCGGCGCCTTCAACAGTAACTTTTTCCATTTTAGATTTTTTAGCCTCTGAAAAAGTCATTCCTTCACCTATATATGATCCCATTTTACTATTTCTACCACCACCAGAACTCACATATAAATCACCAAGACCAGCTAATCCTTTAACTGTTTCTTTTTTACCTTTTAAATGTTCTACGAAAATTTCCATTTCCTGAACTGATTGTTTTATTAATGCAGAGGCAGTGTTTAAATAATTCTTTTCTCTAATTTCATTAGATGCATTTTTACTGCAAAGTCCTTTAGCAGCTCCAACGGCCATAGAAAAAATATTTTTAACTGCCGCACAAACTTCAACTCCATGTAAATCATCAGAAAAAGATGTGTGGTAATAATTTGTATTAAGCATCGAGGCAATTTTTTTAGCAGTTGAAATATCTTTATTCGCGATAACTACACTACTATGGACTCTATTAGCTAGTCCGGTAGCCAAACATGGCCCACCAACTGCTGAAATATTAATTTCTTTGATGCCCTTAGAAGACAAAAGTCGTTCAAGCTTATCAACTAAAAGTTCATAATTATTTTGATAAATACTAAGGCCTTTTGTTAGCATTAAAATATCAGGTAATTTTTTATTATTATAAATTCTAAAAAGTTGATCGGCTACCCACTCTATTCCCTTCGAGCTAATACCTAAAACGATTAGGTCCACATTACTTTTAAAAATAGAATCAAATTGATCAAACTTTAGAATATTAATACCTTGAGGTATCTCTGTGTTTAATCCAGGATGAAGTCTATTATTCTTATTAAGCTGATCAATAAAATCATTCTCTAAATGAGTGCCAACGATATTTATATCGTGATTATTATCTAAACAAGGAAAAGCAAAAGCTGTTCCCATTGCACCTGCACCTATAATCACAATTTTAGACATAAGTTAATTTTTGGTAATTATTTTTTTGATAATTATAAAAAATGATATTAACTCAATTTTTCCCAAAATCATAAATAAAATCATAAATGATTTTGATGTTGTTAATAAATCAGAAAATGAAATTTCACTTAATCCAAAAAGATTCGAATTAACTGTATTGGTAATAGTTAAAATTGATAGTTTAAAAGAATTTTCAAAATCAAGTCCACCGGCTGTCAGGATGCTAGATAGAATAAAAATACTAATAAAAAAACAGATAAATAACAAAAATGAGGAATTTAAATTATTGTTATCAATCTTATATTCCGTTTTTAAAATACTTTGATTAATGATTATATTTGGAGTCACCAATCTAAAAATTTCTAACATTGAAGATTTAAGTAAAATATAAATTCTAATCAATTTAATACCTGAAGAATTTGAAATAACTGAACCACCTAAAATAGTAAGAAAAATAAAAAATAAATAAAAGTTTTTAGGTGGGGTATAAGATGTTATGCCTGAATTACTTAAGCTACTTACAACTGAAATTAATGAATTGATAAAATTTATATTTCCTATTGATATAAATACAACTAAGCTAAAAAATAAAATAACAAATAGAATCAAAATATCTTCATAGTGTTTTTTTAAAGTATTTAAATTTGAAAATAGACTATAAAAAAAATAAAGATTTAAAATAGAAAGTAATAAACCAATTAATAAAATTATTTTTTGTGAAGAATTTCTTATGATGCTTGAAAGTTCATTAGTTGGTAAAAATCCACCTGTAGAACTAATTGTCATAGCTAAATTAAACCCGTTAAACAGTCTTACACCAGAAAAGGTAAATAAAATAAAAATTAAGGCAGTTAAAAATAGATAAAGAAAAAAAACTTTAGTTACTATTATTTTTGTGTCTTTATAGAGATTTGTTGCTTTATCGGGATTATATACAAGATGCGTTAATTTAAATTCATTTCTAAAATTAGAAAAAATAAGAATTAAAAAAATTAGAAAATATAAACCTCCTATCCATTGTGATGATGATCTCCATATAATTAATGTTGGGTCTAAAAGCTTAATATTAGTAAATATTGAAAAACCTGTTGCTGTAAGGCCTGATGTGGCTTCAAAAAAAGAATCTATAAATGTTATTTGATAGTAACTTAAGTAATAAGGAACAGAGATTAAGAGAGAAATTAAAAAATAAGTAAGTAATATTAAAATTAACTGCTCTCCAAAATTTATGTTTTTTTCACCACTATTACTAAAAAAATAAAAAATTACAGATAAAAATAACGATAAGCCAAGAGTAATTAAATAAGAATTTAAATTTAAATAATGATCGAAGTAAGAAGAATATAAAATGTTAAAGAAAGATAAAAAAGCAACAGGATAACAGGATAAACTTAAATAATAGGAAATGCCTTTAAGATTCATTTCTATATAGAACTTAATCTAAATATGCTTTCAACTTCTTGGATTAATTCTCTTTTTGCTAAGAAAACTACTAAATCATCTTTTTCAAATACAAAGTCTGTTTTAGGAATAATTACTTTTTTATCTCTTAAAATTGCACCAATTCTAATATGTTCTGGCAAATTAGAATTTTTAATAGATTTATTTAATAACTCTGATTTTTCTAAAATTTCAGCCTCGATAAACTCATATTCACCATCTAGCACCGAGTAAACTGTTTCTATTGTACCTTTGTGAACATGTTCCATAATTCTTGAAACTGTTGTCATTCGAGGATCTACCAGATCATCTATGTTTAATGATTTTTGTAATAGACTGTAATTAGACTTATTTACAATGGCAATAGTTCGTTTGGCAGGACTATATTTTTCAGCTAGCACGCAAACCATAATGTTATCTTCATCGTCATTCGTTAAGGCTAAGATTGTTTCTGCTTCTTCTATATTCGCTTCTTTTAAAATTTCTTCATCTAATGCATCGCCACAAATTACAATTGACGAAGATAATTCTGAGGCAATTAGCTCTGCTCGATCCTTATTTTTTTCAATAATCTTAACTCTTGCTCCTTCAAAATTTTTCTCTAACAATCTAGCTAGGTTCAATCCTATGTTTCCACCGCCAACAATAACAATTTTATTAGCAACTTTTTCTTCATGTCCAAAGGCTTTTAAAATTTGATTTAATTGCTCAGTGCTTACAACAACATAAGCTTTATCGCCTTCTAATAATTGATCTTTCTTTTTAAAGAAAACAAATTTATTTTTTCTTACCGCTCCAAGAATATTTGCTTTAAAATCTGGGAACTTTTCTGTTAAATTTTTTAATGGCATATTCATTATTGGACAATTTTTTCCAACAGCAATTTCTAAAACTTTAATTTTATCTCCAGCGAATGGTACGTTGTCTAGTGCCCCTGGGGCTTCTAATTTTCTAAAAAGTGACTTTGCTACTTCTGCTTCTGGAGAAATTATTACATCAATAGGCAAATTAGATTTATTATAAAGTTTACTCCATTTACCTTCTAAAAATTCTCTAGATCTTATTCTTGCGATTTTTTTACCAACATTAAATAAACTGTGAGCAAGCTGACAAATGATCATATT
>ERZ891134.2206-NODE-2206-length-11795-cov-4.779302_pt1 | contig 11795 bp, 9 predicted proteins | sample MGYA00520888_ERZ891134 | MGnify/ENA primary metagenome ERZ891134 (study PRJEB32303, sample SAMEA104408692) | aquatic metagenome | biome: Brackish water; feature: Coastal; material: water | place: Baltic Sea | collected 2014-10-23 | depth 10 m ... | reverse complement strand
CACGCCTGCTATTTGGGGTGATGTTCGGTGACGCTAATTCAGAATCAAGCTAACTTATCGGGGTTAGACGTCGGTAATTCATTGAGAAAAAATCAATGGAAAGTGTCGGTTGCACCCATGATGGCGTGGACCGATAGGCATTGCCGCTTCTTCCACCGCTTGCTGAGCCAGCGTACGCTGTTGTACACCGAGATGGTGACTACGGGCGCCCTCACGCATGGGGACGTGACGCGCCACTTGCGGTTTAACCGCGAAGAGCACCCGGCCGCTTTGCAGCTCGGTGGCAGTGAGCCGGCGGACCTAGCGCATGCAGCCAAGCTGGGGCAGCAATGGGGTTACGACGAAATAAACCTCAACTGTGGTTGCCCCAGTGACCGCGTGCAACGCGGCGCTTTTGGCGCTTGCCTGATGGCGACGCCCCAGCTCGTGGCTGATTGCGTCAAGGCCATGGTGGACGTGGTGGATATCCCCGTAACCGTGAAGCACCGCATTGGCATTGACCAAGAAGAGAGCTACGAATTTGTGCGTGACTTCGTCGGAACCGTGGCTGAAGCAGGGAGTGGCGTTTTCATTGTGCACGCCCGCAACGCGTGGTTGCAGGGGCTGTCCCCTAAGCAAAATAGGGAGGTTCCGCCCCTGCGCTATGAGTTGGTTTGGCGTCTCAAGCAAGACTTTCCGAATCTGGTGATTGTCAGCAACGGTGGCCTTAAAACCAACGACGATATGGCCCAACAACTCACCCATGTGGATGGCGTCATGCTCGGACGCGAGGCCTACTACAACCCTTGGCTTATGAGCGATTGGGACGCCCGTTACCACGGCGAGGCCGAAAGGGTGTTGGACCGCGACGCCGTCGAACTCGCCATGGTGGACTATATGGAGCGCGCTGCCGCTGAGGATGGCTGTCCTTGGTATGCCATCGCCCGACATATGCTGGGCTTGCGTCATGGTTTGCGTGGCGCGAGATATTGGCGCCAAGTTTGGAGCGACCACAAACTCAAACCACTCCCCCCGCGTGAGGTCTGGAAAATGGCACAAGCCCATGTCCTAGCCGCAGAGGAGGCGGTGCCCGTCGTCGCAACGTTATAAGCGTATCGCCTCAAATAATCGCTATAAAATAGGTTTGTGACTTCTATTCTGAACATCGCCGCATACAAGTTCGTTGATATCAACGACCGTGATGATCTGCGCGCGGCGGCCACCGAGCAGGCGCTGGCCTTGGATATTCGCGGAACCATTCTGTTGGCACCTGAGGGCATCAACCTTTTCTTGGCGGGTTCTGAGACCGGGATACGCGGGTTTATCGCGTGGATGCGTACGGATGCCCGTTTTGCCGATATCTTCTGTAAAGAGAGCTGGTGTGAGGTGCAGCCGTTCCGACGCTTCTTTGTGAAGTTGAAGAACGAGATCATCCGCATGAATCACCCCACCATTCGCCCGTTGGCAGGTCGTGCGCCAGGTGTTGCGCCGAAGACGCTTAAGCGCTGGTTGGATCAGGGGCATGACGACAGCGGTAAGCCTGTCGTGATGCTGGATACCCGCAACGCTTTTGAGGTTGACTACGGCACCTTCACGGGTGCCATCGATTGGCGCATCACCAAGTTCACAGAGTTCCCTGAGGCTGTGGCGCAGCACAAGGCCGAGCTTGCGGACAAGACGGTGGTGAGCTTTTGCACCGGGGGTATCCGCTGCGAAAAAGGCGCCATCCTCATGCACGAGATGGGCCTAGACAACGTGATGCAGCTAGAGGGCGGTATTCTCCAATATTTTGAAGATGTTGGTGGCGATCACTACACAGGGGACTGCTTCGTTTTTGATGGTCGTGAGGCGTTGTCGCCCGACTTGAAGGCGCGCTCACAACATGCCAGCGCGTGGGCCTGCGAAGACCCTGATTTGGAAGACAAGCTGCAGCGCTTGAGCGCCCAAACTGTCTAGCTGGCCGCTTTCAGACCTTGGTCAAAGTGGACTTGCATGGCCTGTTGTGCCATGTCCGCGTCCCCTGCAATGATGGCGTTCAAGACGGCAGCGTGCTCGTCAATGGATGCCGCAACACGGCCATCCTTTAACAGCGATGACTGCCGGTTAACTTTCATTACCTTGCGCAGGTCGTTGACCACTTGGATACGCCAACGGTTATCGGCCAACTCCAGAATACGCATATGAAACTGCTCGTTTAGCTCGAAAAATCGGCGTGTATCTGTCTGGCTATCCACCATTTTGGCGTGCAAGGCCTTTAGCTCGGCCTTTTGAGGCAAGTCGGCATCACGCGCAACCACGGCCGCGGCATCGCTCTCTAGCAAGCAAAGCAGGTGGTAGACCTGCTGCAGATCGGCAGGCGAGACCTCGGTCACGTAGGCACCGCGCCGGACCTTCATCGTGACCAGCCCTTCGCTAGCCAATACCTTGAGGGCTTCTCTCAGCGGCGTACGACTGATGCCCATATTCTCAGCAATACGTAATTCATCAATCCAGCTACCCGGGACCAACTCGCGGTTGTAGATACGTTGGCGCAACAACTCAGCGACATCAAGGTAGAGGGCGCGTTGTTTGAGGGCGAGTTCGGACATATCGAGCGAGTAGGTGGGCGACTGAATCTACATCATACTGCAAATGTAATTCTGAATTCATAATTATGAATGATGTAGAATTCAGAGCGTTGTCCCTGCATCACACGCTTGCGGGTTGCTAGACTGTCTGACACGCTATACAAAACCTGCCTTGCCGCTTTTATTTCGAGTGAACACATGAGCCAAGATCCCCAGACTGATCGTCCCCCCGAGTTTCCTGCTCCTTCAACAAGCGACTGGCAGAAGGCGGCTGAAAAGTCTCTAAAAGGCAAGCCGCTCAGCACGCTCAATTGGGATACGCCTGAGGGCATCGTTGTCAAGCCGTTGTATACGGCCGAAGACACCGCTGATTTGCCACATACCCATACCTTGCCGGGCTTTGCACCGTATATCCGTGGTCCGCAAGCGACCATGTACGCGGTCCGCCCTTGGACGATCCGCCAGTACGCTGGCTTTTCGACGGCAACCGAATCCAACGCCTTTTACCGAAAGGCCTTGGCCGCTGGCGGTCAAGGGGTGAGCGTTGCCTTTGACCTCGCGACCCATCGTGGCTACGACAGCGACCACCCGCGCGTGACAGGCGACGTTGGCAAGGCGGGCGTCGCCATTGACAGCGTGGAAGACATGAAGGTCTTGTTTGACGGCATACCGCTGGACAAAGTCAGTGTCTCCATGACCATGAACGGTGCGGTCTTACCCGTGCTTGCAGGTTATGTCGTGGCCGCTGAGGAGCAGGGGGTGTCGCAAGCCCAGTTGTCCGGAACCATTCAGAACGACATTCTGAAGGAGTTCATGGTGCGCAACACCTACATCTACCCGCCCGAGCCGAGCATGCGCATTATTGGCGACATCATTGGGCACACCGCGCAGAACATGCCTCAGTTTAACTCTATCTCCATCTCCGGCTACCACATGCAGGAAGCGGGCGCCAACCAAGCGCTTGAGATGGCGTTCACCCTCGCCGACGGCGCGGAGTATGTAAAAACCGCCATTGCTACGGGTTTAAACGTTGACGACTTCGCCCCGCGACTGTCTTTCTTTTGGGCCGTCGGGATGAACTTCTATTTAGAAGTTGCCAAAATGCGTGCTGCGCGCCTGCTGTGGTGCCGCATCATGACCGGCTTTGGTGCCAAAGAGCCCAAGAGCCTCATGTTGCGCACCCACAGCCAAACATCGGGATGGTCGCTGACAGAGCAAGACCCCTATAACAACGTGGTGCGGACCACCATTGAGGCGATGGCCGCTGTCTTTGGTGGCACGCAGAGCCTGCACACCAACAGCTTTGACGAGGCGATTGCCTTACCGACTGAGTTCAGTTCGCGTATTGCGCGCAACACGCAGTTGATCATTCAAGAAGAAACGCACATTACCAGCGTGGTTGACCCCTGGGCTGGCTCCTACATGATGGAGTCCTTGACGCAAGAGATGGCCGACAAGGCGTGGGCCATTATTGAAGAAGTGAACGCCATGGGCGGTATGACCAAGGCGGTGGATAGTGGTTGGGCCAAGCTGAAAATCGAAGCCAGTGCGGCTGAGAAGCAGGCCCGCATTGACTCTGGCAAAGACGTGATTGTTGGGGTCAATAAATACAAGCTAGACAAAGAAGACGCGGTCGACACCTTAGAGGTCGACAACGTGAGAGTGCGTGATGGACAAATTGAGCAGCTCAAAGCCATACGCGCCAGCCGCGACAGCGCCGCCGTGCAGAAGGCCTTAGATGCCCTCACTGCAAGCGCAGAATCGGGCGAGGGTAACCTCTTAGCTCTGAGCATTGATGCCATGCGCCTGCGTGCCACGGTGGGCGAGGTGAGTGATGCCTTAGAAACTGTTTTTGGGCGCCACCGCGCCGATACACAAAAGGTGACTGGTGTGTACGCTGCTGCCTATGATTCCGCGGAGGGCTGGGATGCTCTCAAGACTGAAATAGCCGCGTTTGGCGACGCCTTCGGGCGTCGGCCACGCGTGATGATCGCCAAACTGGGTCAAGACGGCCATGACCGTGGTGCCAAGGTAGTGGCCACCGCATTTGCTGATCTGGGCTTTGATGTGGACATGGGGCCACTGTTTCAGACCCCTGAGGAATGCGCGCGCCAAGCCATTGAAAACGACGTGCACGCGCTCGGTGTCTCTACGCTCGCTGCGGGTCACAAGACGTTGGTGCCAGCCATCATTGACGAGTTGAGACGCCAAGGTGCAGATGACATCATTGTGTTTGTCGGTGGCGTTATTCCACGAAAAGATTACGAGTTTTTGTACGAGGCCGGTGTGAAGGGCATTTATGGCCCCGGTACCCCCATTCCCGCCAGCGCGAAAGATGTGCTGGAGCAAATCCGCGCCGCGCAAACCTAAGCCCTGCGGCTTCACACGTATTTAGGTTGTCGCGCTTGAACGCTTTACCCCTCACCGCCGCTGCATATACGCAAGCCATTGTGCGTCCCGAAAACGCCATGGCTCAGCGTCGTGCCATGGCCAAGGCCATCACCTTGCTGGAGTCCACCCGTGCAGACCATCGGGTTGTGGCTGATGCGCTGTTGACCGCGTTACTGCCGCACACAGGGCAGGCCGTGCGCTTGGGTCTGAGTGGCGTGCCCGGCGTGGGCAAGAGCACCTTTATTGAGGCTTTGGGCTTGCACCTCATTAGCCGAGGCCATCGCGTCGCGGTCTTGGCGGTAGACCCCTCATCAACGGTTTCTGGCGGCAGTATTCTCGGCGACAAAACGCGCATGGAGCATCTCTCCGTGCACACACAGGCGTTTATTCGCCCCAGTCCGTCTAGCGGGACCTTGGGCGGCGTGACTGAGAAGACACGCGAGGCCATGCTGGTGTGCGAAGCCGCCGGCTACGACGTTGTGATTGTTGAGACCGTGGGCGTCGGTCAGAGCGAAACGGCTGTGGCCAATATGACGGACATGTTTGTGCTCATGCAATTGCCCAATGCGGGCGATGACCTGCAAGCGATCAAGAAGGGTGTGATGGAGTTGGCCGACTTGGTTCTGATCAACAAGGCCGATATCGATCCCAATGCAGCGACCCGCGCAGAGGCTCAAATTACCAGCGCATTGCGCCTTTTCGGCTTGCACGGTAACCCGGATAACGTGCACCATGATGTCAAACAGTGGCATCCGCAGGTGCTGCCCCTGAGTGCACTCAAGCAAACAGGTATTGAGGCATTTTGGTCTGCTGTGCTGCAATTTAATGCCTTGCAAAGCGCGAACACGCAGAAAGAAAAGCGTCGCGCCCAGCAAGCTAAAGCGTGGATGTGGGAGCGCATTCACGTCGGTTTGAACCAAGCTTTTCAGACACACCCACAGGTACGTGCCCAACTCGCCGAGCTGACGGCGCAGGTGATTGCGGGTACCGTGCCCGCATCGGTTGCCGCGCGCACGCTATTGCACGCCGGGCGCCAGCCGCCTGAGGTGTGAACCACCATAATATTTGAACAAAGTAAGGACTGATCTATGCCAAGCATCGTTGCACAACTAGAACGCAAGCGCGAGGAGGCCCGCCTAGGCGGTGGCGAAAAACGTATCGCCGCTCAGCACGGCAAGGGCAAGTTGACAGCGCGTGAGCGTCTAGAGGTTTTGCTCGACGAAGGCACCTTTGAAGAGTGGGACATGTTTGTTGAACACCGTTGCACCGACTTCGGTATGGAAGAAAACAAAATTCCTGGGGACGGTGTCGTGACCGGTTACGGCATGATCAACGGGCGCTTGGTCTTCGTTTACAGCCAAGACTTCACGGTGTTTGGTGGCGCGTTGTCTGAGGCCCATGCCGAGAAAATCTGCAAGGTCATGGACCAAGCCATGAAGGTGGGGGCGCCTGTTATCGGTCTCAATGATTCTGGCGGTGCACGTATTCAAGAGGGCGTGGCTTCTTTGGGTGGCTATGCCGAGGTATTCCAGCGCAACGTATTGGCCAGTGGCGTGGTGCCTCAGATCAGCATGATCATGGGTCCATCTGCGGGTGGCGCGGTTTACAGCCCCGCCATGACCGACTTCATCTTCATGGTGAAAGACAGCTCATACATGTTTGTCACCGGGCCAGAGGTCGTCAAGACCGTAACGCATGAGGAGGTGAGTGCCGAAGATTTGGGTGGCGCCATCACGCACACCACCAAGAGCGGTGTGGCCGACATGGCGTTTGAGAACGACGTGGAAGCGCTGCTCATGTTGCGTCGTTTGTACAACTACCTGCCGCTGTCTAACCGCGAAAAGGCGCCGGTTCGCCCCAGCGGCGACCCCGCCGAACGTGTGGAACACAGTCTAGACACCCTCGTACCTGACAACGCCAACAAGGCGTATGACATGCACGAACTCATTACCAAGGTGGTGGACGATGGCGATTTCTTTGAGCTGCAGCCCGAGTACGCGAAAAACATCCTGATTGGTTTTGCCCGTATGGACGGACAGACTGTTGGCATCGTCGCCAACCAGCCGTTGGTGTTGGCGGGTTGCTTGGACATCAAGAGCTCCATCAAAGCGGCGCGCTTTGTGCGTTTCTGCGATGCCTTCAATATCCCCGTGATTACGTTTGTCGATGTCCCAGGTTTCATGCCGGGCACCAGTCAAGAGTACGGTGGCATCATCAAGCACGGTGCCAAGCTGCTTTATGCCTACGCTGAATGCACGGTGCCGAAAATCACGGTAATCACCCGTAAGGCCTACGGTGGCGCTTATGACGTGATGGCCTCAAAGCACCTACGCGGTGATGTGAACTTTGCGTGGCCCAATGCCGAAATTGCGGTGATGGGCGCAAAAGGCGCGGTTGAAATTATCTTCCGCGAAGATAAAAACGACCCTGAAAAGCTCGCGGCCCGAGAGGCCGAGTACAAAGCCCGTTTTGCCAACCCCTTCGTGGCGGCTAAGCGCGGCTACATTGACGACGTCATCTTGCCGCACAACACGCGTAAGCGCATTTGCCGCAGCTTGGTGATGCTAAAAGACAAACAAGTGACCAACCCCTGGCGTAAGCACGGCAACATTCCGCTCTAAGCGCGAATGCCCTGTACGACGTTAATGATTGTTTATTTGGAGTAACTGCATGTTTAAAAAGATTTTGATTGCCAACCGGGGTGAGATTGCTTGCCGCGTGATTGCTACCGCCAAGAAAATGGGCATCGCCACGGTGGCGGTGTATTCCGATGCGGATAAGGACGCCCGCCATGTTCAGCTTGCTGATGAGGCGGTACACATTGGCGCGGCGCCTAGCCGCGAGAGCTACTTGCTCGGCGACGTCATCATTGAGGCCTGTAAGCGTACAGGCGCAGAAGCGGTGCACCCGGGCTACGGCTTTTTGAGTGAGAACGAAGCGTTTTCTCGCAAGGTCGAAGAGCAGGGCATTGTATTTATTGGACCCAAGCATGCGGCCATTGCGGCCATGGGTGACAAGATTGCTTCTAAGAAACTGGCGAAGGCCGCGGGTGTCAATACCATTCCCGGTTGGAACGATGCCATTGAAGACGCAGAGACCGCCGTCAAAATCGCCAATGACATTGGCTATCCCGTCATGATCAAGGCCAGTGCCGGCGGTGGCGGTAAGGGCTTGCGTGTCGCATTCTCAGAGGCTGAGGCCTTTGAAGGTTTTACCAGTTGCCGCAACGAGGCGCGCAATAGCTTTGGTGATGACCGCGTGTTTATTGAAAAGTTTGTTGAAGAGCCCCGCCACATTGAGATTCAGGTGGTCGGCGACAGCCAGGGCAATGTGGTGTATCTGAATGAGCGTGAGTGCTCCATTCAGCGTCGTCACCAAAAAGTGATTGAGGAGGCGCCATCGCCGTTCATCAGCGATGCCACGCGCAAGGCGATGGGCGAACAGGCGGTCGCTTTATCCAAGGCAGTCAGCTACCAAAGCGCGGGTACCGTTGAGTTTGTGGTTGGTAAGGATCAAAGTTTTTATTTCCTTGAAATGAATACCCGCTTGCAAGTGGAGCACCCAGTAACGGAAGCGATCACGGGTCTTGATTTGGTTGAGATCATGATCCGTGTTGCTGCGGGAGAGCCGCTAGCAATCAAGCAGGCGGATGTGAAGCGCAACGGCTGGTCTATTGAGTGTCGTATCAACGCCGAAGACCCCTTCCGAAATTTTTTGCCCAGCACGGGACGACTGGTGAAGTTTCGCCCGCCTGAGCAAACCATGTTTCAAGCGGACACCGCGAGCACGCTCGGTGTGCGCGTCGATACCGGTGTGTACGAGGGGGGCGAGATTCCCATGTACTACGACTCGATGATTGCCAAGCTCATCGTGCACGGAAACGACCGCCAAGACGCTATTGAGAAAATGCGCGAAGCGCTGAACGGCTTTGTTATCCGAGGTGTAAGCAGCAACATTCCCTTCCAAGCGGCGTTGCTGGCCCACCCCCAGTTTGTCAGTGGTGACTTCAATACAGGGTTTATTGCCGAGCATTACAGCCACGGTTTTGTGGCCGAGGACGTGCCGCATGATGACCCTAATTTCTTGGTGGCTGTGGCGTCATTCATTCGCCGAAAGTCACGCGAGCGCACGGCTCAAATTACCGGGCAATTGCCGGGGTATGGCGTGAAGTTAGGTCAAGACTACGTGGGTATCGTGATGGGTGTCGGTGGCAAAAACCGCCATGTACCGGTGCACATCGATGAAATTGGTGGTGAGGTTGGCGTTGCACGCGTCACCATTGATGGCAAGACCTACGACATCTCCAGCGGTTCTCGCATCAGTGACGGCATCATCAGCGGCGAATGCAATGGCGCGCCGTTTACGGCGCAAGTAGACCGGGGCAGTCGCCGTAATCCCCTGGCGCTCGTCGTGCAGCACAACGGCACCAAGATAGAGGTGATGGTGATCTCGCCGCGCATGGCAACCCTTCACGCAACCATGCCCTATAAAGCGTTGCCGGACATGAGTAAGTTCGTGCTCTCGCCGATGCCAGGCCTCTTGGTTGATATTTTGGTGGAGCCAGGACAGAAGGTGCAAGCCGGCGAGCGCGTTGCCGTTATTGAGGCCATGAAGATGGAAAACGTTTTGTTTGCCAGTGCCTATGGGGTGGTGGGCAAGGTCGTCGCAACGAAGGGCGAGAGCCTGGTGGTTGACCAACCGATTATTGAGTTCGAGTGAGCGACGGTATGCAACGTCCATTCAAAGTCCTAGGCATACAGCAAATCGCTATTGGCGGGCCGGATAAGCAACGCTTGCGGCGCTTGTGGGTCGACATGTTGGGGCTGGAGGTCACGGGCAACTTCCAAAGCGAGCGTGAAAACGTTGATGAGGACATCTGCGCGATGGGGGTGGGGCCCTTTAAGGTGGAAGTCGACTTGATGCAACCCATAGACCCTGAGAAAAAGCCAGCGGTCCACACCACACCACTGAATCATGTTGGGCTTTGGATTGATGATCTGCCCAAAGCGGTTGACTGGTTAACAGCGCAGGGCGTGCGCTTTGCGCCTGGGGGTATTCGTGTGGGGGCCGCGGGGTTTGACATTTGTTTTCTGCACCCCAAGTCGAATGACGCCTTCCCCATTGCGGGTGAGGGTGTGCTGATTGAGTTGGTTCAGGCACCGCCCGCCGTAGTGGATGCCTTCTCCAAAATGGTGTGAGCGAGCGCAGCTGTCCGGTTGGCGCTGACAAGGATTTGATAAATTCGCTACACTATGCTTGTTTTGGTAATTAACATCTTTTTTGTAGTTACCGAGACGCCTTATTCGAGGATGCGGATGGATAGCATCCCCCGGTCATTTCATTAGACACGCTGCGAGCCTTTTGCGCGCAGTTGAGGTTAGCGTTCCTTTACAAGCGTTGGCCTTAAAAATTTCGTTTCAAACGTTTTGGTTTTTCTTGGGTTCAGCACGAGGCTGAATGCACGCAAGGCTCGGATGTTCTTTTATTAATTAGCTAAATACCTATCGTGATGGATCAAAACAATTTCAATGCTGGCGCACCGCGTCCCTTCCGTTCGCACAGCCACACCAGCAACCACAATAATCACAACAGTGCGCACAGTGGCCACCAGACACCTATGCGTCACAGCCTGCCGACATGTATGGCCTTGGTTGACGCGCGCTACGTGGGCTGGCTCAGTGGCAAACCCAACGGCTTAATGAATCGCAGTGCCTTTGCGAGCGTGTTGGCGCAAGCCCTACCTAACGCAGGCGTGCACGCCCAACTGGTGCGCACCTATTGGTATACCGAGAGCGATGACGGCATGTTGGTTGATGACCAGTGCGTGCGATTGGTTGCCAATGACCTGCACAACGAAGGCGGCCCCACGTTGTCAGCGATGGTGCGTGATCTCAACGCGCTTGCCCAACGCGGCGGTTGCGTACACGTTGTGATCGCGTCAGATGACGAGCGCCTCATTGCCGCCATTGACGAAGCCCGCCTGAGTGGCATGCGCGTGCACACGCTGTGCGATGAAAGTGTGCAAAACTTTGCCACGTTCTCGAAAAATGAACCGGACTTGGCACGCTTGGTTCGTGCAGGCGACCGCCGCATTATTGTGGCGCGCGGCGAGTTGACGCAAGCGGCGAGTGCCGGTGCGGGTAAAGCGGGCGCAGATACCTTGGCACCTTCTATCGACGCCAGCAAAACCATGCAAGAGGTGGCGCAGGCTTGGTGGGATAAGTGCGATAGCCATGAGCGGGATGACTTGCGCGAAACGGTCCCCCATGCGCGTGGTCTACCGCAAGACGTTGACCGCACCTTGCTCAGTGCGGGGCGCGATGAGCTTAACCGCCCACTAACGACGGGTGAGCGTCACTTGCTCAGAAAATTAGCGCGGGATTTGGTGCTGGGCGATCCGGATGTGGCCGCCGGGGTTACTGCGGGCGGTCAATCGACGGACGATTGAGCGTCGCTTCTCTCGCCGCCTTGGCGCGTGCGATAGCCGCCGCAACCACCTGGCGCTTCTGATCTAAAGCGACGGGGTCGGTGATCTTACTGGCCTCAGCTAAGTTGGCTAGCTTATCCTGTGCTTTGGCCTCAAGGCGAGCGTGGTGCTCTGTCTCCTCACGGGCCAAACGTTCGTTTCTGGCGGTGTAGCGCGTCAACGCGCTATCGGCTTGCGTTTGAGACCATGCCGCCCAACCGGTGCGAGACCCCGACACGCTGTCTAAGCTAATGCAGTCAACAGGACAAGCCGGAATACACAGCTCACAGCCAGTGCAGTCTTGCTCGAGGACGGTATGCATCGCCTTGTTGGTGCCGATGATGGCATCCACAGGACAGGCTTTGATGCACAAGGTGCAGCCAATGCACCAA
>ERZ891134.2204-NODE-2204-length-11799-cov-18.714748_pt1 | contig 11799 bp, 4 predicted proteins | sample MGYA00520888_ERZ891134 | MGnify/ENA primary metagenome ERZ891134 (study PRJEB32303, sample SAMEA104408692) | aquatic metagenome | biome: Brackish water; feature: Coastal; material: water | place: Baltic Sea | collected 2014-10-23 | depth 10 m ... | reverse complement strand
GTGTTTTGATATGGTTCAAAACCAAATGAGTATTCAGATCTCACAAGACTATAGTTCCATGGTGAACTTTGCACGTTGTAAGTGTCTGGGTGCTAATGTACTTCGTGGACCTGATCAGATTCCCTGGGATGGTAAACTAGAGTATGACTATCAGTTGTGGATTGATAGTGATATTGTATTTGATACAAACAAGTTCTGGCAATTGTGTGATATGGCAATTCCAGCAGAAGGTGAAGAGAAAGATATCGTTTCTGGTTGGTACTCTACAGAAGATGGACGTACTACATCAGTTGCTCATTGGTTGGATGAAGATGACTTCCGTAATAACGGTGGTGTGATGAACCATGAGATGGTTGATGGTATTCAGAAACGTAAGAAGCCTTTCACTGTTGACTACGCAGGGTTTGGTTGGATCATGGTTAAGAAGGGTGTGTTTGAACATCCTGAGATGAAGTATCCATGGTTTGCTCCTAAGATGCAAGTCTTTGAATCTGGAGCAGTTCAAGATATGTGTGGTGAAGATGTATCCTTCTGTTTGGATGCTATCGAAGCTGGTATCGAGATCTGGTGTGATCCTCGTATCCGTGTTGGACATGAGAAGACTAGGGTCATCTGATAAACTGTCACAGAGGGTTCTAGGATCCTCTCTAACCCCTTTATAATAACAAAGTAGATACATTACACTATGGCAAAGTTCAAACGTTCAGTGATGGGTGGAACCTTCATTGAGTCTAAACCCAAGAAGACACGACAAGGAGCAGGACAAAATACTAAGTATGCATCCAGTTCCCGAAATAACAAACCCAAACGTTACCGAGGACAAGGACGTTAATATTAGAGACCCTACATATTAGGGTCTTTTTTATTGCATATGGCTTCTTTGATTTGCAATTTACCTAGTGAAGAAATCTGGGTAAGAAAGGAATATCTAACAGACCATCAATCTGGTCATGGAGAGTTCGTCAAGGGTGTCTGGGTCTCTTGTAAGAGTATTCCAGGACGTGCATTCTACTTTGAGACATATCTTCCAGAGTATGCAGCAATGTATGATAAACTTCCTATCAGTGCGTTTGTATCAGAACCAAAGACACCTGAACCAGATATGAACCTACCTAACCTACAGTTTTGGAACTGTATGGATTATGGTGTAGTGAGTATTGCAAAACAGTTCATTGGATCTATGGACTTTGAACTATATACCAGAGACCATGGTAATATGAAAGGTACTTATATTTGTACCATTGATAACTATCATGCAGATCCAGATGTGATTGATTATGCGACATCTGAGAATCCTGCAGAACATAAGTCTCATAACTTGATTGAACTGGAGAATGGGCAGTATGCCTTGTATCCAAACAATCGTATGAGAATCTTTGATAATAGTCTTACACCTGTCGAACCTCTTCAACCAGATTTCAAAGTATCTACTATTGAATACTCTGTAGAGAATGGTTTTGATCGATTGGGTATGGGACGTGAAGACGAATACTTTTGGAAAACATCTAAGGAGAGAGAAAATGAGCAACCAGGAATTCCTAAGGGAGATCGCGAATGATGAGAAAAATCCTCGACAAGTGAAGAAGGTGAATACAGATGGACTCTTTGAAACAACTGATTGTTCTGACCCTGATCATATCTGTACTTGTGGTTCTGAACAGGTAACACTAACTGAGGATTAGTGTTCTAAATAAGGTAGAATTCTTGTATCAAATACGTGCCTGCTGAAAGAATTAGCAAAGGGTTTAAAGACATCAGTGCAATCTTCGAAGTTAATCCGTTAAACGATGACTTGATTGCATTGAAGAACGCTAACGCTATTGCTCGTTCTATTCGTAACTTAATCTTTACCAATCGTGGAGATAAACCCTTCAAGCCATTTCTTGGCAGTAGGGTGACTGAGATGTTGTTTGATCCTATGGATCCAATGAGCTCGACATCGATTAAAGCAGAAATTGAAAGAACTATTAATAGTTTCGAACCAAGAGTCAAACTTGAAAAAGTAACAGTTACTCCTGATTATGATGGCAATCAATATGATGTAGTACTCAAATACCAAATCATTGGTATTGATGTTGATACACAACAACTCTCATTCGCCTTAGAGCTAACCAGGTAAAATGCCTTTAGTAAATTTTAGTAATCTAGATTTCGATCAGATCAAGGCATCCATTCAAGATTATCTTCGTGCAAATTCAAACTTCACGGATTATGACTTTGAAGGATCGAACTTATCTACGATAATCGATACTCTAGCATACAACACTTATATCACTTCGTACAACACCAACATGGTGACGAATGAAGTGTTCATTGATAGTGCAACATTGAGAGAGAATGTTGTATCACTGTCTCGAAACGTAGGATATCTCCCAAGGTCAAGGAAAGCATCCGTAGCTAATATTTCTTTCTTAGTAGATGTATCTAATACTACAGCAACATCTGTTACTTTAAAATCTGGTATCGTAGGACTTTCTGGTACTACCTCCAAGAAGAATCTTACATTCTCAATTTCAAACGATATTACTGTACCAGTTGATTCTGATGGTATTGCGAACTTTACCAACATTGATGTATTTCAGGGTACATATTTAAAACAAACTTACACGGTATCTTCACGTAACCAAACACAGAAGTTTATTCTACCTAACTCTGGTGTTGATACTTCACTACTTCGTGTGAGTGTAAGAGAATCAGAATCTTCTACTGTTACTAGAATATTCAAACAGTTTGATAGTTTGTTTGAAGTTGGACCACAATCACCTGTTTACTTCCTTCAAGAGATTGACTCTGAAAGATATGAAGTAATGTTTGGTGATGGAACCTTTGGTGTATCACTACAAGAACCAAATTATATTGAGATCAATTATATTCAATGTGATGGTGAAGGTGGTAATGGAATATCAAAAATAAGATATGCAGGAACACTTAGAGATAATAACAATAACGCAATCACATCTGGTGTATCATTAGTTACTGTTAACGAACCATCTTATGGTGGTAGTAGTATTGAGAGTGTAGAATCAATCAAGAAGTATTCTACACAGATCTATTCCTCACAGAATCGTGCAGTTACCGCTGGTGACTTTGAGGCAATCGTTCCTACTATCTACCCTGAGACTGAATCTATCTCAGCCTTCGGTGGTGAAGAACTCTCACCTCCACAGTATGGAAAAGTATTCGTAAGTATCAAACCAACTAATGGTGTGTTCCTTTCAAGTACGATCAAAGAGAATATCAAGAGACAGATCAGTAAGTATTCTGTAGCAGGTATTGTTACTGAGATTATTGATCTTAAGTATCTGTATGTTGAAACAAACTCTAATGTTTATTACAACTCAAACCAGGCACCTAATGCAAGTTTCGTTTCGAGTTTGGTAACCCAGAATTCTGAATTATACGCTAATTCTACTGAGTTAAATAAGTTTGGGGCAAGGTTCAAATATAGTCAATTCCAAAGAATTGTTGATGAAAGTCATGAGTCTATTACTTCTAATATCACAACTGTAGATATCAGAAGAGACTTACAGGCTACAATGAATACCTTCACTGAATATGAAATTTGTTTTGGTAATCGTTTCCAGATTTTGAATCATGGACACGGTACTCATCAAGGACAGATTGGATATAATATTCGTTCTTCAGGATTTAAGATTAGTGGTATTTCAGATACCGTTTATCTTGGTGATAGTCCTTCTGGTGATTTGAAAACAGGAACTGTATTCCTATTCAAACTCAACTCTCCAACTGAACCAGTGATCCTGAGAAGATCAATCGGAACTATTGATTACTTGAAGGGTGAGATTAAACTCAATCCAATCAATATTATTTCTACTGATGTATTCCGTGGGACTAACTTGATTGAAATTTCAGCAACACCTTATTCAAATGATGTTATTGGATTACAAGATTTGTATCTCCAATTAGACCCCTTTAATATGAAGGTAAATATGGTAACAGATAGAATTGCATCAGGAAGTGATGTCTCTGGAACAAACTATCTGGTTAGTTCAAGTTACGCAAATAACTTGGTAAGAAGAACACCAATTATTGCTTCTTCTACATCTACATCCTCATCTACTGACTCTGGAGCAACATCTATTTCCTCTAGAGTATCTGTATCACCAACATCAAGTTCAACTTCATCATATTCCTACTAATATCAGAAAATGGCAGTAGATAGAGTTCAGTTCCAGGATATTGTTGAGAGTCAATTTCCTAGATATGTTTTGGAAGACTTCCCTCTTCTTCCAGAATTTATAAAGCAATATTATAAGTCACAAGAGTATCAAGGTGGTACTTTTGACCTAGTTCAAAATATTGACAAGTATGTTAAGGTTGATGAATTATTCTCCCTTAAGACTTCTACCCAACTGAATGGTGATTTAGATTTTACTGCCACAACAATCCCCACATCATCTCTCACAAACTTTACAGAAGGGTTTCCAGAAACCAATGGTCTCATTAAGATTGACCAGGAAATCATTCATTATGAATCGATTAGTAATAATTCCTTTATCAACTGTACCAGAGGGTTCAGTGGTATCACAACGTATGTTTCTGGTAACCAACCAGATCAACTGACATTCAATCAAACAGAAGCTGCAGAACATACAGACAACACAGTTATTCAAAACCTGAATGTTATTTTCCTTCAGGAGTTCTTTAGTAAGTTAAAGAATCAGATTGCACCTGGTTTCAATGATAGACAGTTCTTCTCTGATTTGGACCAGAGAAACTTCCTATACAATGTAGATAGTTTCTATAAATCAAAAGGAACAGATCAATCATTTAAGATTCTCTTCAGAGCTCTGTACGGTGAAGAAGTAGAGATCATCAAACCAAGTGAGTTTCTCTTCAGACCTTCTGATGCAGATTACAAAGTAGAGAAAGACTTTGTTGTAGAACAAGTTGCAGGTGATCCATTAGAACTTAAGAACCTTACTCTCTTCCAAGACTCTACAAACTCTAGAGGTTCTATATCTGATGTCAGACCAATTAACTATGGTGACAATCAATATTATCAGATAAGTATTGACTCTGGATATGCCAGAGATATCAGTGTTAGTGGATCTATCTTTGGTGAGTTCAAAGTTAATCCTAAAACAAAACTTCTGAACAATGTAAGTGTTGGCGCAACTATCCTTGATGTTGATTCAACTATTGGTTTTCCAGATACTGGTAATTTAATCCTCAGAGATAATGTAGGAGATATAGTTGCTGTTGCATATACTGGAAAGAGTATCAACCAGTTCTTCAATGTAAGTGGAGTTGATGATACTTTCTCTGCAAAAGAAGATATTCGTTTAGATGATTATTCATACGCATATGTTGGATTTGATACTAGTAATCAGATTCAAGTTCGTATTACTTCTACTCTTAAAGAGTTTAAACTGAATCAAGATTCATACTTCTATAATGAAGATGATACTATCAATATTCAAACTCTTGGTATTGAAAGAGGTGATGAAAGATCACAGAACTGGTATTCCAATGTTAAAACAGAATGGGATATTTCAAACATTGAACTAGTTGATGAACTGGAGAAGTCATATTCTATCACTTTATTTGATTCTCATTTCTTGAGACCAGGTTATCAGATTACATTAACAAGTAATAGTGGATTACAACTTCCAGGTACTGTAATCAGATCTTCATCTGAGAACACAGTATTGGCAAAACTTGCTGCAAATATTGGAAGTATTTCATATGTTAAACTAGAGAACCAACTCCTCAAAGGAAACTCTGGTAAGTATCCTACTCTGAACAACTTTGTTGCTAATGTTCAGAATGTATATCAGAAGTTTAATGGTGATGTTGCAGTTGCATCGAACTCACTTCCCAACTATTCAAACATCTTCACTGATCCCTATGATAAGAAGATCACATTCTCTGGTTCTTCTTCTGATCTTGAAACTCTTGTTCTGACTACAAACCAAGATCATGGGTTCTTGACTGGTGATGCCATCTTCTACAAACCAGGTATTATCAAGACTACAACAATTACTCCTGATGGTATTACAGTAGTAACTGAAGAAGAAAGTAAGTTTCTAAATGTAGATGCCAATGTTTATTATGTAAAGAGAATTAACTCTACAAGTATCAAACTTTCAAGATCTAGAGCAGATATTTTCTCCAATAAGTTTGTAACTCTGAATGGTAATGTAGTAGATAATGAGTTTATCTATTTTGATTTCTATAATAAGAAACTTTCTCCACAGAACATTGTAAGAGAAGTTCTCACACCTGATAACAAATCTGGTAACTATCTAACTGAACCTGGTTATAGTGGTATTCTCATCAATGGTGTTGAGATCCTTAACTATAAGTCTGGTGAAAGTTTAAGTTATGGTGATCTCAGATCTCTAGAGATTACTAATTCTGGTGAAGGATATGATATCATCAATCCTCCTATACTAAGTATCGTTGATGACTATGGTAGTGGTGCAGAAGGAACTGTATCAATCGAAGGAGAGTTGGTAGGTCTGAATCTAATCGACCGTGGTTTTGATTATCTAGATGTTCCTACAGTGACTATCACTGGTGGTAGTCCCACAGAGGAAGCTATTGCTGAAGTGAATATGACAAGTATTCAACATTCACTCAGCTTCAACTCTGAACTTTCCGCAAGAAGAATTGATATTGGAAATGACACTATTGGATTCTCAACATTTCACAAACTGAATGTTGCAGACAAAGTATTTTATGATGCCAAAGATGGTAATCCAATTGCTGGTTTATCAACTAATGCTTTCTATTATGTTGAACTGGTAGATACTTCTACTATCAAACTTCATACTTCAGAAGATGATGCGAGAGTTGGTATTAATACAGTTAATATTACTAATTTCGGAACAGGTGTTCAAGCTATCACAGCTGTTGGTAGTAGAAGAATTGTAGCAGATATCTACATTACTAATTCTGGTAAGGGTTATAAGAACAACCAAAGAACTATTCCAGTAACAGGAATCAATACAGCGAGTAATCGTTTCGAGATTCCTAACCATGGTTATAACTCTGGTGAGATTATTAAGTACTCCACATCATCTAATGGTATTGTTGGTCTTTCTACTGTAGAAAACTACTATGTTAATAAGGTAGATGATAATAACTTCTCACTATCTTTAGTGGGTACTGGTACAACTGATAAGAAGTATTTCTATGATAGAGATGTATTGGTTGATATCAGTACCATCGGTAATGGTAGTTTCAACTATCTTCCTATTGAAGTTAAACTTGATGGAATCATTGGAGTTAATACAGTCACAGGTCAAGACTTCCAGTGTAAGGTTCAACCAATCTTTAGAGGAACAATCCAATCTGTTGATCTGACAAACAATGGTGTATCTTATGGTTCTTCTGAGATTGTTAATTTCAACAGACAACCTAACATCTCATTCAACAGTGGTAAGAATGCGCAACTAACACCTATTGTAAGTAACTCAAGAATTGTTGATGTTATTGTAAATGATGGTGGTAGTGATTATAATTCTCCACCAAATCTCATTATTAGAGGTGAGGGTGGTTTTGCAAAACTCACACCTGTAGTTGATAATGGTGTAATCACTTCTGTTCAAATCATGAGTGGTGGGCAGGGTTATGTGGTTGGATCTACAACTATTGAAGTAGAACCTGCTGGTAAGTATGGTGAAGCTGAAGCTATAATCAGAAGTTGGAACATCAACCTGTTTGAGAGGGATTTTGATAACATTGGTGTTGATGATGGTTTTGTTGGTGAAAGTATTGATGATACTTCACTTGAGTATTGTCACCTCTATGCACCAAGACCACTAAGATCTAATACCTATGTTATCTCTGGTAGTGATGAGACTCAGTATGGTATCTCTGACCTCACACTAACTGGTGGTATAGAAAAGACAAGTTCTTATCACTCACCTATTCTTGGTTGGGCATATGATGGTAACCCAATCTATGGTCCTTATGGTTTCACTGACCCACAAGGTGGTAACATTTCTCAGATGGTATCTGGTTATGAACTGAGAACGAATCCCACCAATAGACCACCAACTTCATTGTTCCCTCTTGGATATTTCACTGAGGACTATATCTTCACGGATAGAGGTAACCTTGATATTCACAATGGTCGTTTCTGTGTTACACCTGATTATCCAACTGGTAGATATTGTTACTTCTCAACTCTGAACACTTTCAGTGTTGATTCTACTGGTCCTTTCAAGAACTATAAGAGACCTGTATTCCCATACTTCATTGGTGATACATTCTATTCCAAACCAAATATCACTAACTTCGGTGTATTGAGTAATCAAAATGATTACAACCTGGAGAATGGTGAGTGGTTCAGGAACACGATTGCATACCATACTAATGATGATCATAGTGGTTATGATTATGTGTTCAATTCTGATAAAGAAAAGAATCAATCTTTAGATGTTGTAAGTGCGTCTAAGGGAAATGTAGAGAGCATTGGTATCATTACCGGTGGTAATTTCTACAAGGTTAATGATCGTGTTCTAATCAACAACGAAGGAACTAGTGGAACTGATGCACAAGGTCGTGTAGAGAGAGTTGCTGGGGTTGATGTAAATTATATTGACTTTGAAACTACAGGTTTAGATAAGATTGAGTTTGGAAACATTCTCAGTTTGAATCAGTTTATTGGATTCTCCACTGAGACTATTCCATTCAATACTGGTGATGTTGTAACTATCTCTGGTCTATCTACAACCTTTAATGGTTACTCTGGAGTTACTAACGCTAGACTTGGTATTAGAACAGATAACTTCCTTCTAACTCTTGGAGTCGGTTCTACGGGTGTTACAGGACTCACCACATACTTCTATGTGTCTGGTGATCTAAACTACCCAACCATTCGTGAGAACGATATTCTTGGAATTGGAACAGAGAATATTAGAGTTCTGAATATTGATGATAGGGCAAGAAGAATTCGTGTTAGAAGAGAATATGATGGAATCTCTTGTGGATTGGCACATACTAATGGTTCAATTCTGTTTGAAGATCCTCGTAAGTTCCGTATCAATGTTGGTTCTCTGAAAACGACCAACTCTCTTGAGGTTAATAAGGAATACTACTTCTATCCACAAGAAGTTGTGGGTGTTGGTACTGTTGGTGCTGGATCTACTATCACCTTCTCTAACCCCGGTGTAGGGATCACACAGAAGTTTATTCCTACCAAACAAATCTATCTACCAAACCATGGTTTGGATGTAAATGATAGACTCTACTATTACAAACAGGGTGGAACTCCTATTGGTGTTTGGAATGGTATTTCAACTACTTTTAAGAATCTAGACACATATGATTTCTATTACACAGCTCCTGTAAGTAGAGACTTTATTGGTCTCTCTACCAACAAAATTGGTATGGGAACTGAATCTGAGTTTGTTGGAGTTGGAACCACTTCTGGTCTTCTTTACTTCACATCTGTTCCTACTGATGACTACCACAGTTTCCTTACGGATAAGGATAATGTACTAACTGGTAGAATCTCTAGAACTGAAGTTAATGTCGCAACTTCTGGAACACATGGTCTCTCAGTTGCGGATACTGTATATGTTTCTGTCAAACCAACTGATACCAAAACAGTAAGTGTTTCTTATGATGATTCCTCTAGAAGAATTGTATTTGATCCTAAGAATATTATTACAACCAACATCGTCAAGAATACTGTAACAATTATTGGTCATGATTTTGTTGAGGGTGATAAAGTTCTCTACAGAGAGGGTCTTTCTCCTATCACTGGTTTGGATGATGATCAGTTGTATTACATCTACCCTTATGATAACAACTCTCTTCAACTCGTAAAGGAGAAGTTCCAACTATCACAAGATAGACCACAAGTTGTTGATCTTCAATCAAATGGAACTGGAACACTCTTTAAGGTCAACCCACCACTATATGTCAAGAGAAATAACAAACTGAAGTTTGATCTCTCTGATTCATCACTTTCCTTTGTTGTCAGTGGTGTTCGTTATTCTGCCTTCGAGATGAGGTTGTATAGTGATAGTGAGTACACAAATGTGTATGATACATCTGAAACTAAAACAACATTTGAAGTAACCTCCTCAGGACAACCTGGTATTGACGTAGATGCAAACTTAACTCTGTTGGTATCTGATGAAGTCCCAACAAACCTATGGTATAAGTTTGTTCCTATCAACAATGATATCATTACAGATGAAAAGAAACAGATCTTTATTGATACTGATGTAAATTCACATCAGGAGATCAGTGTAGAGATTACTAAGTATGATGGTGTTCATACACTGAGTGGTATTGGAACAACTACCTTCAGTTACAATATTTCTCTGGAACCTGATGTTGCAACATATAATGTTGAGAATTCGGTAACAACATACGAAACAACATCATCCACAGCTCTGGGACCAATTAGTCGTATCTTGATGTTGGACAATGGGGCCAACTATGATATTATTCCTGGTATCAATACAGTAACCACGACACATGGTACTGGTGCTATTCTGAAACCACTGAGTACCAATATTGGTAAGATTCAAAAAGTTACTTTCAACGCCAACAATATTGGATTTGATTATCCTACTGATGAAACTCTAAGACCTATCGCTAATCCACCTGAGATTCTTGAATTGGAATCTCTGACTTCCTTTGAGTCTATTGGTATTAGTTCTGGTGGTAGAAATTATCTACAGGCACCTAATCTGGTTGTTCTTGATGGATACACAAGAGATGTTGTTGAAGGTTTGGACCTCTTCTACAATCTTGGTGATACTGAGGTTACTATTCTCCAGAATACAACTGGAATGTACAATGTAACACCGGAAATCATTCCTGTTAATAATACAAACGGTGTTGGTATTGTGTCTCTGGCATATACACCATCAACCAAGACTGTCAGACTTTATCTGAACAGTACATTCAGTGACGCAAGTGCATTCCCATACAATGTTGGTAGTAAGATCTTTGTTGAGAACTTGAATGTTGGAGTTGGTTCAACAGCTAGAGGATATAATTCCGAAAACTACAGTTACCAGTTCTTCACTGTAACTGATTCAGATTCCAATCTTGGTGGTGGTCCTGGCGCATATGTTGATTATAGTCTTAAAGAATATTTGAGTGATAGTGATATTCCTGGTAATGTAGATCTACCAAACTCTGCTGGTAGAGTTGTTTCTGTTGATCATTTTCCAATCTTCAATCCTACACTCACAACAAATGATTTCTTTGAAGATGAAGTAATCCTATATGGAGGAAAACAAACTGGTAGAGTTGAATCTTGGAATCCAATTACTGAAATCCTTAAGGTTGATACTCCTAAAGAGTATGAAGTTGGCCAAATTGTAAAAGGTTTATCTTCCGATACTCAAGCTGTTATTCGAACCAAAGTTGATTTCGATGCTGAAATCACTACAGGTGCTGGTGCAACCGTAACATATGGTTGGCAGAAGAACACAGGTTTCTTGAATGATTCTCTACAAAGAATTCCTAATAATGAGTACTATCAAACATTCTCATACTCTATCAAATCCAGAGTTCCTTATGATACCTGGGAAGATCCTGTATCTTCACTGAACCATATCTCTGGATACAAAGAGTTCTCTGATCTTCAGGTTATTAGTATTGAGGATCAGCCTCTTGCTATCGCACAACCTTTTGATTCCAACGTTGATACTACCACTGATATTGTTGGTAAGGCAAGTCTTCATTGTTTCTATGATTTTGATTATGTTACAGAAAACCACTTTAATGTAAATGGTGTTCTAACTTCTGATGAAATCTACTTTGAGAATAGAATTCTTTCAGATTATTTCCAATCAGTTG
>ERZ891134.2201-NODE-2201-length-11821-cov-8.461584_pt1 | contig 11821 bp, 31 predicted proteins | sample MGYA00520888_ERZ891134 | MGnify/ENA primary metagenome ERZ891134 (study PRJEB32303, sample SAMEA104408692) | aquatic metagenome | biome: Brackish water; feature: Coastal; material: water | place: Baltic Sea | collected 2014-10-23 | depth 10 m ... | reverse complement strand
ATGAATTCGCAGAATTGGTTCAAACTCGTGGATACAATTCAAAACTTATTGGCCCCGGCCATTTCACTAAAACAATGATTCTGACATTCCCAAGAAAGGAATTCGTATAATGCGTAAAATGAATAAAGACGAATTGCACAATTGGCTGCAAAATAAAAGTCGAAAAAGTCGAAATAAAAAGAAATATCATCGCCCTAGTGAAAAGCGTGTGAAATAAATCACACTCCAAACACTTGACAAATAAGTGCGGGTCACCTACGGTGCCACGCAAAGCGTGAAAAGTCAAATCAGTGTCCGTTACGAGGACGGTTACGATCCGTTACGATCCGGCCCTCGTCACTCTCCGTAATGTCAAGCCGACACGCCGATAAAAAAAAAGATTTTTGAAGTTACTCCAAACGGGTGACGACACACCTCCAAACCTCCCCAGACTGTCGGACCCTCGTGCTACCTTAGAGGTATAAGGTCAAAGAAAGGAAAAAAAATATGACCGTTTGCAACATCACTACCAAGGACGTACTCGTTGCGTCACCTGCTACTCACGAGGTTCGCATCTGCGAAATGTGTGACAATCCTACCATGTGGGACTACTGCGGTATGGCTGAGGAGGATGTTTGCCTCATCTGCCATGATGCCGATGTGTTTCAAGAATGGGGTCTTGAGGGTTACCACGAGTAATCCTGAAGATTCACCCGTTTGGCGGTACCATTTTCAGAAAAAGTATGGTTTAATAGATATATAAGGTTAAATAAGAGAAAGGAAAAATCTTATGTTCAAAGTTTCAGAACTTAGCAAGGGCGATCTAGTCGCCGATTTCCACGGTACGGTTATCCGTATCAATGGCGGTATCGGTGGCCGTAGCCTCGGTGCTCCCGTTTTCGTAACTGTGTCCGATTGGACTAATGGACGCGAGTCCACCCTAATGCTTGATCGTGATCAGACCGTAACGGTCTGGGAATAGGAGGCCCTAATGTGGTCCGTTTGGATTCAACTCCCCAAGGGCAGTAATGCCCCTAACCCGTTAGTAAATCATTTCGAAACTGCTGGCGAAGCGTTCGATGCTGCTGACTTGCTGTCAAAGAATGGTAATGTCGTTATTGTCAATGGTCCCGGCTACCAAAACACGTTTGGAGAATAATAATGTGGCACAGAATACCGATTAGTGAAATCGAAATAGGCGACCGCCTAGGCGTTAGTGGAAAAGTGAAATCCATTAATGAAATAGATAATGATAAAGTGCGAGTTAGTTTTGAAATGGACGGCGCATATATATTTAATAAATGTGAAATAGTTAACATTTACCGTTTATATAATAATAAACTATAATAGGACACCAACTTGACAAAAGTTGCGTGGCACCGAAGGTGGCCCGCATAACATTGCAAGTCAACCCCTCTTTACGATTAAGCAGGAATCACCGTCTCACATTTTTTTATTTTTTTTCTTGACAATTTCAAAAATTTTGTGTTATGCTTGGGTATCAACTACGAAAGGACCATCATGGCCAACTCACGCGAGCGTCAGTCCGAACTGGACTACCTGTCCCAGTATGACATTGCTGTTTACCCTAATGCGACCTACAGTGTCGAGGGATCAGACCATGTGTTTACCGCTCAAGAAATCATGGACAATCAGGCAAAAATGGAGGATGAAATGTACCCAGAGGACTACGGCTATGACGTTGACGACTATCCTACCCGTGAGGAGGTACGGGCAATGGCTGAGGCCGAACTGTCTGCCGAGTACCCTTTTTAGGGTATTTTGGTTTGACATTTTGGGCATTTGCGTGGCACTATCGTGGCCCGCATTTTTATTTTGTCAACATTTACGAGTGTGATTAAGACCACAGTTATGACCACCATTTTGTGTTGACTTTGGTCGTGTGGTCGTGTACTTTAGTAATAGATGAAAGGAAAACAGATGCAGACTCTTAAGCGTAGTAAAGATCGTAAGGTTGCTAACTCGGTTACTAAGTCAGGTAATCCTAATATTGCTAACTCATTTGGTCTACCCTCGGGTAAAGAATATTCTTGCCAAGATCAAACCGAGTTCTGTGAGGTTATTTGTTATGCCGGTAAACTGGAAAAGATTTATAAGGGTGTAAAGACTAATCTATTGCATAACTGGGATTTGGTTAAAGACGCTACCCGCGAAGATATGGTAACTTTGCTAGATGATATGGTGTCAGAGTTTGTTGCAGAATGCGAAAAGCGTAATGCCGATAAACTATTTCGTATTCACTGGGACGGTGACTTTTTCAATAATGACTATACCCGCGCATGGTCAGATATTGTTAAACGCTTTCCTGACGTACAGTTTTGGGTATATACTCGCTCACTGCCTAGCGCACTAACTTTGCATATGGCTAAGCACGATAACCTTGCACTATACTTTAGTGCAGATAAGGATAACTTGCATTTCGCTACTATTGCAGAATCCAAAGGTATCAATATCGCATATGTTGGTAAGGATTTTGCCGAGGGTAAAGAGTTATTCCCCAAAGCAACTAAGTGCCCCGAAAACAATAAGGCTATTCCCCTTATTAGTGAAAAGGGTAGTGCCTGCAAAGTGTGTGGACTTTGCATTAAAGGCCGTAAGAGTGTATTATTTAGTACGAGCAAGAAATGAGGCAAGAAATGAAATACTATATTGTTCCCTTAAATAGTCCATCATTTATTGTGGAGGCTGAAACAGAAAAAGAGGCAAGACAAAAAGGCAGACAATTACTAGGATTTAATCAATTACCTAATAACACATTAGTATTGGAGATATGGCCATAAAAAATAAATATAACAAAGGCTTGACTTTTGTCCCCTTGCGGGGCACTGTAAGTGACACGCATCCATTTGTCAACAGGTAATCCCTATTTACGATGGTGATTTAAGTCACCATTTTTTTGTTGATTTTGGCTGGACTTTTTGAGGTTTTTCATTTTATAATGGTAGTACAACGAAGGAGAAATAATGAGAACCACCAACCTATTTGTTACTGAGGCAGGAACGGTAACTCACTTTGAGTTTGACAATGGCTATGGGGCTTCACTGATTGCTCGTAACAACGGGTACCGCGAAATCGCAGTGCTTGACAGTGAGGGCGAACTTTGCTATGACACTCCCATCACTGATGATGTGCTAACGTACTTGACTCAGGATGAAGTTTTTGATACCCTCATTAGTATAAGCAAACTAGAGAAAGGCAACTAATGCTTGCGACTTTGTTATTTGATGAAGACACTTATTGGTCAGTAGAACGTCAAGGTGATGAGCCTGACAATATTGACGTTATTATTGCCCATGACAACGGCAAAGGAGATTTTTGGATCATTGACAAAGATTCTGCTGTTTTGGAACTTTTCAAAGAGGCACACTACAGTAGGGTTTTAGGTTCGTATGCACTGAACTTTACCAGTGTCCGTCTACTATTGACAAAAGATACTTTTGACGGTATCCTTAATGATATACAACGAGTCCACGATAAGGAGACAAACGCATGTGGCAAGAACTAACAAAGGGCAACCCCTATGACTACACTGTTGTGCATCCTGGCACAGGTACAGAGATGGCACTATCAGAATGTGTAATCATTCATCACAAAGGTTATGAGGTACCTATCCTCTTTAAAAACTATTACATTGATGACGCTACCGGCCAATGGACCTACGAAATATTGGAGTTGGGATAATATGTACACTGACGACGAGTTGTTTGATTATTTTGTTGGTAAGGCTGGTGATAACGCTGTGCCTTATTTTGAGTTAGGTCGCATTGATGAGACTTATTTTGCGTACCGTGGCACTATTTCACAATACACTGAGTTTGTGCTTAGTGTTGCTAGGCATCTAGAAATGCATGATTCTGTGAAGGTTGAGCAGGCCATGAGTAATGTAGTTACTTATACTGCGGCAGGGCATGATAATCAAAAGCATTTTGTTTTCAGGAATCTTCGTACCCGCAAAATAACTGTAAGCACTATGGAGTTGGTGAACAATGCACACTGAAAAGCCCTGCGGGGCACGATAGTGACACGCACACTAAATAATGTCAAGTAAACCCTATTTACGACAGTGATCTAAGTCACCGTTTTTTTTAACTTTTTTTCTGGTTTGGGGTTGACCTTTTTTAGTTCATCTGAGTATAATATAGGTATAAGCAAACAACAAAGAAAGTAGAGAAAGATGAGTATCAAAACAAGAACCGACGTTTGGTTCAATCACCCAATCGTTACTATTCAACAGCGTTCCAACAATGTTGATGTAAGCATTCAGGAATTTGATGGTGGCCTCACCGAGGTTAAACTATCTTGTGAATCCTTGAAGGAAATCCTTGCGTGTTTTGAGGACCGTTTTGAAGGTAACACCCGTGTGGCTGTGAATTTCAATCGGGAAGTTTCTGTGTGGTTTCACACCGAACACGCTGATGCACTTCAACAGGAAATTGGAATGTCAGCAGACATTGGCATTCGTCAGATCATTAACCTAGAGGAGGTAAAAGCATGAGCAAGGAAGATTTGGAAAAACTAGCATCAACACCAGCGTTCAAGATTTCGATGGTGATGTTGGATTACATTGAAGCACAAGGTCTTGAGGAGTATGTGACTGAGGACCACATCGAGGATATTGTTCGGGTATCCAAGATTGCTGAAGTTGCTATCGACATGGCGATTGATGAGGCTAAGGAAGTGCAGGAGATTGAACTATTGGAGGCATCGTGGAATCTGCCATCACAGAGCAAGTCCTAACTAAACAGGACAGGTGCGACGCTGACTGTGACGCACAGGCCAGGGTACTTGTAAAAGGCATTGCCGGTGAACTACTATTCTGTGGCCACCACTATGCAAAGAACGAAAAAGAACTAATCGACTTCTCATATGAGATCATAGACGAAAGGGAGTATATCTCATGAAATACAAATACAATTGCAGCATGTGCTATCACGAGGAAGATAACTTCGAAGACGAAACCGAAGCAGAAAATGCGGCCCTAGAACATATGGCCTATGACCACCCATACACAATTGAAGCATACTACCCCGATGGTAGTTATGCCTACCGATGCTATACATAAAAAAGGAGTATAATATGAGTAACAACAAAACTATCGCCGTCCGTACCGAGGTTTGGAACCGAGGTGTGTCAGCAGGTGAACTAGTCGTAAAGGCTGTAGTTCGTAACCCTGATGGCACCTTCCAAGGTGATACAAATAAGACTGCCGAGATTCCACTGAAAAAGGCAACAGTGTAGAGTCTTGGTCGTGGGGCTGACTTTCCCTTTCTCTATCCCCCACTGATTTTGCCGAAGGTCAGATAGGCAAATCACCTAACTTGACAAAATGGTGCGAGGCACCTATGGTGCCACGCATAGCGTGTAGTGTCAACCCTTTACGATGGTGATCTGAATCACCATTTTTTTATTTATTTTTTCTTGGTTTGGGGTTGTGCTTTCCTGATTGACTATGCTAGAATCTATATATAACGACAAACAACAAAGGAGATAAAAATATGTCGCATGAAGTTGAAAGTTTTGCCAGTCTACGCGAACCAGCGTGGCATGGCTTGGGTACGGTTTTTAATGAGGAACTGTCTACCGATGAGATGTTGAAGACCGCAGGTCTGGCCAACTGGAATGTACGTCTTGAGCCTGTCAAGGTAGATGGTGTAGATTCTGATCGGTTCGCTGTTCCAGCATTTGCTACCGTTCGGGATAATCCTGTTGATGGTGGTAAGGATGTTCTAGGTGTTGTTGGTGGACGATATAAAGTCCTGCAACTTGAAAACCTGTTTGGTTTTGGTGATGAACTGCTGTCAGGTGGTGGACGTTGGGAGACTGCTGGCTCGCTTAAGGGTGGCCGTGTTGCTTTCGGTTCGCTTGCTTTGGAACGTGAGACGGTGCTAGACCCTAGTGGTGTTGCTGACCGTGTTAATCAGTATTTGCTACTCGCTACCTCATTTGATGGTTCGACTGCTGTTACTGCTGCCAACACTCCCGTTCGGGTGGTGTGCGCTAACACTCTGAACCTTGCACTAGGTCGGGTCAAGCAGTCGTTCAAGATTCGCCACACGCAGACTCTTGACGGCAAGTTGGCAGTCGCTCGTGAAACTCTCGGCATGGCTGATCAGTACATGGATGAGTTTGACATTCTTGCTAAAGAACTATTTGAGTTTGAGTTAAATGCTAAGCAGACGGAAGACCTTATCCAAAAGGTGTACCCTCGTCCTGACAAGGATGCTAGCAAGATTGCTCTAACCAAGTGGGACAACAAGCGTGTTGCCATTGATGAGATCATGCAGAGCGAAACTACTCACATGATCAAGAATAGTGCTTGGGGTGTGTTCAATGCTCTGACTGAGAATCTGGATACCAACCGCACTATCCGTGGTGGTAATGCAGAGCCTAAGGCTGCCGCTGCTAGTGGTTTCGATCCTGCTGCTAACGCAGAGCGGAATCGTATCGCGTCTATCGTGAGGGAGTTTGCCTCTGTATAATGATCTTGGTAGGGGCTAGGTTTCCTTACTGGCCTAGTCCCTACCTTGTCCCTATCCAACCTGGCTTACATAGAAAGGACCAGAGAGACAGTCAAAATTGTGGGTTGACACCCCACCCCTTTGCGGGGCACGATAGTGCCACGCATATATTTTTTGTCAAGTAAAATACCTTTACGATTGGTCTTTACGACTGTGATGTTAATCACCATTTTTTGGCTGGTGTTTTGTTGAATAGGATGGTACGATCTATATATGAACAGTGATAAGACACAGATTGTAAGGAAGGGTCTTAGTCGTCCTATGCGTACCCTCCGAGATTTGGGCCATGTGCCTGAGCATTCGGATGTGGTTTTGCATCATGGTGAGGGTAAGGCTTTTTGGGATACTCGGTTTTTGGAGGGTATGGCTTTGATGACGCAAGTTTTTGAGCCTGCTTCTGATGACCCTGAAAAGAATGATCCTTTTGTAATGAAGGGTGCTCGGTTTGATAAGTCGTTTAGCATTTTTGTGTTTAACACTTTGACTGAGAGCGAACGTATTGATGCGTTTCACGAGTTACTGCATTGCAGTAATGATGCGCTGATTGCCGTTCGTACTGATAAAGTAAATGGTGAAGAGTTTGAGGATGGTGTGATCACTAAGCGTGGCACCTTCCAAACTCAACTTGATTGTGATGACTGGCTTTGCTTTTTCACGCAATGGAGCCGCTTTGGATTTAAGTGGCCTGATGTGTTGCATCGTGGGTCGGGATTTGCTATCATCAGATTAGAACGTGAGAAAGTCTCACAGGATGAAGGGAGTGAGTGATGTTGACTGTCACTTGGAAAGATAGTCTTGAGGAGTGGTTTGAGAATGCTTTGCATGAGCATCCGTACCTTGAGATTGAGTTCAGTGCCGAAGATGGTATTGTTAAAGTATATGATGATAAAGGATAGTGATGGGTAGGAATAACCGCGAGGATTACTCTATTCAGATTGATAGAGCGATTGCTAACTTGCAAGAGGCACAGGCATTGGCTTGGACTAAGGATGTGTTTGACCGTCATGTTGATATGGCGTACAATGTATTGAACTACACTAAAGAAATGATTGGAGAGATTGATGGAAACGAGTAATGTGATGAGTGAATCACTATACCGCGTAATTCAAGACGCATTAGTTACTAGTGCATATGTTGGTAACCCCGACTGGGATCATGATGTTACTGGCTATGGTGATGAAAGGTGCTTGGCTATCAAGTTTGAGTATGTGTCTGACTTTGCTGAATTTATTTTCAGGGTACGGGATTTGTGTCCAGTAATTGAGGAAGACTGGTGTAAAGGCATTCAGTTTGCTTTGTCTGATGTAGAAGTGTATAGCGACAACACTTATGCTTTCAAACATCTAATAACTAAACAACAAATTACCAAGGTCGTGTCAGTAGGTGACTACAAGTGAGAAAACCTAAAGTATCTCAAGGCCCCTGGTTCCGTTGTTCTGATATTTGGAAAGCGGAGGCTAATGGTGAGGACGATGTATTCATTGCTCAACAGGAAATCTATGGGGTACCAATGGATCATTACCGTATTTATATAAATGATAAGCCATTGAATCGCACCACTTATTTTGGTGAATCTGCTGCTCATGTTGTTGCCATGCACGCTGGGGATTTGGTACACTGGTCTTGTCAGCCAACGGCTGCGGATTTGTATTTGTACACTACAGAAGAGGTTTGAGGATTTACAATGATTTTAGGAGATAAAGTTTGGAAGGCATTTGATAAAGCCTTGGAAACTTATTCACCACACGATGACTGGCAATGGCTTGGTGAGAGTTTTAGGCACCAAATGATTGATCCAGTCAAGTTAAAGAAGTTTCGTGCATTCTTGGTCGGCTTTAGTTTAGCCGATTCAAGGCTGCGTGAACTTGACAGAGCAGAGCAGAACGGGTACAATGGATAGTATGAATAGTACAGAATGGGTGGTTCCCTTCACCGAATATGAACCAGAGGGTTGGGTAAAGCCAACTCCTACACAGATCGAGTACATGCGTCGTCTCATGTTGTTTTACCCCGAGGGTAATGCATCAGAGGGTGATGTGATTATTGACTACTGGGCTAAGGGCCTTATTGATTTGTCAGATGACTATAAGGTTCTTAGGTTCCCTATCTACATCTATCAAAATCTAGTCAAGATGTACAATATTCCCGAGGATATTTGGGACGAGCCTTTTGATGTGGATATGTGGCTAGACGCTGGCATCATGAGTTTTACTTGGGGGTAGACAATGGATTTCTTCGGACAGATATTTCAGTGGGTAATCATAATGGCTGTCACTGCCGTGCTTATCTTTTGTTTCATTGCATGGCCATTGTGGACACTATATGCATTAATTGGCGGTAGTGTTTTACTTTGGGCGGTATGGCCTAGAATGAGTGACAAAATAGAACCACCTGATGATTGGGGATAATATGTTGAAGATCAGAACAAACGATATAGCAGGTAGACAGTTTATTGACCTGCCGAATGGCAAGGAGGTTTCGGTCTGGACCGAACCTCGTGAAAACGGCGGTACATTGTGGATTATTGAAGATATGGATACTGAAGATGCTAAAAGATTCATCCCATTAGCAAATGAAAGAGTAGTGTGGAAAATACTATCTGTGTTGGCTGGTAATGATGAATGGGCATTGCATCAGGAGGATATTCTTGAATGGTGGCAAGATGGTAAAACTGTGGGCACTATGATGGATAATAAGGATGTTTTCAATAACTGGTTAGAGAATGGATATGAATACTGATCTAGTTTGACAAACTAGGGCCTGCGGGCCACCGTAGGTGCCACGCATTTATCCTTTTGTCAATAGTCTTTTTGGACCATATTACGATGGGCCATATAATCACCCTTTTTTTTATTTTTTTTGATATTACGATTGTGATGTTGGTCACACTTTTTGATATTACGATTGTGAGATTAATCACAGTTATATATTTGACATTACGATAGGAACTATACTCACCATTTTTGCCGGGGTATAGTTATCTTCTCTGATATACACACATATACTATATATAATACATATACTTGATAGTATGTCAAGGATATATGACTATACCGCCCAAAACATGAATTGCGGAATTAGTATTACTCACTCGGAACCAAACTATATAACCAGTATATAAACATTAAACAAACAACTGATACCGAAGGTATATATAGCACAAAACCACTGAAAAAGCAAGCAAAAACAGTGTGAAATATGTCATATGAGCCGGGTATAGACAAAATCATACATTCTTGATACAATATCGGGCATTATAGAACAAAATTGTCCATTATTAGGGCACAAATTTGACAAATTGAGGGTTTTGTGGGCGAAAATGATCATGATAGTATCTCACTATTTGAGACAAATTTAGAAAATCTCTGTGAGTTTCATTTTTTTTGTGTTAGTTTTATTGTTGTGTTTGTTCTTGATATATGCCTCTGTATGGCTCTGTAATGGCTTTTGAGGGCTTTATATTTCCTTCTATACCCTGGCTTTGTTTTATATACTATAGGGTGTTTATATATCAGTAGAAAGGGGGGGTTGTCTTCGTACCGTCCCAAAAAATCTTTCACACCTTTTAACTAATCGTCTTCGACGATCAATCTATCTCCCCTAGTCTATCTCCCCACGGTTTATGAGGATGATACTCAACCCATTTATCTAATGGACAACGCTCATCTTGTAACTTAGTTTTCAACTTAACTATGCAACCACACTCACCACATTGGCCTGTGGCTTTAATTAAACTAGGACACATGCCACACAAATCTAATCTGTATTGACGTACATTTTCTGGTACCCTATTACCTCGTTTAAACAAATCAAAGAAACCCATAACAATCACTCCTCATCCATACGGTTTTCATAACGATCATTCAAATGATCAAACAAATTCTTATACCAACGATACAAAGCAGAATTATATCTAAACACATTAATCATCCTCATCAATCAACGTGTCAGCCAACTTACTATCATTAGGCCCAACATAAAAAGCCAACTCAACATCTTTAACAAACTCACGCAAACCACGCATAAAACCAAACACCATATCAAACTCCTTTATATCGTTAACATATTATAGCATTGTTGTTCTTCTATACCGCCGGAAATCACACATCCCTACCAGCAGTTAAAATGTCCGCCTCTTCCTCATAACCAAAATATAAACACAAGTTAATAAAACTATCTACAAGTTCTGGACTCTGATTCCAAATGTCTCTCCTAGTAAATTTATACTTACGAGAAATGTTCTTAGAGTTATACTTACCTGTATGCGGATTTATAGGGGCACCCAAATAATCTGCCAATTTTTCATTGTCATCAGGCACATCAACCCTATAAATAATCTGCGGATTTTTAGACCTACACAACTCAGCCCACTGCACCATACTTTGCATGGCATTATTACATGGATTTTTAGTTAGGTTTTTAATGTGCGGTTGCCGCCAAATTCTAGCCCTTTTTGTATCCTCAGCAATGACACTATTCAAAGAATCTACAGGATTACGAGCAACATGAATAATCTTAGTATCAGGCTTCCACCAAGGAACAGCCTTATACCTGACACCATAAGTAAAAGGAATAACTAACTTATCTCTAGCAGGAGACACCAAAGTCCAAGCAACTATACCGTCCTTCATCATAACCTCATGACCCACATTAAAACCAGAGTTTTGTAACGTCTTAGCAGTGTACCCAGTACCAGTACACGGGTGTCCAATACCCAGGATCATCGCTTACTCTCAAGATACTCAACAACACGATCCATCTCAGCCTCAGGATCATCCTTCAAATCCTCATAGTAAACAACTAAATGATCTCTGTTCTTCAATCTTTCATCCCAAACTGAATTTTGTTTTTTAATAGCCGCAACCTTCTCTTCAATTAACTCTGTACTTGCATCACCATACGCAGTAGAATCAAACCAGGCATGTGCATCATCAGACGCAGTAGCATTAGCCAAACTAACAGCCTGAGCATCAATGTCCTTCCTTATCAATCTAATAAAAACATTAGGAGGATTATTAATCTCCCTACAAATCTTTTCTATACCGCCACTTTGCACCATAAACTTTATAAAAAGTTTAATGCCAAAGTCTTTATGTTCTAAATGAGCCTGCCTAATTCTAGGCCAATACTGATCACTATACAAAGTCTCAGTTGAATGCAGCCACTCACTACACTCAGGGTAGCCGCGACAAACCAACATATCTCTAAACCAATTACTTCCTGAACGAGGAACAGTACACACAACAATATTCATTACGACCTCCTGCTTTCAATATACTGTACAACCTTAAACATCGTGTAAT
>ERZ891134.2197-NODE-2197-length-11850-cov-3.883171_pt1 | contig 11850 bp, 11 predicted proteins | sample MGYA00520888_ERZ891134 | MGnify/ENA primary metagenome ERZ891134 (study PRJEB32303, sample SAMEA104408692) | aquatic metagenome | biome: Brackish water; feature: Coastal; material: water | place: Baltic Sea | collected 2014-10-23 | depth 10 m ... | reverse complement strand
GGCCACGCCACCACCAGCGGCCCACGCAACACCGCCAGCCCAAACCGAGCCCGCAGCGTCGGCGGAGGTTGATGGTGTCGATGCGGCACAGCCGGCGACGCCCGCCACGATCGCTGATCTCCGGAAGACCCTCGCCACCACCGCCAGCAGTCGGACGCGGGTGCTGACCCTCGACGAGATCGCGACGTTCGGCTCCCGGGCGAAGGACGCCTTGCCAGACATTCTGGCGATGACGAGCGATCCCGAGCCACGGGTGCGGTGGCACGCCGCACGGACCATCGGCCTGATCGGGGAAGACGCGATCTCGGCCATGCCGACGCTGATCAAACTCCTGCAAGACGATGATCCGATCACCGTCGCCCAGGCTGCCGCGGCGATCCGCCATATACGTACCGACGACGAGCGGACTGACACGCCCGACCAGGATGCCACCCTCTACACCACGGCCATCGAGCCCCTCCTGGCGATCACGGTGCATCCAGATCCGCGGGTACGGCGGGCCGCCGTGCGCACGATCCGCGTGCTCGACACCGACTCGGAAACGCTTGCCGCCCTCCTGGCCAAGGTGCTGGCCGACAGCGATCCTGTCGTCATCCTTCCGGCCCTCCACACGCTCGCCGACATGGGCGACGAGGCGGTGCCCGTCTTGATCGAAGCCCTCAAGGTCCCGAGCGCTCGCTACTGGGCGGCGGTCGCCCTCGCCGAGATCGGCAGCGAAGCGGCTCCCGCCACCGACGGGTTGGCGACGCTTGCCCAGGAAGGCGAACCGGAGGAACGCATGCAGTCGATGCTCGCCTTGGCCGCGATCGGACCGCCAGCCGCTGCCGCGGCGCCCGTTTTGGTCGAGGCACTCTCATCGAGCGACGGGTCGCTGCGATTCGCGGCAGTGTTTGCCCTCGGAAGCCTCCGGGCAGCAGCAGCCGACACCGCCCTCGAGCAAGCGGCCAACGATCCCGATGATTTTCTGGCCGAGATCGCTGCGTGGGCACGAGCCAAGATCCATCCCGACGACGCCAAACTCCGCAGCGTGGCCCTGGAAAGGCTTCGTGGTGGCCTGGCGAGCGAGCTCCCGAAGGTGCGGGCCGCCTCGACCTCCGGGCTTTCCGATCTCGCCCCACTGGTCGACGCTGCCGAGCGGCGGCAGCTGGCCGGTGATTTTCTCACGATGCTTTCCGATCCGGATCCTACCGTCGGCCCCCGTGGCGGGGCGGCCCTGATCCGGCTCGGCGCAGACGCTGTCGAGCCGCTGAGCGGCCAGTTGTCCAATCCCGAAATGCGGCTGGCGGCTCTGGAACTCCTCGCCGCGATTGGCGACGACTCGGTGACGGCGGTCGACCAGATTACGGGGGCCCTTGCCGACAAAGATTCTGTCGTGAGAGGTGAGGCAGCGATCGCGTTGGCAGCCATCGGTCCGCCTGCGGCCTCGGCCGTGCCCCAGTTGCAGAAGATCGTTGCCGACCAGATGGAGGATCCGGGGGCCCGCTATTCGGCCGCGTATGCCCTGGGAAGGATTGGCAAGGCCGCCGCCCCGGCTCTCGACATGTTGCGTGGGCTGTCGGAATCCGACGACGAGCTCATGGCCACAGTCGCCGTCTGGGCGGCCCTCAAGATCGAACCCGGCAACACGGAGTTTTTTGAGACGGCCATGCCGCGGCTGCGGAAGGCTTTGCAGGCCGAGAGCGATCTGGCGCGGCTTGAGGCGGCCGTGGCCCTCGGTGAGATTGGCTCCCACGCGAAGACCGCCATCCCGATCCTCGAAGTTATCGAGGAAGACGATCCCGTGCGGGCGGTGCGGGCCGCGGCTGCGGAAGCGCTGCGTAAAATTGGGAGCTGACCGTCCCTGTGGCAAGGTCTACCGCCGCAGCTGATCGGGCTTGAGCACGGGCGGCCGGAAAGCCGAAAACTCAAGGAGGGCTGGGGTGCGCGAGTGCGGGAAGCACTCTCTCCGAGCCTGGCCTCGAGCAGGAGCAGCGGTGCGATGGCTGGCATTGGGTTTGGTCGGCGACTGTGGCTGACGCGGTTTTCCCAGCCGGCAAGCGACCGCCCTCTTTACCGACATCTGCTCGCCCGGAAGCCGGCCCGCATTCTGCAACTCGGCATCGGTTCTCTTGGCCGAGCCGAACGGTTGCTTGCGGTCGCCGCCGCTTTGGCAGGCGGTCAGCCCCAGTTCGTGGGCCTCGATCGCTTCGAGGGCCGCCTCTCGTCCGAGCCGGCCGGGCCGACGCTCAAGCAGGCCCACCAGCGACTCCACGGCCTAGCCCGCACCCAGTTGGTTCCCGGCAACGCCGACACCTCGCTGGCGAGGCTGTGCAACCACCTCGGGATCTTCGATCTGGTGTTGATCGATGCGAGCACCGACCCGCGGAATCTGGAGCGTTGCTGGTTTTTCCTCCAACGAATTACCAATCCGGCCTCACTCGTGCTGGCCGAAACCGTCGCTTCGACTGGCGGCCCGGTGTCGTGGCAGATCGTCCCCAAAGCAACGATCGACGACCGCGCCTCCCGCACCGTCCTCCGCCGCGCGGGCTGAGTGCATTTGATGACAGGCTGAAGCCTGTCCTACGTCTTGGCCGAAGACTGCCAACGGGAGGACAGGCTTCAGCCTGTCGCAGCCTCCCGGACGGGTTCCCCGAGCCGGCTTTCTTTCATCGGCTTTCTGGTAAACTCGCGGTTTTCGCCAGTCCGCCTCCTTACGATCCACCTTATGCCTGCTCGCACCCTGCTCGACAAGATTTGGGACGATCACGTCGTCTGCTCGCCGGAAGGCGAATCGCCGTTGCTCTACATCGACCGGCACCTCGTCCATGAGGTGACCAGCCCTCAGGCCTTCGAAGGCCTCCGCTTGGCGGGCCGCCGCGTCCGCCGGCCCGAGGCGACCTTCGCCACGCCCGATCACAACGTGCCCACCACCGATCGGCGGCTGCCGATCGCCGACCCTGTCTCCAAGCAGCAGATCGACACGCTGCGGACCAACTGCCAGGAGTTTGGAGTGCGGCTGTTCGATCTCGGCGATATCGATCAGGGGATCGTGCACGTCATCGGGCCGGAGCTCGGCATCACGCAGCCGGGCATGACGATCGTGTGCGGCGACAGCCACACGGCCACACACGGCGCTCTGGGCGCGCTGGCTTTCGGCATCGGCACAAGCGAGGTCGAGCATGTGCTCGCCACGCAGACACTGCGGCAAGGAAAGCCAAAATCGCTCGAGGTGCGGATCGACGGCACGCTGCCGCCGGGCGTCACCGCCAAGGATCTGGTCCTCTCCCTGATCGGCAGGCTCTCCACGGAGGGGGGCACGGGCTACGTCATCGAATACACCGGCCCGGCGATCCGGGGGCTGGGGATGGAGCAGCGGATGACCGTCTGCAACATGTCGATCGAGGCAGGGGCCCGGGCCGGCATGATCGCGCCCGACGCGATCACGTTCGACTATCTGCGCGGGCGTGATTTCGCGCCCCGGGATTTCGATGCTGCCGTGGCTCGCTGGGAGCGGCTCCCCTCCGACGCCGGCGCGGTCTACGATCGAGTCGAGATCTTCGACGGCCGCGACATGGTGCCACAGGTGACGTGGGGCACGAATCCGGCGCAGGTGGTCGGCGTGGATGCCAGTGTGCCCGACCCGACCGGCTTTCCCGATCCCAACGACCGCTCGAGCGGGGCCCGGGCCTTGGAATACATGGGCTTGGAAGGTGGCACCAAGATCGTCGACATCCCGCTCGACCGCGTCTTCATCGGCTCCTGCACCAACGGCCGCATTGAGGATCTCCGCGCCGCAGCGGCTGTTGTCCGTGGCTACCGTGTGTCACCGTCGGTGCATGCGATGGTGGTGCCGGGCAGCGGCCGCGTGAAGCGGCAGGCCGAGGAGGAGGGGCTCGACCGGGTGTTCCGTGACGCCGGCTTCGAGTGGCGGGAGGCCGGCTGCAGCATGTGCCTCGGCATGAACCCGGATATTCTCACGCCCGGCCAACGGTGCGCTTCCACGAGCAACCGCAACTTCGAGGGTCGGCAGGGGAAGGGGGGCCGTACCCACCTCGTCTCCCCGGCGATGGCCGCCGCCGCCGCCGTGAGCGGCCATTTCGTCGACATTCGTCAGTGGAACTACAAATAGGCTTTCTCAGAGACTCTCGCATGGATCCCTTCATCACCAATTCCGGCATCGTCGCCCCGCTCGACCGGGTCAATGTCGACACCGACCAGATCATTCCCAAGCAGTTCCTCAAGCGGATCGAACGGACCGGCTTCGGGCAGTTTCTCTTCTTCGACTGGCGGTTTCTCGCCGACGGTGCGGCGAATCCGGAGTTTGAACTCAATCAGCCCGCGGCGGCCGGAGCTTCCATCTTGCTCGCCCGCCGCAACTTCGGCTGCGGCTCCAGCCGCGAGCATGCCCCCTGGGCGCTGGCCGACTACGGCTTTCGGGTCGTGATCGCTCCCTCATTTGCCGACATTTTCTATTCCAACTGTTTTCAAAACGGCATGCTGCCGATTCGGCTGGCGGAGGAGGATGTGGACGAACTGTTCACGCGGGCCGCTGCGGCGCACGCCGCCGGCGCGCCATATCGCCTCCACGTCGATCTCGCCGCCGGTGTCCTCCACGACGATGCCGGCTTCCGCCGGGAATTTTCTGTGGATCCGTTTCACCGTCGCTGCCTCCTCGAGGGCCTCGACAACATCGGCCTCTCGCTGCAGCACCTCGATCAGATCGCCACCTGGGAACAGGCCCACGGCCTGCCACCCGTTACGGCAAGCACCTGACCGCGGGAGTGACGACCATGCAACCGACCCGCCGCCAAAAGATCGAGGCGCTGCTCCGCGACTCGCCCGACGACGTGTTCCTCCGCTACAGCCTCGCCCTCGAGATGGAGAACGACGGCGACTGGGAGGCGGGCATCGACATTCTGCAGGATCTCGCCCGGGCCACGCCCTCCTACGTGCCCGCCTACCACATGGCGGGCCGCCACCTCGCCAAGCACGGCCGGATCGCCGAGGCACGGGCAGCCCTACGGGAAGGCGTTGAGGAGGCCCGTCGCCAAGGCGAGTCTCACGCCGCCGGCGAAATGGCCGAGTTTCTCGCCACGCTCGGCGACTTGGGCGAGTGAGCCTCGCCGCCCTGGAGCGAGTCCGGCCTCCGTGAATCGCCGGTTCGTGGGCGGCAAAAGTCGCCGCTTCGCGGTCTTGCAGATTGTCGCGGGGCGAGGATACGCCCAACGCTCCTCGAGCGTTCGCCGACCCTCGAGCCTACTGTTCCTGGATTCCTTGACCGTGGCTGCAGTGAGCCCGGGCCTGCGAATCAGTCGCAGCAGGGGGGTGGCTCGGCCGACTCCGCGCCACGGGTGATCACGAAGCCGAGATCCTCGATGAGCTTGTAGTCGGCTTCGGGAAGCTGGCCCTTCGTGGTGAGGTAGTCGCCGACAAACATCGAGTTGGCGGCGTACAGGCCGAGGGCCTGCAGGCTGCCGAGGTGGATCTCCCGGCCGCCGGCGATGCGAATCTCGGCCGCGGGGTTGACCAGCCGCATCATGGCCAAGCCACGCAGGCAATCGCGAGGGGTGAGCCGATTGACGTCTTCGAGCGGCGTGCCCTCGATCGAGTTGAGGAAATTGAGCGGGATCGACTCGACGCTCAACCGGCGGAGTTCGAGGGCCATGTCGATCAGGTCGTCGTGGCCTTCTCCCATCCCCATGATGCCGCCGCTGCAGAGTTCCAAGCCGGCCGAGCGGCAGGCCGCCAGCGTGGCCACGCGGTCGGCGTAGGAATGGGTGGAGCAGATTTCGCCGTAATACCGCTCGCTCGTGTTGAGGTTGTGATTGACCTTGTTCACACCGGCGTCGGCCAGCCGCTGGGCCTGCTCGGGCGTGAGCAGGCCGAGGCAGGCGCAGATATTAAGGTCGTGCTCTGCCTTGATCTGCGGCACGATCGAGCAGACGAAGTCCATCTCCCGCTCCGAGGGGCCGCGGGCCGAGATCACGATGCAAAAAGTTTTCGATTGCCGCTCGGCCGCCAGCTTTGCCGCCTCGAGCAGCTTCGGCCCGGAGAGGAGGTTGTATTTCGGGATTTCGGCCTCCGACACCTTCGATTGGGAGCAGTAGCCGCAGTCCTCGGGGCAGAGGCCGCTCTTGGCGTTCATCAGAAAGAAGAGCTGCACGGTGTTGCCGAAAGAGTTCCGCCGCACGGCGTAGGCGGCAGCCAAGACGTCGAGCAGTTCGTCGTCGCACGATTCGAGGACCGCCCGGGCATCGTCACGGCTGAGCACCTCGCCCGCCAGCGAACGGGCGGCCATCTCGTGCCACCGGAGCGGGCTGGCGAGGGCGGCAGACGAACGCGGGGGCGACGGGGCGACAGACATGAATGCTCTTTCGTGGGGAACGCGGAACCGCCCAAAATGTACGCGATCACGACCGGGCTGCCAAAGCGATGCAGCGGCACGCGGAGAAGGCGTGAACAATCGCTCAAAGCTCGAGCGGGAAGGGGCTCAGGAGTTCGAGCCCCGCCGGCGTCACAAGATAATCGTTTTCGATCCGCATGCCGCAGGCCAACTCTGGAGCATAGAGCGCCGGCTCGACGGCGATCACATCTCCTTCTTCGAGCACATCATCCCAGTTGGGATTCAAGTGGGGGCCCTCGTGCACAAACAGTCCGATGCCGTGGCCCAGATGGCTCGACCACGATCCGACCGGTGCGGCGGCCAGCCACTGCCGCACCTCCTCGTAAATGTCGCGGCAGCGGACTCCGGGCCGACCGAGCCGCTCCACGAGTTGGAGGGCGCCGCAGACATGCTGCCAGGCAGCCAGCTGGGCGTCGGTGGGGCGGCCGTCGACGGCCATCGTGCGGGCGTTGTCGGCGAAGTAGCCGCGGTAGGCCGGCCCGAGATCGAGGATATAGAGCTCGCCGGCTGTGCACTGCCGGTCGCGGGGCGGCCCGCCCCGCACGCCACAGGCGTAGTCGTTACCGGTGCCGGTAAGCATTTCACCGCACGAGGCAACGGCAGCGGCTTGCAGCGCTGAAAACACGTCGAGTTCTGCCACGCCCGGCCGAATCATTTCCCGGGCCGTCTCATACATCGCACCGGTGGCAGCGATCGCCCGCCGGAGCAGGGCCAGTTCATCGGCATCCTTCCGGCGGCGCAGGGCGAGCAACTCGCGATCGATGTCGATCAGTTCGGCCGTGGGAAAGAGCCGCGTCACATGCGGTGGGCAGGAGGAGAATTCGACGCCAATCCGCCGCCGGGTGGCCGTGTCGCCCAGGCATTCGCCAAGCACGGCCGCGCTCGCCTCCCGCTGATCGGTACGGAGGGTCGACTTCCATTTGGCCTCGTAGGTGCGGATCTCGTCGGCGGCGGCGGTCTCCACCAGTTTGTCGGGGCAGACGAGGAGCATGCGGCCGGAGGCGAGCAGAGCGGCGACGGGGGAAAAGCGAAAATCCCACCGGTGGCCGGTGAGGTACTGCATATGCTCGGGGGCTGTCACCACCACCGCATCGAGCCGCAGCGCGACCATGCGCTCCAGGAGTCGGCCTTGGCGGACGCGACACAGCGCGGGATCGAGGAGCAGCGTGCCGTTCATGGGCGATGGCTTATTCGAGGCCGGTGATCAGCGACGGATCGTAGGGAGGAAAATGCGGATCGAGCCGCTGGAGCGTATCCCGCACAAGCCGGGCCACGACCAGATTGCGATACCACTTGCGATTGGCGGGCACGATATGCCACGGCGCATGCTCGGTGTTGCACTTCGTGAGGGCGTTGTCATAGGCCTGCTGAAACGCATCCCAGTGACGGCGGTCATCGAGGTCGGCGGGGCCGAGCTTCCACTGCTTGTGCGGGTTTTGCAGCCGCTCCTCGAGCCGCTCCCGCTGCTCGTCTTTGCTGATGTGGAGGAAGCACTTCACGATTGTGAGTCCGCCGTCGGTGAGCAGCTTTTCAAAAGCGTTGATCTGGTCGTAGCGGCCCTGCCACACCGCCTCCGCCACGAGTTTCCGCACCCGCACCACGATCACATCTTCGTAGTGCGACCGGTTGAAGACCCCGATCCGCCCGTGGGCGGGCATCGCCTTGTGTACCCGCCAGAGAAAATCGTGGGCCAGTTCGAGCTGGCTCGGCGCCTTGAAGCTCACCACGTCGAGGCACTGCGGGCTGATGCCGCGCGCGAGCATGCGAATCGTGCCATCCTTCCCGGCAGCATCGATCCCCTGGAGCACCACCACCACCGCCCGCCGGGCCTCGGCATAGAGACGATAGGCCAGGTCGTCGAGTTCCTCCCAGAGCCGCTGCGTCTCCGCCTTGCCATCCTCCTTGTCGAGCCCCTCGTGGTAGTCGGCATCGAAATCAGCCAGCCGAACATCGCTGCCGGGAGGAAGAGAAAGTGTTTGAGCCATAGTGTTGAACCCTGAGTCGGATGCACAGGGTACCAAACGTCCGCCATCTGCGATCAGAAAACGGCTTGAGGGGTTGCCCGTGCCATGGAGCCGGCGTTGGCAGCGAGCGCAGGCAGGATGCCGAAAGCGACGCTGGCATCGAGCGAATGGAGGGCAGGATGCCCGAAGTGAGCGTCCGGCGACGTGGCACGGGCAACCCCGGCGCAGCACCGGCGATCTGAGCCCGCGACAGGCTGAAGCCTGTCCTACTTTTCTAAAAACGTCAGCCCGCCGGAGCGTAGAAGGCGGCTCGCGAGCTGACCGCGCGATCACGGCGCCGCCGGGGGCGGGGCGGAGCGATCATCCGCGACTCGAGCATATCGGCCACGAGGCTCGCGTCGGCCGGATCGCCGGCGAGGTTTTCAAACTCGTCCTCGAATCCGAGCACCTCGTCGATCGGGCTCAGCGGAAAGCCACGCACGGCAAGATCGCACCCACCGACGCGGATCACATACCGTGTCGCCGACGAGAGGGACAGGGTCCGGTGAGGCTGATGGGAGGTCGCGTTCATGGGGGGTGTTCTCCGCGAGGATGTTCGGGGCTGACGCCCGAGCTGCCGACAGAACGTTGCACACGCCGTGCCAAACCCACGAAACTCGACAGCTGCCCCTCCAGCCGCCCCAGTTTACCGGAGCGTATCCTGCCGCAGCGTCACGATGCACATGACCGGCATGTCCGGCAACCGACGAGGTCTGCGGGGGTTGAAAAAATTTCAGCAAAGTCGCCGACGGAGCCTGAGCGAGGCCGTTGGCCAGCGGTCACCCGGCCGGCCGTTCTGGTGAGACGGATGCCTCGCGGCGGGAGCGAATCCGATCGCGGAGTTGGGCCGCCAACTCGTAATTTTCGGCCCGCACCGCCTCGTCGAGCTGCTCGTTCAACGTCGGGCCGACGTCGTAGCGACGGCGGACATTTTCCCGCATCTCCTCGAGCCGACGCACGAGCTCGTCGTCGGCATACTGCTCGGCCGCATCGTACCGTTCGAAGAGTTCCCGGAAACGCTCGAGCCCGGCATTGATTTCCACGATTGCCTCCTCGGGGCCGTGCTCTTCCAACTCGGCGAGAGCGGCGGCCTGCACCCGATGAAAGAGCACGAACGGCCGATACTGTTCGTGGGAAATCGTCCACTCATCGTCGGCGGAGTGCTCGCCGATGAAGTCCATGAAGGAGAGGCTGTGATCGGCATCCCGGGCGGCGCGGCGGTATTCCCGCAGCGAGAGCCAGCAGAGCCGGCGGTGGTAGAACTGGATGAACTCGCGATCGGCCTCGGCGCACTGCTCCTCACTGAGCCGAAACGAACCGCCTTTCCGCACCACTTCCCCAACGAGATAGTCGTAATACGTTTCCGCACCGTGGGGCCGATTGCCGTCGGGCCGCAACTCCGTCTCCATCTGCAACAGCCCCATGTCGACCCGCATCTGGAGCACCTGGCGGCCGCTACGGGCCTTCACCAGGCGGGCGTTGACCTCTCCCGGGCGATAGTCCCATCCTTTGAGTACGGTGTCGATGTCGCGAGGCGTGGGCATGCGTGGCATTCCCTCCACATGAGTCAGCAGGCAGGCACTCCCTGCATGCCCCAAGTATAGCAACCCGGCCGCCACGCTTCCCGCCGTGGGTCAGTCGAGCGGCCGGCTGCGGCCGCGCTTGGTCTCGCTGCGATGCCGCTTGGTGGCCAGCCGCCGCGCGATCGCAGCCCGGGGAATTTTCGTCTTCCGCCGCACCGTCGGCCGCACTGCCGCCCGCTCGATGATAGCGGACATTTTTGCCAGGCAGTCGGCGACGTTTCGCTGCTGGTCACGAAATCGCTGGCTGGAGATCAGCAACTCGCCTTCGGTGGTGAGCCGTGCTCGCTGCTGCTCTTCCATTCTGGCCCGCACCTCGGCGGGAAGGTGAGACGAATTCCGTACCATAAATCGCACCATGGCCTTGCTGCTGGTGCGATTGACATGCTGACCACCCGGCCCCGCGCTGCAGGCAAACTGCCAGGTGAGTGCGTCGGCCGGAATCACGATCCTGCCGCTGGCGAGACGGAGAGCCCGGGTGCGTGCCATACCATCAACGTATGCCGTGGCGATACCCCACGGCAACGGCAGCATGCCAGCATTTCCGGGAGGCGGCGATCGCGAAAAACAGTGATCTGGACAGTCCGCGCGCAGCCGCTCCATACTTCGTCCTTGTCCGCGGCAGACTCTTGGAAAGAGATCACCGGTCTTGGCCGGCTTGATGGCGGCTGCAACGGGTTTCGAGGAGTCGAGCACACGCATGTTTCACGCTGCTGCAAGCCAGCTGTCGGCTCCCCGCTGGGAGCTTTCCGACGAACTTCCCCGACTCGCCGCCCATGGCTTCGATGCCCTCGCCGTGTGGCGACACAAGCTGTCCGATCTCGGGGTGGCGGAGTCACGGCGGCTGCTTGGTCGGTTTGGAGTCCGCGCGTCGAGCGTGCAGTGGGCCGGCGGTTTTACCGGCGGTGACGGCCGCACGTTCAACGAAAGCGTGGCCGACGCCGTCGAAGCGATCGAGTGGGCGGCTGCCTTGAACAGCCCGGTGGTCGTTCTCCACAGCGGCTGCCGTGGTGGCCACACCTGCTCCCATGCCCGCCGGCTCCTCGTGGAGGCAGTCGAATACCTGGCCCCACGGGCCATGCGGGCCGGCGTGCGGCTGGCCATCAAGCCCTTGCATCGCGCCACCGCCTCGCGGTGCAGTTTCCTGACGCGGCTCGTCGACGCCCTGGAACTGGTCGACGATCTCATCGAGCGGCGACAGTCCAACACCTGCATCGGCCTGGCCATCGACCTGTGGCAGTTCGGCGACGACCCTGATCTCGGCAGCCTGCTACCACTGCTCGTCGATCGGACGGCGATCGTGCAGGTGGCCGATCGTGTCGGCCCGCCCACGGCCGATCATGAGCGGCTTCCTCCCGGCCGCGGCACGCTCCCGCTGGAGGACGTAGCGGCGGCCTTCGTCGACCACGGGTATCGCGGCGACTTCGAGTTTGATCCGGTAGGCGAGGCGGTGGAGGCGGCCGGATACGAGGCAGTGCTCCATGAACTGGCGGCCACATCGGAAAGTTGGTCGCGATCGCTCCGTCTGCATGATGCCCATGCCGACAGCCAGCCGCGGCTGCCGGCCTACCGGCTGCGGGCCGCCGGAGCCCGCAGGTCCCAGGCTTCCAGCCAGATGGTTTCACCGGGCTGAAGCCCGAACTCTTGCCGCAGGCGACGGTCGAAGTCGTCCATATGGGCGGCTCCATAAAAGATCGCGATCCGGCGGCGGCCCCGCCCGATCTGGTCCCGCAGCACGTCGATCGCGGCGGCGTTGCGGTCGGTGATCAGCGTGGATCCAGCCTCGCCGCCAAAGGCTGCGGTGAGCACATCCATGTCGGTGAACTGCTCGGCCATGATCCGCCGCAGCCGCACCTCGCGGTCGGAGCCGAAGAAGATGCCGAAG
>ERZ891134.2196-NODE-2196-length-11851-cov-4.026704_pt1 | contig 11851 bp, 7 predicted proteins | sample MGYA00520888_ERZ891134 | MGnify/ENA primary metagenome ERZ891134 (study PRJEB32303, sample SAMEA104408692) | aquatic metagenome | biome: Brackish water; feature: Coastal; material: water | place: Baltic Sea | collected 2014-10-23 | depth 10 m ... | reverse complement strand
TCGCCGTATTAGCCGTTTTAGGTTATGGTATTGGATTCGGTGTTGGAAATTTGAATGTGCTATTTTACGCCATTTATGCAGTTCACAAAGTATGGTTGAAAGGGGTAATTTACCGTTTTCAGACTCAAAGATGGCCTAAAGTACAGAATCGTTACAAGAATTTAATTGCGTGGACGCTTTCTGGCAAACGTTCTGCGTTGATATTATTTGCTACTATTGGCTTACTCATTTTCTCTTTTGTAATTACTGCGATACGCAAACCAGGCGTTATTTTCTTCCCCCAAGCGGATCCGAATTTTACATATGTGTATTTAACCCTTCCCGAGGGAACGAGTGCAAAACACACGGATAGCATTGTGAAAATTGCGGAAGAGAAAGTTTTCCAAATTTTGGAAAACGACCAAAATCGTCAGTTGGTAGAGAGTGTTATTTCAAACGTAGCCGTTGGTGCTACCGATCCTAACAGCGGTGACCGTTCGGTAAAAAGCAATAAGGGTAAAATTACCGTTGCGTTTACTGAGTTTTCTAAGCGAAACGGTCGCAGTACGCGAAAACTTTTAGAAGACATACGAGCAGGACTTACAGGCTTTGCGGGTGTTGAATTGGTAGTGGAGCAGGAAAGTGACGGTCCACCAGTAGGAAAAGCCATCAATATTGAAATTCGCGGCGATGAATTCGATATTTTGGTTAAAACGGGTGCTGAACTCAAGCAGTTTTTAGATGAAAAGAACATTGCGGGTGTTGAAGAATTGAAAAGCGATTTTATCAGCTCTAAGCCTGAATTGATTGTTAATATTGACCGAGAAAGAGCCAATCGTTTTGGAATTAGTACTTCTCAAATTGGGATGGCGATTCGAAATTCAATATATGGTGCTGAAGCATCGAAATTCAAAGATGCTAACGACGATTATCCGATCATGGTGCGTTTGGAAAAAGCAACAAGTAACGACTTGAATGAATTGTTGAATATGCGTATTACCTTCCGCGATATGATTGCAGGCGGTATGTTAAGACAAATTCCTTTATCGGCGGTGGCAGATGTAACCTACAACAACACATTTGGCGGTATCAATCGTTTGAATCAAAAGCGTGTGATCACGTTGTCTTCAAATGTATTAACGGGTTTTGCGCCGAATGAGGTTGTGGCACAGGTTACCGAGGCCATTGAGCAATACGGACAGCCTGAGGGATTAGAGATTGCCTTAACGGGAGAGCAAGAAGAGCAGGCAGAAACAGCTGCATTCTTATCTACCGCTATGATGGCAGCTATTGCATTGATCATTGTAATTTTGGTTTCGCAATTCAATTCGATTTCTAAGCCGATTATCATCTTAAGTGAGGTATTCTTCTCTGTAATTGGTGTGTTATTAGGATTTGCTATTTTTGATATGGATTTCTCCGTAATTATGAGCGGGGTTGGAATTGTAGCCTTAATTGGTATTGTGGTTAGAAATGGTATTTTGATTGTAGAATTTGCCGATCAAATGCGTTCACAAGGCATGCCATTGAAGGAAGCATTGATTGAAGCTGGTAGAACGCGTATGACTCCGGTTTTATTAACGGCTGCAAGTACTATTTTGGGATTAATACCATTGGCGGTTGGTTTGAATATGGACTTTGTAACTTTATTTACAGAGCTGAATCCCCATATTTTCTTCGGCGGTGATAGTGTGGCCTTCTGGGGTCCATTGAGCTGGACGATGATATTTGGATTGGGATTCGCTACGGTACTGACCCTGTTTATTGTTCCTAATTTGTATTATCTGAACGAAAAGGTTAAGGCCAAGATCTATTCTTGGGTAGGCGTTTCGTACGATCCGGATAAGGAGTTACGTCCGGGTAAGAAAAAATAGTTTTAAAAAAGGTCGCTCAAAAGGCGACCTTTTTAATTGTTAATTGTTGGTTGTTAATTGTCAATTTTATATTTCTTTAGCATCCTAGACTGAATTAAGATCTAGGCTTTTCGTTGTTAATGGTGAATGCTAAATGGTGAATAGTTAATGATGAATTTTTATTTAGGTTGTGTTATTCGTGACTTGCTCAACAGATAAATGACATTATTGAGCATGCAGTCCAAATTTCAGTAAAACAGGTATTTGAAGCAATATATTAGATAACAAAACTTACAGTTTACGAAACAATATCATACTTATTAATGCAAGTTAAAATTGACAACTAACTATTGATAGTTAACAATTAACCATTAACAATTAAAAAGCCCCCTTTATTCAGGAGGCTTTTTTATGCAAACTAGGTATTTATTTTAGTTTAGCGTGAAGGTGTTTTTCTGACGCAATAGGCCGCGCGTCCAAAGTTCAGTAGTGTATTTGCCTTTTTTAAGTTTTCCGGAAAGGGAGCCTCGATCTGGGAACTTCCATTTTACTTTTTGTAGGGCTCCATCGAAACTAACGTTCTCTTTTAATGTGAAGATAAGGCTCTTATCTCTCAAGGTTTTGTTGTTTAAAGACAAGACACCGCCGTCTGGATCGATTAAGCGAATAGTAACCTCTTCATCTACTACTTCTGTTACCATAGGATTTTCTAGAATATCGAAGGTGATCAAGAATTGATTCACTTTTTTGGCTTTGGTAGCAATTTTCTTTTTGTTGTCGTATGCGCTCGTAATTAAAGTTCCAAACTGAGGAATAGCCCCATGCTCTAAGCGGTCTTTTAATTCGGTGTTTTCAACGCCAAGTGCTTCTTTTTCGTTGACCGCCACTTCTCTATCGGCCACGGCTTGATTGCGCTCAATGATTAACGTATCCAATTGTGCGGTCAAATCCTTAATTTTAACTTTAGCGTCTGCCAACTGCTTTCTGATACCACTTAGATTTACATTTTTGGTATTGCGCTCGATATTAATATCCCCACCCTCTCCTAAAGTGAATTGTACTAACTGACGGCGCAATCGATTTACTTCTCGATACGCTGCAATTACTCTAGGATTATTCGGTCCTTCTAATTCGGTAACCCTACTTACTAACATAGAATTCTCTTGTTGTAAGATCATAACCACATTGTTAAGGGAGTCTTCAATACGAAGAAGTTCGCGTTGTAAGGAGTCGCGTACTGCTACTAATTCAAGTTCTTTCTCAGCGATTGAGTCTTTATTGTCATAGTACAAATACGTGTTAGTACCTGCAGAAAGTAGCAGAAGTATCAACAAAATAATGATTACACCAGTTCTTTTCATGGAAATTTACTTTGTGCAATATTACACAATAATAACTACTTCTTTATAATTTCGATTTGTGCTCCTAGGTCGCGCACGTTGTTCGAATTGAAAATCAATCTTTTACCATTATCCCAAATCATAAATTGAGGTAAATGCTGTAAACGTAATTTCTGAGCGATCCGAGAATTACAAAACCCTTGTAGGGCGTTTACATCGTATCTGCGGTTGTAATATGACACGTATTTGCCGCTTCCCCCAAAATTCAAAAATACCCAATTGATACTCTCTATATTCTTTCTGGTAAGATGATGTAAATAAGAGGAATCTTTTAAGAATTCTTCATTTTCTGCACTCCAAACCACAAATACGGTAGGTCTTTTAGGCAGCTTCCTTGAATTCATTTTTTTAGTATTTTTTTGAGCAATACAAAATCGGAAACGAGGCATTTTTGCCCCATTCAATAAACTTTTGTGGGCTCTTTTTGGTTTCAAGCTGGGTATTATACTTACACCCCCAATTATTCCTGCCGTCGAGTCTAGGGCTAGTTTGTACGCATATCCCATCCAGGCAAATTCCGAATTAGTTCCCACCGCTACCTTATCTTTTGTGGAAAGTATAGGATTAGCGCTCGGAGAAATCAACCATTGATCAATCCCAATATCATTAAAATCCCCATTCGAATTTGCGTCTAAAATTCCAACAAGAAGGGTGTCACTTCTGAATTTAAAAGGGGCATAACGAATGTTAATTCGATCTACCTTCAACGAATTTCCCGTACCGATAAACTTTCTATTGCCTTGCATTTCATTGATAGAAATGTCATTCATCTTGGAAAATCGATAGAATTTACTTTCCGGAAAAACCTGAATATTAACGCCCGATGTTAATTGATTTCCCTCGGAAAAAGAAATCGGTCGGCTTGACCGACCTTTGGTAAGTTCTTCGGGAATTTCGTCGGTAAAATCTAAGTTATGATTGCGATCCAACCAAATACGAGCACTAAGTTGGCGATGCCAAAAAGGTCCCTTCTCGATGATAAATAAAATCCGTTTGGGCTCCCATTTAGAGGATTGATGATGCTGAAAAAAGTAACCGTAACTAAGGACACCCGCATATTCAGGTACTTTGATTTGAATGGAATCTGCAATTTCATTGTAGTCCGCACCTGCAAGATCAAGATAACTGTGTACCCAATTGTTTTTCAACTCGAATAAGGGCACCAAATCCATGGAACTTTTACTAGCCAAATCCGTACCGATAGAATCTAAAGGTGCGTATAGAACATTACTTGACTGGGCAAGTTGAGGTATTTGTCCGTATAAAATCAACGGGCAAGCCAAAGCCAAGATGGATATAATTCTCATTTTCATGTTTCTATTTACAAAACCGTACGAACATTACGATAATTGCAAATAAAAACATGAAAATTGAAATCTTATTAATACCGTGCATCATACGAAGATTAAAGCTGGGCTTCTCGCCTTTTGTTTTCTTGAAGGAGAGATACTCCCATACTTTTTCCTTGAACATGCTCAAATATAGTTTATTTCGTTGTTTTAGCCGTTAAATCAATTGGGTTCTTGACTTTTTGATTGGTCAAGGCCAAATCCAAAACCTCAAACATATTATTAACAAAATGAAATTCCATTCCTTCGATGTAATCGGGTTTGATATCGAGGATATCCTTTTCATTCTGTTTGCAAAGTATCACTTCTTTAATTCCGGCTCTTTTGGCTGCCAAAATCTTCTCTTTAATTCCACCCACAGGCAACACCTTACCTCTTAAAGTAATTTCACCGGTCATGGCCAATTTATTCTTGACTTTGCGTTGGGTAAATAAAGATGCTAATGCCGTTAGAATAGTAATTCCCGCAGAAGGACCGTCTTTGGGTATCGATCCAGCAGGAAAATGTATGTGCACGTTCCAATGGTTGAAAATATCGGCATCTACATCCAAATAATGTGCATGAGCTTTCAGGAATGTATGCGCCAAGGACGTACTTTCTTTCATTACATCTCCAAGCTGTCCGGTAACCTTAAGTTCCCCTTTTCCTGGGGTTAAGGTGCTTTCTACGAATAAAACACTTCCACCCATAGGACTCCATGCCAAACCCGTTACCACACCGGCTGTATGATTATTCTCGTATAATTCGGGTTCTAGTTTTTCTGGACCTAATATGGTTTCAATTTCTGAAACGCTCACGGTTTTTTTGTATGATTCACCCGATGCTTCCTGCTTTGCCGAGGCTCGTGCTAATGACGCTATTTTCTTTTCTAAACCTCGAACACCGCTTTCGCGTGTGTATTGTTCGATGATCAATTGCAGACCTGAATCAGAAATTTTAAATTGCGATCCTTTCAAACCATGCGCTTTTCGCTGTTTAGGAATTAGATAGGTTTTTGCAATTTGCATTTTTTCTTCTACGCTGTAACCGTGCAGATCGATGATTTCCATGCGATCTAGCAAAGCGGGCTGTATGGTATCTAGGCTATTGGCAGTAGCCACAAATAACACCTTGCTTAAATCATAGTCGAATTCGAGGTAATTATCATAAAAAGTAGCGTTTTGCTCCGGATCTAATACTTCTAACAAGGCCGAGCTTGGATCGCCTCTAAAATCACGTCCGAGTTTGTCAATTTCATCTAATACGAAAACCGGATTAGAAGAACCCACTTTTTTAATGTTCTGTACTACCCTTCCCGGCATCGCTCCAATATAGGTTTTTCTATGTCCACGGATTTCAGATTCGTCGTGAAGGCCCCCTAAACTCATACGCACATATTTGCGACCTAAGGCGCGTGCAATACTTTTTCCAAGAGAGGTTTTACCTACCCCTGGAGGTCCATGTAAACAAATAATGGGCGATTTCAGATCTCCTTTTAACTTGAGAACGGCGAGATATTCTAAAATACGTACCTTAACCTTATCCAAGCCAAAATGATCTTCATCCAATACCTTAGCGGCACGAATCAAATCAAAATTGTCATCTGTATATGTATCCCAAGGCAGGTCTAACAAAAGCTGCACATAATTGAGTCCTACGGAATAGTCTGGCGACGCTGGATTTATGCGTCCAAGGCGATCTAATTCTTTATAGAAATGTTCACGAACTTCTTTTTTCCATGTTTTCTCACTGCCTTTTTGGCGGAGATTCTCTATTTCTTTATCTGGAGATTCTGCCCCTAATTCTTCTTGTATGGCTCTTATTTGTTGATGCAGGAAATACTCGCGTTGTTGTTTATCGATATCAGTACGCACCTTGCTTTGAATTTGGTCTTTTAATTCAAGCATTTGCAACTCTTTGGTAACATGTTCTAAAACACGGAGTGCACGTTTTTTAGGGGAAACCGATTCTAAAATTTCTTGCTTCTCTCCTACGAGGATATTCAAGTTTGAAGCGACAAAGTGAATCAAGAAGACGCTCGAATCTATATTACGTATGGCAATAGATGCTTCGGAAGGGATGTTGGGAGATAAATTAATGATATTATTAGAAATGTCTTTAATGCTATCTATTATGGCTTTGTATTCTTTATCTTCTTTAAAAGGCAAATCAGGATAAGAAGACACATTTGCCTTCATGTAGGGTTCTGATTGGGTGAGTTCGCCGATTTGAATTCTTCTTTTGCCTTGAATGATAACCGTTGTGGTACCATCAGGCATGCGCATCAGCTTAATAATTTTAGCCAATACTCCGATGGAATACACATCGGCTAAATTTGGATCTTCTACCTCGGAATTCTTTTGAGAAACTACCGCAATAGTTTTATCACCTTTGTTAGCTTCTTTAATTAATTTTATGCTTTTATCGCGTCCTACGGTAATGGGGAAAATAACACCTGGAAATAGTACGGTATTTTTTATAGCCAAGACGGGTAGTTCGCTTGGTATTTCCATTTTATTGCTTTCCTCTTCTTCTTGCTTCGAGAACAGAGGCAAAAACTCAGGGGTTCCGTCTACATTGTCGTCCTCATTCATAAAGTCAAAGAAGGTCTCTTTCTGTTTAAACATCTTTATCTATCTATTCAAGGCTTGTGCCAAACTGCAAATATCAGTGAAAATCTAAAAAAGTGGCGGCACCTTGCGTTTATTTTCTTCAATATGTCAGTAAAGCCGACATTTTGACACTTACAAAGAAAATTACGCAAATGGTAAAACTTTCGTTTGCAATTCTTACATAATTTAAGGAATTTGCAGCCATAAAAACTAACTTGAAAATGAAACGTATGAAATTAAATTCTTGGATGATGTTATTGCCCGTTGCGGCGATGGCATTTTTATCCTCTTGTGGAGGAGACGAAGACGACGCGCCAAAACCTACCGCTACTCTCACGATTACCGGTGACAAAATCAAAGGAACCGAAGTGGAAGTATCCTCTGATATACTGGTTACAGCCTCTGCAACAGCAGGTTCTGAAAGCTTGAAATCGGTACTATTCACTGTGAAAATCAATGGCGGCAATGCCATTACGGTTTTTGATACGGCTGTTACTAGCAAATCGTTTAATGTAAGCCTTCCAACCAAAGCTTTAGGTTCAACAGGTGATGACGTTGTATACACAGTTACTGTAAATGACGCAAACGGAAGCAGCGAAAGCAAAAGCGTAACGCTGTCTGTTATTCCTAAGTTGAATGGATTAGACGGTGGTGCTAACCAAATTGTATATAATGCCAATGCGCAAAGTCAAGACATCGCTTACGACTTAGTAGCCGGTTTTTCTTTGTCAAAAGGCTCTGCTCCTATAGACCAAGATATTTTAGACGCTACCCGCGCTACAGAAGCTCAATGGGCTAAGAAGTGGACCTCTGGTAACGGAACCAAATTTATCAAGGTAGCTACCAATGACTGGAATAATGCTACAAGCAATACCTATTTGTTTAGTTTGTACAAAGCCAACAAAGATAAGATGACCGCTGATATCACATTCGCTGAAGGAGATGTAATCTTAGCGAAGTCAACTCAGGTAGTAGATTTCAATATCTATCTCATCCAAATTACTAAGATGACTGATTTGCCGGCCGTTGGTAACAACAACGATTTTGTACAGTTCAGTACCAAGGGAATTAACTATCCGAAATAATAAATCATTTATTTTTCGCAATAATCGCAAAAGCCCTCGACGATGTCGGGGGTTTTTGTTTATTTTGAACTTTCATTCAAACAACAAAAAAAGTGGACTCAAATATTAAAAAGATTGCTGTATTTACCTCTGGTGGCGATGCCCCTGGAATGAATGCATGTGTGCGCGCTACCGTTAGAACCTGTATATATTTTGGCGTAGATGTCTATGGCATCACAGGTGGGTATGATGGAATGATAAACAATAAAATCGCACCAATGTCGGCCTCTAGCGTAGGGAATATCATACAATACGGCGGAACAATTTTAAAATCGGCACGTTCTAAAGAATTTCGCACACCCGAAGGTCGTAAGCAGGCTTATGAAAATCTAAAATCACATGGAATTGAGGCATTGGTGGCGATTGGTGGTGACGGAACTTACACAGGCGCTTTGAAGTTCTCAGAGGAATACGGAATTCCCGTAATTGGATGTCCCGGCACTATCGATAACGATTTGGCCGGTACCGATTACACCATAGGATTTGATACGGCTACCAATACCGCTGTAGATGCGATAGATAAGATTCGCGATACCGCAGATGCCCATAACCGCGTATTTTTTGTGGAAGTTATGGGACGTCACTCCGGACATATTGCTTTGAATGCGGCATTGGCTGGAGGTGCTGAGGGCGTTTTCATTCCAGAAAAAGAAAACGAATTTGAAGATTTGATTAACTTCCACAAAAATAAAAGAAGAGAAAAGCAATTCTCCATTTTCGTGGTTGCAGAAGGTGATGAACAAGGAAGAGCCTACGAATTGGCCAATGCCTACCAACAACATTTTCCAGAAGCAGACACCCGGGTTACGGTTTTAGGACATATTCAAAGAGGCGGAAAACCCAGTGCCAATGATCGTATCTTAGCTTCGCGTTTGGGGGCGCATGCGGTGAAAGGACTTTTAGAAGGAAAACAGGGAGTTGCCGTTGGCGTGATTAACCATGAAATAGTTTTCACCAATTTCAATGATGCCATTTATGGCAAAAAGGATATTAACGAAAACCTTTGGATCATGAATTGCATTCTTACCCGATCCTAAGCCCCCTATCCTATTATGCTGCAGCGTTTATTAATTTCCCATTATGCCTTACTCGACCACTTAGAAATGGCGTTGAATGAAGGTATGACCACTATTACGGGTGAAACCGGAGCGGGAAAGTCAATTTTATTAGGCGCAATTGGACTTATCCTAGGGCAACGAGCGGATACAAGTGTGGTTTCGGCAGGTCATGAAAAATGTATTATTGAGGGCCATTTTGATGTTCGAAAACTTTCCCTTCAATCCTATTTTGAAGCGAACGATTTGGATTATACCGATGTATGTATTTTCCGAAGAGAAATCTCAAAAACTGGCAAATCCCGAGCATTTATCAACGATACCCCGGTAACATTGCCCATCCTAAAAGAATTGGGAAGTAATTTGGTAGAAATACAAACGCAACACACCAATTTGATGATGGCGCAAGCCGATGTGCAACGGGAACTATTAGACTCCATCCTTGAGAATCCGAAAATCCTGAACGATTACCGCTCGATTTATGGTGAATATGTTCAGATTTCAAAATCCTTGAATGATGTCGAATTACAACTGAAACAAATTCTAAAAGAGCGTGATTACAATCGATTTCAATTACAAGAAATCGAGGTTCTCAAATTGCAAGCCAACGAAGAAATTGAAATTGAAAACGAAATAAATACCCTTTCGCAAGCCGAACAAATCAAAGATAATTTCAGTCAAGTTTCGATAGGATTAACAGAGGGTGACCTTAATGTTCGTGGGTTAATTTTACAATTGTACAATGCTGTTAAAGGTTTCGAAACATTAAGTCCAGAATTTGCAGATTTCAAACAGAGGCTTAAGTCCATATCCATAGAAGTAGATGATTTAGCCAATGAGGCATCACAAATAGCTGAAAAAACAGAGCAAAATCCGCAACGGCTATTCGATTTGAACGAACGTTTCGATAAAATTCAACAATTATTGCGCAAACACGGAGTGAACACTTGTGAGGATTTGTTGGACATCGAATCGAATTTGAAAAATCAAATTTCATCTACGGAAGCGTTAGAAAAATCAATTGCCGAGTTAACGGAAAAACAGAAGTCTTTAAAGATCCAATTGGAGTCTTTAGCACAGCATCTGCACAACGAACGAATTCAATCTGGTAAGGTACTCGCCCAAAAATCCATAGAAATCCTTAAAAAATTGAACATGCCCTATACGCAAGTGGCATTTGAAATTGATTTTGATTTACTGCAATTGGGCGCATTTGGGGGCGATCAAATTAAGTTATTATTTACCGCCAATCCAGGAACGCAACCTCAAGCGGTGAGTGAAATTGCTTCGGGAGGTGAATTATCGCGTTTGAATTTTGCATTTAGAAGTATAATTTCCGAGAAAAAATTACTTCCCACTTTGATATACGATGAAGCCGACACGGGAGTAAGCGGTGAAGTGGCGGCAAAAATGGGACAATTATTTAGAGAATTAGGCAAACGACATCAAATTTTATGTATTAGCCATTTACCACAAGTAGCGGCAGCTGGAAATCACCAATGGGAAGTAGTAAAGGTACAAGATGCCCAAAGTACGCGCAGTGAAGTCCGATATTTGAATGATTCCGAACGACAATTGAGTATCGCTAAAATGTTATCGGGTTCTGAAATGACGGATGCGGCACTCAACCACGCGGCCCATTTATTGGCGGGGAATTAATTATTTGGCGATTTTCTCGTACTCGATATCTCTGTTTACGGCGTTATTTTTGGCTGCTTGAGTGGCCAAAAAATCGCATCTTTCGTTTTCGGGAACACCGGCATGGCCTTTTACCCAATTGAATTTAATTTGAAATGGTTTGGACACTTTTAGATATTCCAACCATAAATCAACGTTTTTCACATCTTTAAATCCTTTTTTAACCCAGTTTCCCAACCAATTTTTGGATATGGCATCGCATACATATTTGGAATCTGTATAAACCGAAATAGGAATTTGCGGATTATTAATGTGTTTTAAGGCAACAATAACCGCTAATAATTCCATTCTATTATTGGTAGTTAACACAAACCCATCCGATAATTCTTTACGGTGTTGACCATAAATCATAACGGCGCCGTAACCTCCAGGACCCGGATTTCCCAATGCTGCGCCGTCTGTGTAAATGATTATATCTGCCATTTGTGGCAAACTTATGTTCTTTATTTGGGTGTGCGTAAAAAAAGGATTAACGCCATGTGGATTTCGATACATTTGCATCATGGATATTGAGATTATCACTATTGGAGACGAACTTTTAATAGGTCAAACCGTTGATACCAACAGCGTATATTTGGCACAAGTTTTAGCCCCTTTAGGCTTGAATATTTCAAGAAAAACAGCCATTAGAGATGATGAAAAATCTATCGTTACCGCATTAAATGAATCCTTTAGTCGAGTCAATTTGGTAATTTTAACAGGAGGATTAGGTCCTACCAACGACGATATTACCAAATCTGTATTGCAGGAATATTATGGTTGCGGCACGCGCATAGATGAATCGGTATTGCAACATTTAGAG
>ERZ891134.2195-NODE-2195-length-11854-cov-10.472243_pt1 | contig 11854 bp, 32 predicted proteins | sample MGYA00520888_ERZ891134 | MGnify/ENA primary metagenome ERZ891134 (study PRJEB32303, sample SAMEA104408692) | aquatic metagenome | biome: Brackish water; feature: Coastal; material: water | place: Baltic Sea | collected 2014-10-23 | depth 10 m ... | reverse complement strand
ACCGTGCGACAGAGGTGAATTAAGGTGGCGATAGGCCACCTAAGGTGGGGTCTACCGTAGGAATCACAGTGATTATATTACAAAAACCACGAGATCTATAGTATAAAATTTTTTTCTTGACTGTGGTGCCGAGAGGCATAGTTCAAATACTTTTACAGTTTCTAACCAACCTTGATTCTAGGTCACTGCAGCGGGGTCAATGCCAATCCTAGGTCACTGCAGCGGGGTCATACGGTCTAGTGTGGTTGTTCGCCTACACCTAGCGTGTCGTACACATCTTCTACTCTATAACCTCGTATAGCGTATATAATGCTCTCTCCAGGCGTACAGAACTCTATGCTTCTATACACACACTCGTCATCTTCCCATAGTGTGAGTTCATACAGTTGTCTACGCTGTCTAGTCATGCAGTCACACCTACGTAAGCACTCATGCGAGTCTTGCCTTTAGTCTTTGCCACTGTTACTCTATGATAGCCATCTAGTATCACACCATCTGCTATCACTATACTCGGAACTTCTCTATCATCTAGATCACTGTAGGAGTTAACTTTATCAGTGTCTAAGTCTACACCATCACTTGGAATACTGTTTATGTCAATTGTAGTCAACTCGAACGTGTCATACGTGCGGATGTGGTCAGTGTAGTCTTTGTGTAGATCAGACTCATGATAGTGCCGTATGTATTCTATCATTTGTGATGCGTTCTTGCGTACCGCTGACTGCTTCGCAGCTCTAGTTGAGTATGTCATCATCAGTGGGAGGATCTTCACTAAGGTCACCACGTATGAGTTTAAGCGTGGGTTTTTTTGTTTTTTCTCTAGTTAGATACACAGTCATAGTCTGAGGATCTTCATCGTCAGGATCATCTTCATCTATCACTTCTATGATCTTTGTGTCTATATAAAAAGCATGAGCAAGGTCATCACAGAGATTGATCAACCCTTGTGCTCCTTCTTCTGATATCTGAATAGTTGCTGTTTGGCTCACCATGTTGAGAGCAGCCTCCAGCATACGTTTGGTGTCGTCATCTACTTCATAGCGGGCAGGTTCATCATTGTCTTGTGTCATACTATATTTACTCTTCTTGTACATCGGGGTTTTTGGGAGGGAGATTCTCTAGACGCAGTATGAGGTCAAAGAAGTCGTTTATGCTCACATGTGGTCGATAGTTGCCCTGTGGAATACACACCGCAGGATCTCCCATGGTCTGGCTGGCGTTGATTGTATCTCTAGCTTCCCAACACAGAGCTTTGCTTTCATACACCACAGGCTCTGTGAGTAGGAATGCGATCAATATATATGATTTCATTATGCAGTCTCCTCTAGGTTCTCTTCACGCCACATCGCAATGTCTTCTTCAATTGCATAGTCTGACACCAATCGAGCCAGCACTTCATCGTCCTGCATAGCACCACCGTCGATCAACTCTACAAGTCCTTCATAGAAGTTGTCGTCACCGTCGATGTATTCACCTAGGAAGTCCATGCCAGGCTCGTGATAGGTGGCTTCAATTGAACAGCCGTCCATATCATCTAGGAACCGATTGTAGGCTTCAATTGGAGGTGCCCATGCAGTGTCCATATAACCTGTGATTGCACTAGTACCGTCACCATTGTCCACATACTCTAGTCCTTCGTCTGATACGTCCCACTTGGTGCCCCAGTTGGCCACACACCAATCATACCAGTTTGTGTAGCCGTCGACCGCAGGTTGACTGCCGTCGTCCGGTGCTGGTGATGTGGTGCCTTTGAGTGCTGTAGGCATTGGAACCATAGCATCTAGTAGACCGTAGTCATTGTTCTTCCAGTTGCTTTGTGCATCGTCCCATAGGGTTTTGATTGTTTCAGTTGAACCTGAGATTGTAATTGAATTTGAACACCAATTTGGCATATTGCCCTCCTAATTTGTGTAAGTTGTTTCCTTATTGTCTATACAGTATACGATCTTTTCTCGAGAAAGTCAACACCTAATGTGTCCGTTACACACCTTCCTTGTCTAACATTGCATAGCCGATTCTACTCATCAGCGTTTCTGCTAGGGTTGGATAGCTGTCTACAAGTCTATCAACTACTCGATCTAGTTCTATGGTATTCATTCTTGCTAGATCTTCAGCAGTATCTTTGTCAGACATAGTAAAGTTCACAGGTACCTTAACGCCTCGAGAACCTTGTATTACTTCAGGTGTCCATCCGTTGAATGATGCTGTCTTAGACACCTTTGTGGGCTTCTTAGACGCCTTCTTAACAGTGTTCTGTAGGAAGTAGGGCTTGTTCCAACGCCCTATGTTGATATCGCAATAGTGCTTGATGTGGAAGTAATCAGTCATCGCATCACTCTTATCAAACCAGTCTGGGCCTTTCATTGCGGCCAACAGTTCTGTTAGGAAAGCCTTTGCTTTACCTTCATAATGACTGTCAATGTGGTAAACATTTACTTGAGTATAACCATCACCATGCGAATGTTCAAATTGGATTGCTCCGCTTTGAAGTGTCACTACCAATGTTGAATGATGGCGGATTGAAATAGAACCTTTCATTCCGTATTTGTTAAGCACCTTTTTGATTGCTGGTGCTAAAGATTTTTTGTCTGCCTGTGATACATATGCCATAATATAAAGTGCCTCTCAGTTGTTTGCCTAATTATTATATACATTATACGATCATTATTAGAGAATGTCAACCTCTTTTGGCATATCTTCTTTCTTTTTTCTGCCTCTTTTGGGCTTCTTCCATGTGTAGGCAATCTCATCCGGATCTGTACGTTCACAGGGAGGACAAATCGTAATCTTTCCTCCCCGTGCTAAAAATTCTTCCGCAGTCTCTATATTGCCTATTGGTATTGTTTTCTTTGCCATCGCTGGTCTCCTATCTGTTTTTTTTATTCATTTACAAAGGGTCAACCCATTCTACATCGTCAATTTCGAAACAGTTGTCCCATTCAACAGGAAACTCTTTTGAGGTCTTTTCATCTTTGATCAGTACCAACTTCTGGGCACTGTCTCTCTGCATGATAACGCCAAAGCCTTCATACCAACCTTCACCACCTAGTGGCTGATCACTTAGGTTAGGAGCAGGCCTACCCATTACGTCAAGCAGTGTCTTTACCTTAAATTTACAGGCATAAGATTTACCTACTTCAATATCTGCAATACTCTCAATCATTTTGTTGCCTCATCAACTGTCTTGGCAATGCTATTTACGCCGTTCTTTACTCTACTGCCTGCGGACTCAATATCATTTGTATCCAACACACCGTAGCCTACCAAGCCCACTACTAATAGGGCACCAATAATAATACCTTTAATCATTTTGATTCCTTCCTAATTTTATTCAGTATAGCTTCTGCATCAGGATAAGTCAACATGTTTTGGACAATGTTATCTACTGCCGCAATGCGAATCATTTCTTCTGTGACTGCATTCACGCCTGCTACTCTTTCCTTGGGCGTATAGAAAGGATTATAGCTAGTGGGCAGATAGGGTTGTGTCCACGAAGTTGAATATCCATTAAATGGGTTGGTATTGGGGGACTTGGCCATTGACAGCCTCCTTGATTTGATCGTTTACAGATTGAGTGTGTTTGCATTTACCACGAAAGGTAAAGCCCGGACAGTCACAGGTGAAACCTTTAGGCTCTAGTGTGATGTCGTATGAGCCAGTGCCTTTAGAATTCGTTCTTGTCCAAGTGACACCTTCAAATAGGTCACGTGCGAAATCAAAGTCTGGCTTCATATAATTCTGCTTGAATTTAGGCACCGTCGTCCATCTCCATGTAGTCAGCTTCTGCCCATACTTCATGCCATACATCTTTTGCTGTCTGGCCATGCTTTTCAATAAACTCGTCTAAGGTCATCTGTGTGGCATCTTCTTGCATTTCAAATACCCATTGTCCTGTCTTACTCATATGTCGCCCATCCTCTGTGTTTTGGTTTTAATGTTGAATAAACTTGTTTGACTCTTGCATAATATTCATCTTCAGTTACTGCCAAGTCATCTAGTTTCATCTGCCATATAGATTTCATATAGTCATCAATTTGGGGGTTAGTATCGAGCAGACGCTGAATGCTGTCTGCTCGATGCTTCTGTACTGTTTCTGAGAATGGACCCATTAAGCAATCTCACTGATTTTAGTCAGCATAGTCGCCGGAACTCTCCATTTCTCGCCGCCAATGTGGGTTGATACAATAACGTATTTTTTGTTCACCTTCTCAACGGTTGCATTTACTTTGCCACCTGTTCTACGTGATGTGAACTGAACCATATCGCCTTTGATAAAGTTCTTAATAGCCTGCTTGGCTAGATACTGTCGCTTGAGTTGAACAGCCTCAATAATCTCTTGAAGTTGTGGACCATCCATTTGATAGATAATTTCGCTTGCCTTTGTTACCAAGTTTGTCATATTTTTTGCCTCTCTGTTTAATTGCCTTATTGTCTTTACAGTATATGGTCAAAGGATATGAAAGTCAACCTCTTATTCTCCAAAATCAAACAATTTCATGAAACGATTTTGCTGGGTTTTTACAATTTCTTTAAAAGAAGAACTCAAAGAAATGTTGTCTCGATTGTCACCAATATCACTACAGAGTTCAATAAAGGTTTCTAATTCCAAAGCACCCTTCATGATATTCACATGAGATCCAACGAACATTACATTGTCCGGAGTATAACCTTGTTCACTGTTGATTCGATCAATTGAAGGCGAATCAATGTGTCCAGTTTGATAAACAAAAGGTCGATTTGAAATAGCACAACGATCCTGCTCAAGGATAGCATCTGTCACGGTGTCAATGTCAAGAGCCCATTCAATATTGCGAACTAACCTTGCCTTAGACTTCTGCTTAGAAAATTTATTGCGAACGAAACTGCGAGGATCCTTGTTGACATTGAGAAAACGATCGGCACGTCTTTTTGCATAATATTCTTTGGTGCACCACCGATCGCCAATCCAGATCTTTTCGTCTGGATCACCGTTCCATTCAATCTGACTCTTACAAAAATTCTCTGGGCGTGGGCCTACTTGGTCCATGTTATTATTCCTCATTCCATTTCATAACTTCTGGATCAGATCTTGCACCTTTGTATTTGATGTACCCCTGATCAATTAGGTTGTCAACAGTATCAGCAATTCCCTGCTTCATGCCGTTAACTTTGCCATAGTACCAACCAAAGGCTGATCCGAATACGTAGGCAATCAAAATGAATAAGTATTCCATTAGAGGTTTCCTTTCTTTCGCAGTCGTTTGAATTCTTTTTCTAAGAAAGACTTGTTTTTATTCTTATATTCATCTGAGGTAATATCAACATGCTCTTGTTCCCAAACAAGTTTTTCATCTTTGTGTTTTAAGAACATTTCGTAACAGAACATATCGTATAACTCCTCCTCTGTGGGAGGAGTATAAACTATTTCTAAATCGTCACCCATTACATACTCCAGTAGGCCTCAGAGCGCGGGCTCATGTAGCCCGGAGTATTTACTGTCTCAGTAAATGGATTGCCGTTCATCATGTTCTTTACAGTCCGACTCTTTTCGATGCTCTTGTGGAAGTATTCTGTTTCTGCGATTGCATAACGAAAGAACGCATGGTTGTCATCCGTTTCTAACAAACCTTCTGCCTTTGCAATTCTAGTCAGTCCTGCTTTGGCCGCCGACATTGTTTTATAATATTGTCTATGATCAGGACGGGCGACACCATTTCTGTCTGGCTTGCCTATAATATAAGTTGATGCCTTTTCGTAAATATAAAACATTCTTATACCTCCATCTCAAGTTGATTATTGTCTACAGTAGGTTCAATTTTTTCTGCAACCTCATTGAACGCATCATAGAACTCGTTGCTGTCCTTGAACAGGTTGATGCATTCAGCATAAGCATCTGCATCTATGAAGTTCCAATTAATGGAACCGTCTTCGTTCTTGTTTTCGTCCAAATCAATCGCTGAACGCATTGTAGATTCTAGTACGGAATAAATCATTCGTTGTGCCTCTCTGTTTGCCTAATTATTGTATACATTATACGATCAATTGATCGTAAAGTCAACCTGTTTTGGCTCTTTACCTGTGGCTAGATGCATCTTTTTGATGATGCCTTCAACTTCGCTTTCGCTGAGAAAGCCCTTCACAGTATCACCTTCTTCAGTAATGCCTGGGAGTTCTTTTTGTTCGTTGCCGGCAAAGACGGCTATCTCATATAGCCCGCTCTGGCCTCCGTAGGAAAAATCACTCTTTACAATGCTAAGATTGTAATCACCAAAGTCGATCATTGCTTGGATGCCATTAGGAATATCTGTTTTGTTAAATTTTATTTCTTTAAACTTCATTTTGGGTCCTCATTGTTCCATAAGATTAACATTAAAATTGGCAAAGCCAATATCAGTAGACTTATCAATAATCCGCCTAACACCTACTACCTCTATTAGCCGGATCAAATATGTCCTTTATGCAATTGGTAGCACTTTCGGTCATGCCTGCTTTTGAAAGTCCTTGTATTGCTCTTCCTGTGTTGATTGTTTTAATGACGTTTGAACTACAGGCGTTCAATAACATTGCTGTCATCACTATTAAAACAATTTTCATTGGTACATCCAATGTTTTTTGAGCATCCACTTCTCTACAAAATCGCCTCGCTCGTCTTCGTCAGTAACCACATAGGCTACAGTTTTTTTGACCTCACCGTAACGGTATGGCCAACCAATAGTGTCACCTACCCAGATTATATGTGGATACTCTGATCTGTTTTCATCTGTATTCTCAGAGAATTCAAAAGTATGTCCTACGCTCTTCTCTTTGAAAGCACCAATAGGATCTTTTGTGTGAGTATAATAAGCCATAATCTTAACTCCCTGTTACCATTTCTAATGATCCATCATCAGCTTCGTCGAAGCCTTCAATGAAAATATGCCAGTCACCTACAGCCAGTTTGGCCTGTTGGAATAATGACTCGCCAGCTTTCCATAGCTCGCCTAATGTGCCATCCTTTGCAACGGCTGTGAATGTCACCCATTCAGTATCGTCTAAGGTAGGACCCATCTCCTTGATCACCTTGTAGGTGATCATCAATGGCTTGTCGTCTGTGAAATATTTGTAGTCTAAAGGTTTGATGCCTTCTATTGCATCAAATACAGTTTCATAACCTAGTTCTGCTTTTAGGTTATCGTAATGGTTGCGTTCTTGTATAAAAGTGTCCTGCATAGTGTTTGCCCTCCAGCAAGTTAAATCAGTTAATCCCTTATTGTCTATACATTATACGATCTTTCTATACAGAAGTCAACCTATTTTGGACAAAAGATATAGAAAAGATACATTTTTTGGCCTGCCCCAGAGGAGTCGAACCTCTGACCTCCAGTTCCGCAAACTGGTGCTCTATCCGGCTGAGCTAGGGGCAGTTATTTTGGACAGTTCCAATTATGCTCACAATCGGTAATTCTGTTAATGGTGGCTTGAGCACCACCGGTCTCGTTAGGATAAAAACTCCAGTTCTCTCCACAGGAGAAGCACGGGTCCTCAGACACATATCCATAGGGTGCAGTCCTCATACAGCCACTAGCAACAAAGGCTAGTATCAATAGCATCACAGTCTGTTTCATTAGGCACATCCTGACACACAAATCATAAAAGCCTCGTTGCCTAAAACCTGTGTCAATACCCACAGGACTCCTATAACCTCTAAGTACCCCATTGTATTTTTCTCCATTACGTTTATTAATAATGTATATACTATACTATATAATAGTACAAATGTCAAGTTACTTGTTTACCAAAACCTTTTCTAGGTCTTTCAGTATCTCTGTATAGTCAAGAGCCGCCTGAAGTTTTTCTTGTTGCGTGGTGCTTGGATCGTTTACAATAGCCATCATGATCGGAAACTGTTCTGTTAGTAACCTACCTATTGATTTCTCTGTCTTATACATGTGTATACAATAGCACAACTAATTACCTATGTCAACCTATAAGATCACAAGACCTAGCAGCGGGGTCTATTATTTTTAGCCTAGATCTCTTAGAATAAATAAGTTTACAGCATTCGCTGCATACAGATGGAGAATCCCATGACACTTAAAAACATCAGCCTAAACCTAGAACTAGGCCAAACTATTCTTGTTGGCCAAAACAATGACAAAGCTAAAATTACAAAGATAGAGTTCCATGAGAAGTCGGGTGAAGTCAGTATTAATACGACTCGCGGACCAAGGAAGGCTCTTACTTTTAAGTTGTGTGAACAGTCGAACCATTATGAAAACACGAACCTTGCGGATAAATATAGATAGCACAAGGATAACTTATGAAAGTATTTGAGATAGATGCCCTTGCTGAAAAGGAATGGAAAGCATCAAAGAAGCTATGTAAAAGTTCTACACCTAACAACAGGTTAGGTAATAGTGCCTTATCATCTTGTAAAGCACAAGGTTACAGAGCTAGAGAAACAGGTAAAAGCCAAAAGATGGGCAACAAACGAGTGAAACTAGGTGGTAAGCGTATCCGTAGTCAAGATTACGGCGGGCCAGTTAGTCCTACTAGGACTGGATAACATGCGTTATTGGGAAATAAAAGAAAACATACCTGATATTGATGAACTAGACCCAAGAGGCAAAGGCCAAATGGGCATGCCTGTAGATATTACTAAAGCAGACTCAAACGACTTAGATGCAACCCTTACATTAGGACCTCCCTACCCACCAGAACAAATGGACGGCGTAAGAAAGATGCAAGGCCAATTAATTAAAATAGGCTACAGCGTTGGACGCACAGGAGTTGATGGGAAGTACGGACCTCGCACAGCACGGGGAGTAGAAGCATTTAAGAAAGACTACAATGAAACTGGCAATGGTACAGAGATGACTGGGTCAGCACTAGATAAACTTGCAAAGGTTGAATCAGGGGCAATACCTAAAGTAGCCAAGCCAAGTGAAACTGGTAATCCAAAACCTTTCGGTGGCAAAGAACTTAAAGCACTAGACTTTGGAGGCGAAAAGAATATTGAAGCAAAAAAGATAGCCGAAGAGTTTTTAGGACGTGAGATGAAAGAACAAGAATGGAATGCACTTGTCAGGGCAACAGTAGCCGAAGCGTCACCTGACAGTAAAGAACAAGCCGCAGTAATGGCAGTGATACTTAATAGGGCAAACAGCAGCAAATACCCAGACGGTATAATGGGTGTGCTTACACAAAAGAATCAGTTTCAGGCTGTTACAGGTACACCGGCAAACAGGGCACCAAGTAGAAACTTTAGCCGCCCTACTAGCAAACAGATTGCAAGTGTTGTTGATGCAGTTATAAATCACTTACCTAACTCCAACAAGACTTGGTTAAATTTTACAGCAAACAATCCTAAAGCATATGGAGCAGGTACTAACATAGACTTCATGTATGCAATGCGTCAGTCATCAGGAGCAAAAGTTATCGGAGGAACTGTTTTTGGAAATATTGCTTGACAGTTATGTAGGCAAGGTATTAATTGCCCATCCTAATCTAGACAACGGTCCTTTTGCAAGGTCAGTAATTTATATCTATCAAGATAATCCTGAAACAGGCACAGTGGGAGTTGTTACTAATAGACGCAGCCGTTACGGCCTTCATGACCTCGCAAAAGATAAAGGAATTACTTTTGGCGATACCAACAAATGGGTATATCATGGCGGCCCAGTAAAACAACAAGCACTTGTATTACTTCATACCAATGATTGGTCGAGTGCGAACACAGCTCACGCAGGTAGAAAACTTTGTATTAGCAGTGATGAAATTATGATGGAAAAACTAAACCAACAAACTCCTACCTACTGGAGAATGTTTGCAGGAATGTCGGCTTGGGAACCAGGACAGTTGAATGCAGAGTTGTGTGGAAATTATCCTTTTAGGCCAGAGAATAGTTGGCTAATCGCTGATGCACCTGAAGGATTGTTGTTTACACTTGACGGCGATAAGCAATGGCAAAAAGCATTGGAACTTAGTAGCAACCAAATGTTTGCTAAACACATCTAAATTAAATAAATAGAGTTATAAGGAGAAGTAAATGTCTAGATATCTACTAGCGTTTGCAGTTGGTATCTCACTATTTGCTACTACAGCACTCGCTCAGAGCAAAGAACCTCAAGGCGAAAAGCCCACAATGTTCACAAGATCGCCTTGTGATCCTTTACCAAAGATGGTAGAAACAATCGAAACGTATGGAGAAGAACTGTTATTCACAGGCAACGGTATGACCTTTTCGGCACAAACAGGCCAACCGTTTATAGGAGGAATGATGTTTTTTGTCAACCAAGATAAAGGCACTTGGAGTGTGGTGCAACTATTCAAAGATGGTATGGCTTGTATGGTAATGAATGGTAGAGATTTTACCCCTTATACAGGGCCTAAAACATACACAGGCCAAAAGGTTCCTAACTAATGTGGATGTTAGTTTTCATATATTTTTATGATTCAGTTCCGTATGTAGAGAAAGTCAGTGGACATGACAGCATGGTGGAATGTTTTTATGCAAGAGAAGCATTGGCTAATGAAGTAGGCAAAGGTGCAGGTTATTTCAAAGCAGGTCAGCAAGCCCTTTGTATTAATATGATTGACTCAGACATATAACTTCTTACCTATAAATATTGTATGCAAGATAGACAAGATACACATATACAATGGCTATTAGGAAACATTTGTAATTACGATTGTTCTTACTGTCCTGATCACCTGCACAGTAATGACACACGATTATATAACGACGAATCGTTAGCAGATAGTATTAGGTATGTTGCAAATGAATTAAGAGCTGTAGGTCGTGTTCCCAAAATAGAATTTGTAGGGGGTGAACCAACTCTTCACGAAGGTATTATAACAGGACTTAGTAGCACAGGAAGCAATCAACCAGGTGGCAACAAACTAACAACAAACGGTAGTGCAAGTTTAGAATGGTATACAGAAAACAGTATATACTTCAGCGAAATAGAAATAAGTTATCATATACCTTGGGCAAACATGTCCCACATAAAGCAAACAGTAAATTATCTTAAAAGTTTAGAACAAGGTCCTAGTGTAATAGTTTTAGTTCATGCAACTAATCTTGATACGCACTGGAGTAAAGCTGTTGATGCTTATGAAGAACTTTTAGATAGTAATATTAACACACGACTTAAATTATTGTATAGTAATTTTACAAGAGGCAATCAGTACTTGCCCTATAAGAATTATCAACTTAAATATTATTATGAATCAATAGGGGAAGTTTTTAATCCTAAAGAAACAAGTGTTGTTGATCCTACAGGGTATGTACCTACAAGGCGTCAACGTAATATGTTTACTGAAGAAACAGTACAAGGATCTAATATGCAAAGACAAGGTAGGATGTGTAATGCAGGAATAGAACAATTAGTTGTTTGGAAGAACGGAGATATTTACAGAGGTTATTGTAAAGCAGGTGGCAGTCTAGGGAACGTAAAAAAAAGGACATTCCATGTGCCTACTGAAGCAATAAAATGTCCTTTCGATTTATGTAACAACGGATTTGACCGTTGTAATAGTTTTATTTAAGCCAAGCTATCTTTTCGCCGGCTTTTTTTCTGCGTTGTTGTTCTTCAACCGAACCTGGATATCTCCAAGCCCATATTGCAACAAGTGCCATTGAGCCACCTGTCCATGCAACTGCCGCAATATTGTAAGTAGTGAACCAAAAGAATATAAGCGATGATGCCATTACAGCTATCATAGCATATTTGCCTTTGGTTGGGAATACTTTCTTTTGTGTCCAGTTTGTTAAGAATGGACCAAAATATTTGTGATTGTATAGCCAGTCATGCATACGTTTACTGGATTTTGCAAATGCCCAAGCCGCAATAACTAAGAATATACTAAATGGTATTCCTGGTACTACAACTCC
>ERZ891134.2192-NODE-2192-length-11863-cov-5.131436_pt1 | contig 11863 bp, 9 predicted proteins | sample MGYA00520888_ERZ891134 | MGnify/ENA primary metagenome ERZ891134 (study PRJEB32303, sample SAMEA104408692) | aquatic metagenome | biome: Brackish water; feature: Coastal; material: water | place: Baltic Sea | collected 2014-10-23 | depth 10 m ... | reverse complement strand
ATCGCAGAAGCGGTGGATTCGATCGCAGAGAAGGCGGAGATCGCGGTGGCTTCAAAGGCCGCACCGGCGATGACCGTAGCAGAGGTGGCGACGATCGCAGAAATGCTTCAAGCGATAGATTTCCCTCGAAAGAAAGAAAATTTGACAAGCGCAATCCTTGGACTGAAGATGAAAAATCTTCAGGTCCAAAGAGAATCAAAAGAGAGCGCATCGAAACCAAAGAAACGCAATCGAGATTTGGATATAAAGGCAGTAATAAAGAGTTTCAAAAAGCGGGCGATAGCCTGAGAAAAGGTTCTGATTTAATGGGTTCAGAGGTGAGACTGAACCGATATATCGCCAATTCTGGGTTAGGAAGTCGACGCGAAGCCGATGCCATGATTCTTCAAGGATTGGTAATGGTAAACGGTGAAGTGGTAACAGAACTAGGGGTTAAAGTAAGTCCTAAAGACGTTATTAAGGTGAGCGGACAGCGCATCATGCCTGAAAAACCGGTTTATATTTTATTAAATAAACCCAAGGGTTATATCACTACTACCAGCGATCCAGAGGAACGTAGAACGGTAATGGATTTAATTGACTTACACGGGAAAGAGCGTATTTATCCGGTAGGAAGATTAGACAGAAACACCACGGGCGTTTTGTTATTGACAAACGATGGTGATTTATCACAAAAATTGACCCATCCAAGTTTTGAGATTAAGAAGATTTACCGAGCTAAATTGCATAAAAAGCCGAGTAAGGAACATATGTTGGCTTGGGTAGACGGTATTGAATTGGAAGATGGATACATGGCATTCACTCAGATTGGCTTTGTAGATGAAAACGATCCGAGCATTTTAGGATTAGAGGTGCATTCGGGAAGGAATCGAATTGTACGTAGGATGTTCGAGCATTTCGGATACGAAGTGGAGGGATTGGATCGTGTGCTATTAGGTGAATTCGATAAAATCAAACTGGGTCGTGGTAAGTGGCGCTTTCTTTCAGAAAAAGAGGTCAATTATGTAGATCGTATTAAAAGAATGAAACCAAAGCCGTTTGATCCAGAAGAATTGAAGCCAAAAACACAAGATTTCGACAATTTGGATTGGGAGTAGTTAGTGATTTCGAACTAACTTTGTTGGGTGAATATTCTACTTTTAGGCTCAGGTGGGCGCGAGCACGCTTTTGCGCACTTCATACATAAAAGCCCGCTTTGCAATCGATTATACATTTCTCCGGGAAATGCCGGTACGGCAATTTGCGGAGAAAATGTGGCTTTAGATTTAAGCGATTTTGAGGTGGTTTGGGGCTTCTGCCAGGAACACGATATCCGATTATTGGTGCCTGGTAATGAGGATCCCTTAGTGGCAGGAATTACCGATTTTATAGAATCTAAGGCATCAGAAATCGGCTTAGATATAGTGGTGGCAGGTCCCTCGAAGTATGCTTCACAGTTAGAAGGCAGTAAAGATTTCTCTAAGGCTTTCATGATGGAAGCGGGTATTCCCACAGCGGCTTATCAGACGTTTACGGCTAATAATGTACATGAAGGTGCAGACTTTATCGATTCTTTAGAGTCGCCCTATGTGCTGAAAGCCGATGGTTTGGCTGCTGGAAAAGGTGTAATTATTACCGAAGATGCGCAAGAGGCCAAAGCAGTTTTGAAAGAGATGATTCTTGAGCAAAAATTTGGGGAATCTTCGGCCAAGGTGGTCATAGAAGAGTTTCTTAAAGGCATTGAAATATCGGTTTTTGTGGTATCTGATGGAAAAGACTATCAAATACTTGGCTCGGCCAAAGATTATAAAAGAATAGGCGTAGGTGATACGGGTTTGAACACGGGTGGCATGGGAGCTATCAGTCCGGTACCCTTTGCCGATGCTGCATTTATGCAAAAAGTAGAAGACCGAATCATTAAGCCTACCTTTGATTTGTTGCGAGAAAAGGGGCATCCGTACAAGGGGTTTTTATTTTTAGGATTGATGAATACCAATGGAGAACCCCAAGTTATAGAGTATAATGTGAGAATGGGAGATCCTGAAACAGAGGCTATTTTCCCGCGTTTAAAAACAGATATGGTGGCGATGTTGAGTGCCATTGGTAAAGGAGAATTGGGATCTGTGGCTTTTGAATTGGAGCCGAAAACGGCAGCTACTGTTTTTGTGGTTTCGCAAGGATATCCGGGTGCGGTTCAAAAAGGGATTCCGATGAACGTAAAAGCAACTAGCATAGCCGAATCACAATACGTTTTTCACGCGGGTGTTAAATCAGAAAATGGCGTGCTGGTTACGAACGGAGGCCGGGTAACGGCAGTTACGGTTTTAGAAGATTCTTTGGATTTGGCTATTAAAAAGTCGCAAGAATTGGCCCAAGAGATTCAGTTTGAAGGGGCTTATTATAGAACAGACATAGGATTAGATTTACAACAATATGGACATTAATACGCCACAATTGCCTGAAAGTTCGCCTACCCGAGTAGGATGGAGGAAATTTTTGAACCTTTTTTTAAGGGGATTATTGGTGGTATTGCCGATTGCCCTAACAGTAGGTATTTTATTTTGGATTTTGGGTTTATTAGGAAGTGTTTTACATCTTAATAATCTGTCTTTTGGTGCCATTGTTTTGTATTTGGCATCGGGAATTACCCTTATTGCCCTAATCGGTAAGGTAACGGAAGGGGTTGTGGCGCAGCAGGTGATTTCTTTCCTTGAAGGTATAATAGAAAAAGCGCCGGGATTGAGTTGGATTTTTGGCACTACTAAAGATGTTACCAAAGCATTTGTAGGGAAGGAAAAAAAGTTTACCAAGCCGGTAAGGGTGCGTATTACCGAATACCACTGGCGTTTTGGATTTTTAACCCAAGATGATTTAGAGGAGGTAGGCATGCCCGATTATTGCACCGTTTATTTGCCGATGAGTTACGCGATTACGGGAGAGCTTATAGTGGCAAAAAAAGTAGACGTTGAGCCTTTAGACGCTGATCCCGGAGCCCTTATGAAGTTTATTGTAAGCGGCGGTGTAACCGAAATAAAATAATCGTCGTATTTTGGGGATAATTTTTTGATCCCTTATTCGTTATTATTAATGTAACCCACGTTATTCGCACACACATATGATTCACTTGGATATAATCCTACAAGCCGGCACCACGATGGCCGATTCTGCTGCTCTTGCAGCGGGCGCTGAGACTACCGAACACGTGTCGGCTCCCATTTTAGAAATCATGGTTAAGGGAGGTTTTGTAATGGCCTTATTAGCCCTGTCACTCGTTGTTGCTATTTATTTTATAGTAGAACGTTGGATTTATTTGGGGAAAAGAGCCAAGTTAGACGATAATCTGATCAATATTATTAAAGACAATTTGAAAGATAATCGCCCTGATGCCGCATTGTCATATTGCGATCGCACGCCTACCGCACAAGCCCAAGTATTGGCTACAGGTTTGCGTTTCTTGGGTAGTAATATGCGTGAAATTGAAAGTGCGATGGAAACCAAAGGTAGTGTTGAATTAAGTGCTATGGAAGGTAATTTACATTATTTGAGTCTCATTGCCCGTGTGGCTCCGATGTTGGGTTTTGTGGGAACCATTTGGGGGGTAATTAATATTTTCTATTCGATTTCGACTACCAATGACATCAGTATCGGAGCTATTTCGGATGGCTTGTATGTTAAAATGGTAGCGTCATTTGCAGGACTTTTGGTAGGTATTATTGCATTTTTAGGATATCAGTTGTACATCCGTCGTATTGATCGTTTTGCAGAAAGATTACAAGAGCAAAGCTTGAAATTGATGGAAATTCTAGTGACCTCTAACCTATAATCACAAGCGCATGAATCTAAGAAGAAGGGCCCGAGAAGAAGCAGAAGTAGAATCGTCGTCTATGAACGACATTATGTTCTTCCTGATGTTATTCTTCTTGATCGCGAGCACTCTGGCCAATCCGAACGTGATTAAAATCATGTTGCCAAAAGCAAAAACCACGAGCACCATTCAAACCAAACCTTTGATATTAACCGTAAAGTTTGACGAACGCGACGAAACCAAACAAAGCATTCAGTACTTCATAGATAATGAGAAAACACCGCTTCCTATTCAAGAAGTGGAAGCCCGACTTATCGCGGCCAGAGATATTTTCTCTGATCCTGAAAATCCAGAGAATCGCATGAATGTGGTATTGCGCTTGGATCGTAATTTAACGGTTCAGCAAATGGTAGATGTAATGGAAATTGGAGCGAACTTGGGTATACGGATGGTATTGGCCACCGATAAATCTAAGAAATAAATGCCCTAGTGATGAAAAAAGCAGCTTTATTAGCCTTTTTTCATATAATTATGGCGTCGGTTTTTTCGTCGACTACATTTTTATCGGTTACAGATATCGATGAAAATGCATCAATAATAAATGCTAAGCTTAATCGAAAAGACTCTAATCTAAATGAATTAGGTCCAACTATTGATGAATTTTCATCAATAGTTGCCCTTGATTCTGTAAAAGACGATAGTTTAGTAACGATAAAACTCGCGAAAATTAGTCCCTTAAAAGCGCCAAATGGCATCGTATATGGCTTAATGACTTTGGGCGATCATCGGGTTTCATTCGACCGCGGATTTATTATTCCGCATCACGATGATATGTATCATTTATATCAGCCGGTGATGTCGCTGCAATACCAGTACTTGCGCAGTTTTACGGATTCCCGAAAGAGACTCGGATTGTTGGCCTATGCCGCTCATTTGGGCAGTCCGACTCTGGGATTGGGGATTTCCCTAGGATTGAATATCGAACGACAGTTTTTCAAGATTCGAAATACTGATCTTCGGTTTGGATTTGCCATGGGAGTGGGCGTAATTACCCAACCGTATCATGTCAAAACCAACCCTACCAATCGCGCCATTGGGTCCTATGGAAACGCATTTGGACAGCTTTACCTTGAAGGTTCTCGACGAATCACTTCCCGCTTGTCGATGCAGATGGGATTACGGTTCAGCCATTTTTCGAATGGGGCGTGGAAAGCCCCAAATTTGGGCATCAACATACCGTCGGTTTCCCTTGGAATCACTAAAAATATTATATCTTATCCCTTGGTTTCGGGGGAAGTTGCCTCACGCCTGTGGAATCCGTTTGTATCGGTGCGCACGGGCAGGAAAAGCTTGGATATCGATGATCCACGGGCCTATTGGGTGCCGGTTTTGGAGTTCGGTTGGGATTATCGTTTATCGAAGCATGCAAGTCTCAGAATGGCAATAGCCACGCATGCAGATCCGTTTTATCGCTTCGAAAAATTCGAAAAACTACCGGCATTTACCCTCCAGAATGGATTAGATGCGGGCATCAGTATGGGGTACCATCAACGATTTGGCAAGTGGGGCATGTTGTTCGATTTAGGTTGGTATGTATATAAACCCAATTGGGGATACAAAACACCATATTTTGAAGCTCTAGGTATTAGTTACCAGTTGAATTCACATTGGACCGCAATAGGCAGGTTAAAGGCGAATAAAACAACGGCAGATTTAATAGAATGGGGCTTTGTTTACTACTTGAATTAGTCTGTATTGGTCTTAAAAGTATCTCTTATTTCCATTAAATGGGGCCTGACTTATTATAAATACTACCGTTTGGGGGTCGGAAATGACACTCATTTTGAATATAACTGGTATTTATGAAGTTTAAATTTAGTACAGTTCAGTGCCTAAAACATATTTTACATAAAATCCGGCGCTAAAGGCAAATTGTTGCTTTTCGATATGCCAAATAGGCTCAAGGCGGAAGTCGAAGATGCATTTTTCGGGTATCAGTGCTCCCATCCATTGGTAGCGTGCCATTAGGAAATTGCGATAGTTATCGAATTTATAAGGATTGCCCACTTGTTCGCTCAAGAAAAGGTTAGGCCCAAAAGGAGCAAAAAATTCTTCTGCGTAATAGTGCGAAAGTACCAATTGGTGTTTCCCTAGTGGATTTACGTGTATTTGATTGTACCAGGCATGTCCATCCTTGAAGGAGGTAATACGTTTGGGGGAGAAATCTTGCGATCCGAAAGCCACACTTTCAAACCGGAATTGGTTATTGATGTCATAACGAATCCCAATGCTACCGTTCCATTTATTGGCAATGGGTTTTCCCACGGAAAGAGATTCTCCGCCTTGGTGATAAACCAACGAACTTAAGGGTATGCTGAACTTGTGTTTTGGCGATAGAGGATTAAGTTTTATTTTACTGCTCCAGCCAAAAGAAATGATTTCCTGTTGGGAAATGGAGGCAATCGCTAGTTGCCGCCAGTCGAGCCATAAGTCAGAATCGAAATATTTGGATTTATACAAGTGTTGTATTCCGTATTCGAAGGGCTGGCTTAAGTTGAGTTCGTAATTATAGAGCGGTTCGTATAGGTTATGGCGGGTATTTCCGTGCAAGGTGCCGAGTATGAGGTGGTGTTTATGATTAAAGGTGTGCTGAAATTGCACCAGTGGAAAAAATTGGGTTTTTTGGGTTCCCCCGAAAGGGAAATTGGCCATTATACCTAAATAAACATGGGATTTATTATTTTGAAAACTGCGTTTTGTGCCGGTGGTAATTTGGGTGCCAAACAAGGTCAGACCTGGATTATGGGCCTCCATGTATTCGTTATTTTTAAAATAATGCAATACTTGCACGCCCCATTTTTCAGGTGCGTTGGCAAGTGCCATAAATGGGAAGTTTGGATTGTATTCTGGATGTAAATCAGAACAAATTTTTTCAGGAATTGCATTTATTATTTCGGAGTTGAAAGTTCCGTTGAATATTGGATTTTCTAACTGTGCAGAAGCGGGTATAAGCCTTAAAACGAGGATGAATATCCAAAAATGGGGCTTTAGCATGCCGCAAAATACTTAAAATCCCCTGAGTTTTCTAAATTGTATACGTGCTTCGGCAACAAATAAAGATTGGGTATAGTTCACAATCAATTTTTCATAATTGGCTTGTGCTTTACTCAAATCTTCCAGCTTGAATTGCTGAATTTGTGCGAGTTCGAAAAGGGCGTTATCGGCTAAAATATCATCGGGGTAGATGTCTACCAATTTGGCGTATAAATCGGCAGCTTCAATATATTCAGATTTGCTTTGATGGAGCTGTGCCTTCATGAGCATGATTTCATCTCCAAGAGAATGTCCGGGAAAGGTTTTTGCGATTTTTTCAATGTAATAAAACGCTGAATCGGCGCGTTTTTGGCGTTGAAAAAGTCGGGCTCGAGAATACCATTCTAAGGCAGTGTAATTACTGTCAATTCCTAAGTTATCGGTAATGCATAGGGACAGTTCCATGGCATCGTTAGATATAAGTTGGGTAGTGGCTCCTTTAAGTACGTCGAGTTGCATATTGGCCCAATCGTAATCGCCTCTATAAAAGGACAGTTCTGCCCGTTTGAATTTGGCCAGCTGCCCTATGGGATCGTCTTTGAATTGTTTTTCGGCTTGGGCGAGCAGGAGTTCGCTGCGATATACATCGTTGTTTTGCACAAGCAGGTCAGCCAAAGCAATTTTGGCTTCTGCGGAGGTTTTTTTATCTAAATATTCTGAGCTAGCGAATTGGCTTAAAACATCAATAGCAGAGTCGTTATGATTCTTTTCGGTAAGTCGCTTAGACCAAATTACAGCCGACGGTAAGGTGCTTTTGCTGGGGGTGTTATTGGTGATAAATGCAAAAAGTTGGGAGTCGAAGTTTTGCGATAATGGCACATTTTCTTGTTCCGATAGTTGATAAGAGAGTTCAAACCAACGGCTTTGGGCTTCGTAATAGTTGTAGGCGTCTTCTCCTTTTTTAATGCAGTAATCGAGGCATTTTATGGCCGTTTTCAAATCGCCGTTGCTGGCACATAGGTACGATAAATCGAACATGCGATAGCCGTCTTCTTTTAGGCGTAAATCGAGAGATCTTGTGTAAATAAACGCCTTTCCCCAATCTTGTAATTGCACGAATGTCCATTTAAGCCACTCACTTAATCCAGATATCTGAGGATATTGTTTTATTTTAACCAACAGCATTTCTTGCAGGGCCATAACATCCGCAGAGTCGGTTATGTACGTATCAAATATTCTTTTGAGTTGATCGTGTGGGGTATTAGTGCGCACGATAAGATCGAGGTAGCGTTCTAGGGCTTTCAATCTCTTGCCATTTTGCATTTCGAGCAGGGCAATTTGATTGGAGATTCGCGGATTGGAACCATAAATATCTTCGGTTTGAACGAGGATGTCGATGGCTTCGTTGATCATATTACGGCTTTGGAAACGATCGGCGGCTTGCAAGGCTAAGCTTATATTGTCTTGAGATTTCTCAAGAATTAGTCGGTATAATTTTCCGTTATTTTTTTCGTTGGGATCTTCTTGCTGATTCACCCAGCATTCGTCTACCATAAAAATAAGCGGATACCCGGTTATTTTAGCCATTTTACGGGTAGTTTTTCGAGCCTTTTTAAATTCTTTGCTATTGACTAAGCATTGTAAATAGTTTTCATAGTAGATGCTGTTTTCGGGAGTGCTTTCATGAAGTTCTTCATATAGAATGCCGGCTTTTTGAAATTCTTTTTGTTGAAACAGCGATTGGGCCAAACGGGCATTGTCTTGGGCCCATAACGGGGTTCCCCAGCTTAAAACGAAGGAGAGAAAAAGAACGATATGCGAAGAACGGATTTGCATTAAGACTGGAAGAATTCGGAAGGATCTAATTGTCGCTCTACCATTTGTTTGTAAATGCCTGAAGTATGTGTCAATAATTCGGAATGGGTCCCGTGTTCTGCTATTTTTCCGCGTTGCATGACCCAAATTTGATCTGCATTTTTGATCGTGCTCAGTCGGTGAGCGATTACCAATGACGTTCGGTTTTGCATGAGTTTTTGCAGAGCTTGCTGAACATAAAATTCACTTTCAGAATCGAGGGCGGAGGTAGCTTCATCGAGTATAAGCAATTTCGGATCGCGCAGAATGGCACGGGCTATGGCAATTCTTTGCTTTTGTCCGCCGGATAATTTCATTCCTCTATCTCCCACTAAAGTATCGAAACCATCGGGGAAGGACTCAATAAAATCGAGGGCAAAGGCATCTTTAGCGGCCTCGCGTATGGCTTGATCGGAGGCATCGGGTTTACCATAGCGGATGTTTTCATAAATGCTTCCCCCGAAAAGGGTAACTTCTTGTGGAACCAATGCCATTTGGCTTCGGTAATGGTGTAGATTGAGTTGATTTATGGGGTTGTTGCCGAGCAGAATTTCGCCACTTTGGGGTTGATAGAATTGATAGAGCAGAGCGGTTAAGGTGGACTTTCCAGAGCCACTGGCACCGACTAATGCGGTCGTTTTACCGGGAAGGACTTCCATTTCGATGTCTTTGAGCACCGGTGATTCGGGTCGTGAAGGGTAGGCAAAGCTTACTTTTTTGAAGGTGATGGGTTTGTCGACCAGTGAGGTGTTTTCGGTTTGATTGGATTCTTTTGGAGCATCTATGATATCGATAACGCGTTCAATGGCGCCGAGGGTTTTTTGAATTTGAACAAATTGTTCGGCCATTCCGCCCATTGAGGTGCCCACGAAAGCGGTGAGCAGCATAAAGTTGAAAAGTTCGCCGATGGGCATGGTTCCGGCCTGCACCATTCCGAGCCCGAGGTAGATAAGCCACACGATAGCACCGAAGAGGCAAATGATGATAAAGGAGCTGAAAGCGCCGCGCCAGTATCCGCGTTTGATGCTTTCTTGTTTCAGGAAATCGGCATTTTCGGTATAGCGTTGAGTTTCAAATTCTTCGTTGGTAAAGGCCTTTACGTTGATTATTCCTGAGGTTGTTTCTTCGACGATGACATTATTCTGTGCGGTTATGTCTTGTACTTCTTTGGAAATTTTGCGAATAAATTTTCCAAAGAAAAGTGCAATTATCACCACAACGGGGATGGTGGACACCATGTAAAGGGCGAGTTCGGGAGAGCTGGTAAAAATCAAAATAATACCGGCAATCATGATGAGAATTTGGCGGATAAAAAAAGCGAGGTTGGTGGTGAAGGTATCTTGAATTTGGGCAATATCGGCACTGAATCGGCTTAGGATTTCACCGGTGCGATTTTCGCCAAAGAAGTGCATGTTTTGACTTACTACTGATTTAAATAGGTCGGTACGAAGTCCTTTGGTCATGTCTTCGGTAACGCGCACGTACAGCGATATTCTTAAGAAGCTAAAAATAGCCTGAACGGCAAATAGAATGACAAAATATTGGGCAATTTCTTGAATTCTTTCGGTGCTTGGGGCTGTGGAGACTCCGCCATTTTGATATACGAAAACACCGTCCATCATATTGCCGAGTAGTTTTGGGAATAGTATGGAGGCACCGGCGGAAATGGCTAGAAATAGGGTTCCGAGGGCAAACAGCCAGCGGTTACTTTTAGACATATATCTAAAAAGGCGCACCGATTTCTTAAGGTTTTCGCGGTTGAGTTTTAATTTGGGTATTTCACGGTCTGTTTTTCGAGATGCCATAATCGCAAAAACAAAGTTCGGTAATTTTAGTGGGCTTTGGGGGGAAGGAGTGTGTTTGTTGTTTGAATTATTAAAAAGCATCGATAAAAATGAAAATAAAGGATTTGTGGGATGTGTTATTTCCGAGGTATTGTTTGGTTTGCGGTAAGGCTATTTTTGAAAATTACGAGAAGTATTTATGTATATCGTGTTATTCGGAGTTGCCGTTATTTGTTTTTTCTATTGGAAGTATAAGTCCGATAGTAAAAACCTTTTGGGGTCGTTGTGAAGTAAAATATGGAGGGTCTTTTTTGATGTATCAATCGGGATCGTTGTATTCTAATTTATTTAAGGAGATAAAATACAGAGACCGGCCGGATTTGGGGGTTTATTTAGGAAATGTATACGGACATCGACTAAAGAAATACCACAGTAAGGAATTATCAGATATAGATATGTTGTTGCCTGTGCCTATGACGAAAAAGAAGCAAGCAAAGCGGGGATATAATCAGGCGGAGTGCATTGCATTAGGACTTCAAAATAGTACCGGAATTGAGATGGAAAAGGATTGTTTACAGCGGGTGAAAGATAGGGGCTCTCAGACTCGGAAGTCGAAATTTGACAGATGGTTGAATGCTAAATCTGTTTATGAATGTGGTGTATTGGCGGAGGGGATTAGGCATGTGGCTATTATTGATGATGTGGTAACGACGGGTGCCACAATTGAGGCATGTATCGATGCCATACGGTCAAAAAATGATGTTAAAATTTCCGTATTTTCTTTGGGATTTACTCAGTAGGAAGTAAAGTTCTAGGTCAGTTAAATCACATAATAACGGACTTATTGTAGAACTTTTTATAAAAGGCGGCGAAAATGGTTATTTTTGTTGATTAAGAACATTGTATGATGAAGAGATTATTACTTGTAGTTTGCGCCTTTGTTGCAGGAGCTACTTCCTTAAAAGCACAAAGAAGCTCGATGTCAGTCAGTGGCGTTTTAGTGCCGCAGTACATGGCTTCAGGTTCGTCTAGCAGCGAATTAATTACCTATACGAGATTGAGAATGGGTCCGTTCATGCCCAATTCCTCATACAAGTATATTGCTCGTTGTTTTGAGTTTAGTGAATTGGATACCAATATCTTGTTGGCGGGTCATGGCGGCGTTGTTTACGATGACAACGGTACGCACCGATATGTAACCACACATTCATTTTCTTCTTCAGGAGGCCATGATACATTTAAAACTGACTTTATGGGTTTCGCTGAGATGTGGTTAGGTTTTGTAGGAGATGGAAGTTCGTTTTTTGCGGATGGTAAAGCCGTTTATGCAGGTTTGACAATGATTGGTATGACCGGGAATGATACTACCTATCATTATGTGATGGACTCTATGACGGTAATTTCTTTT
>ERZ891134.2190-NODE-2190-length-11870-cov-3.669149_pt1 | contig 11870 bp, 8 predicted proteins | sample MGYA00520888_ERZ891134 | MGnify/ENA primary metagenome ERZ891134 (study PRJEB32303, sample SAMEA104408692) | aquatic metagenome | biome: Brackish water; feature: Coastal; material: water | place: Baltic Sea | collected 2014-10-23 | depth 10 m ... | reverse complement strand
CAATCTATGCGCAACACTAGCAACACGCGCCAATACCGCGAGAGCGGTTTCGTCCAAGTCCGCATAGCGGACCTTAGCTGCACCAAACTCTAATGTCTGCTTTGCGGACGGAGCCGTCTTTTGCCCACGCAGCTATTGCTGATGCAGAAATCCTTCGCACTTGCGAAAAGCCTCTCGCTGCGATGCAGCCCGGGTCGCCAAAGCGGTCCTTGAACCCTGCTGGCGCATCATCGTTCCGTTGATCTGTTGCTGCGGTGTCTTTTTGACCATACCCATCGAGTTCATATCGCCAAAACCGTGTTGCGCATGCCCGATTGACTGCCCCCGGCGAGGAGACCTACCGCAGGCGGACGGCTTGGTATTTCACTCGACGTATGGGTACGGAACTTTCCAGCGATGCGACGCCTGGAATCTTGGTCAAGCGTCTAGTCAGGAAACGTTCGAACTCGTGTAAGTCGCGGACTGCCACTTGTAGTAGGTAGTCGAAGCTGCCCGTCATCAGCCAGCAGTCGACGATTTCGGGACAATTAGTGACTTCGCGTTCAAAAGAGACCAGCCGGTTGTCGATCTGTTGATCCAGCCGTACAGAAACGAAGACGCTGAAAGGAAACCCGATCTTTGCCTGATCAATTCGGGCGCTGTAGCCAGTAATATAGCCGTCTGTCTCAAGCCGTTTAATGCGCCGAGCGCAGGGAGAGGGCGAGAGACCGACCCTTGAACTGAGATACTGATGTGTCAGGCGGCCGTCCTTCTGGAGTTCGGAAAGAATCTTTTGATCAATATCATCCAAGTTTTCACTCATTTGCGCTCACTTTTTTCATTTTAATTCGATCTGACGATGATCTCAGCTAAAATCTATAAGTTTTTGGGAAAAGATTAGCAAGTATAGCCAATCTTTTTAGCATACTCTGTTGGGAGAAAAGGGCTCCACCATGACGACAGAAATCCAGCACTTGAAGACCATTGAACAGCGCATCTTGTGGCTGTCACATTGGATGATCCACAACGCCAATCACCTGCGCCCGGCGGCAGGCGTGATAAAGGTGGGTGGGCATCAGGCCTCTTCGGCTTCGATAGTATCAATCATGACTGCGCTTTATTTTTCGGCGCTTCGGCCCGAGGACCGGGTAGCAGTCAAGCCACATGCCAGTCCGGTTTTCCACGCGATCCAATATCTGATGGGCAATCAGACCTTACAAAAGCTGCAGGATTATCGCGGGTTCGGCGGCGCGCAGAGCTATCCGTCGCGTACAAAGGATACGGACGATGTCGACTTCTCGACCGGTTCGGTCGGGTTGGGCGTAGCAATCACCTCGTTTGCGTCGTTGGTGCAGGACTATGTCCGCGCCAAGTCCTGGGGGCAGGATGCGCCCGAGGGGAGGATGGTCGCACTGGTGGGTGATGCCGAGTTGGACGAGGGAAATGTCTATGAGGCGTTGCAGGAAGGTTGGAAAAACGACTTGCGTAATTGTTGGTGGATCATCGACTACAACCGCCAATCGCTGGACGGTATCGTGCGCGAGGGTCTGTTCGAGCGGGTCGAAAAAATCTTCGATGCTTTCGGATGGGAGGTAGTGCGCGTGAAATATGGTGTCCGTCAACGCGCGGCATTCTCCGAGCCGGGCGGCGAGAAGCTTCGCGACTGGATCGACACCTGCCCTAATCAAGAATACTCAGCTCTGACCTTCATGGGTGGTGCAGTCTGGCGCAAGCGGCTGCTGGATGACCTGGGTGATCAGGGCGAGGTTTCTGCGCTGATCGAACGCCGCAGCGACGATCAACTGGCGGACCTGATGGAGAACCTCGGCGGCAACTGCGTCGAGACCATGGCCGATATCTTCGCCAGCATCGAGCACGACCGACCCACATGTTTTCTGGCCTACACGATCAAGGGCTGGGGCACACCGATTGCGGGCCACAAGGACAATCACGGCGGGTTGATGAACAAAACCCAAATGGCCGAATGGCAAAAACAAATGGGCGTGGCCGCAGGCGACGAATGGGAGCCGTTTGCCACTGTCGAGGACGAAATCGGCCTACGCGACTTTTTGGGCCAAGTGCCATTTTTTTCCAAGGGCAGGCGGCGCTATAACGATGCCCGGATCGCGGTGCCGGCCATCGCAGTTGGCACCGAGCGCAAGATCTCGACACAGATGGCTTTTGGCAAGATCCTAGATGATCTCTCGAAAAGTGACAGCAAGCTTGCAGCAAGGATTTTGACCACCTCTCCCGACGTGACCGGCACAACCAATCTCGGCCCTTGGGTGAACCGGCGCAAGCTTTTTGCCCGACGCGAGCAGGCCGATGCCTTTATCGAGCATCGGATACCGTCGACCGCGAAATGGGAATTCACGCCTGATGGGCAGCATATCGAACTGGGTATTGCCGAAATGAACCTGATGTTGCTCCTTGGGGCGGCGGGCTTGTCGCACAGCTTGTTCGGCAAGCGCCTGATCCCGATTGGCACGGTCTACGATCCATTTGTGGTACGCGGCCTCGATGCGCTGAACTACGCCTGCTATCAAGATGCGCGCTTCATGATCGTCGGCACGCCATCGGGTGTGACTCTGGCGCCGGAGGGCGGCGCACATCAGTCGGTCGGTACGCCCCTGATCGGGATGTCGCAGGACGGGCTGGCGAGTTTCGAGCCTGCCTTCGCAGACGAGTTGGCCGTCATCATAGAATGGGCGTTTGACTACCTGCAGCGTGATGGCGCAAGTGAGCCGGACGCGCGTACCTGGCTGCGTGACGCGACCGGCGGTTCGGTTTATCTACGCCTAACCACAAACCCGATTGAACAGCCGGGCGCGCGAGCGGATGAGGCTTTCCGTCAAGGCGTGATCAACGGCGGCTATTGGCTGCGCAGACCGGGACCGAACTGCGATCTGGTGATCGCCTATCAGGGATCCGTCGCGCCCGAGGCAATCCACGCCGCCGGAATTCTGGGCGAGCGATGCCGCGATGTCGGCGTGCTGGCGGTAACGTCGGCCGACCGCTTGAACGCTGGTTGGAGCGCGGCACAGGTCGCACGTGCAAGCGGCCATAGGGATGCGCAATCGCATGCCGACCGGCTGCTCGGCGGTCTGCCCGCCCATTGCCAGATCGTCACGGTGATTGATGGCCATCCGGCGACGCTCGCCTGGATTGGAGGCATCGCGGGGCACCGGATTTTGCCATTGGGTGTCGAGCATTTCGGCCAGACTGGCACGATTGGCGACCTCTACCGCTCCTGCAGTATTGACACAGACGGCATTGTGGCACGCGTGAGGTCAGAGGTACTTGGCCGGGGAACTTGGTAAGTTAGGGAAAGGTCGGACCGCACAGACGGCGCATTGGCAAATACCATAGCAGTGCAATGTGTTCAGATGTGCACCCGCGGTCCGCTACTCGTATTTCAGGCCCTTTGATTCAAGCCTTTTCCGCATATCGAATATGTCCAAAGTCAATTCACCGGCCTCTATTCTTTGCCGCAGGGCTTCCTCACGCTCCACTCGTTCCTCAGCCGCCTTTGCGACTTTTGCGGCATCCGCGTTCGGGACGACACAGACACCGTCATCGTCCGCGACGATGACATCGCCGGGGTGAACGGATACGCCTGAACATATTATCGGGACATTGACGCTTCCGACGGTTTCCTTGATCGGCCCGCGCGCAGAAATTGACGAAGACCAGGCTGCAAATCCCATGGTTCGTAATTCTCGAGTGTCGCGAACACCCGCGTCAATCACCAGACCTTTGCACCCCTTTGCCATGGCCGCGGTGGCCAGCAAATCGCCGAAATAGGCGATATCACAGGGCGCTGTTGGGGCTAGAACCATGATATCGCCTGGCTGCAACTGCTCAATCGCCACATGGACCATCCAATTGTCTCCGGGCGCTGCCAAAATGGTGGCCGCCGAACCAGCAATCGCAAAATCCTGCTGAATTGGGCGCATCCTGGAAGACATGACCCCTGTCTGGCCCATGGCCTCGCTCACTGTTGCGACGCCGGCTCGGCCCAGCCTCGCAACAAGTGCCGCATCAGCACGCGCAACATTCTGTCTGACGACCCCGCCCATGGCTTACTCCGTTACTTCAGGTCTCCGACCGCCGCGGCAATTCGGGTGCAAGCTTCGGTCAACTGCGCGATGTCCGCAGCAAAAGAAATACGCAGCCTGTTGGGCACACCAAACGCCGATCCGGGAACGACCATGACGTTTGCAGCGTCTAGAAGATAGCGGGCAAAATCCTGATCATTGGCGATTGTTTGCGTTTGTGTCTTCTGCCCAAGGAGCCCCTCGCAAGATGGAAATGCGTAGAAAGCTCCTTCAGGTACAGGACAGTCTATGCCTGGCACCGCATTGAGCCCACTGACAACCACATCGCGACGCTCAAGAAAAACCGATCGTATCTTAGCCAAAACGTCTTCCGGTCCATCCAGCGCAGCGACAGCCGCTGCCTGATTTATGGAAGGGGGACAAGTTGTGACCTGAGACTGAACCGTGCGCATCGCCTTGATTAATTGCTTCGGTCCGCCCGCGTACCCGATGCGCCAACCGGTCATACAATAGGCCTTCGAAACGCCGTTTACGGTCAGTGTTCGATTGGCCATGAATGGTCTGACCTTTGCCATCGTCGTAAATTGACCCCTAAAAAGGATATGTTCGTAAATGTCGTCTGAAAGCAGCCAAACATGAGGGTGTTTTTCGAGCACATCCGCCAACTCTGCCAGTTCCGAAGCAGAATAGACAGAGCCGGAAGGATTAGAAGGCGAATTAAGCACAAGCCAGCGTGATCGATCCGTTATCGCGGCTTCCAGATCCTGGGCTTTCATCTTGAAACCATTGTCGGCTGACGTACTGACGATCTTCTCACGTCCTCCCAGCACCCGCGCCATATCGATATAGGGCGAGTAGTAGGGCGTGGGGATAATGACTTCGTCCCCCTCATCTATTGTCGCTGAAAAGGCATTATAAATGACCTGCTTTGCACCAGCGCTGACCGAGATTTCGTCAATATTGAACTTTAAACCGTTCTCACGGTCAAATTTGCGCTGGATAGCCTCTTTTAGTGCCAAGGTCCCATCGATGTCGGTGTAGTGGGTGTCGCCCCCACGCATCGCAGAAATCGCCGCCTCTTGTATATGCAGCGGTGTGTCGAGGTCCGGCTCACCCGTTGAAAGCCCGATGATGTCACGCCCCTGGCGCCTGAGTTCCGCGGCTTCTGCCGCAAGGCGCATCATCGACGATGGTGCGATGTCTTTCAGTCTATGGGCGAGGTGCAGGTCAGGAATTGGCATCTCTGATTTATCCTTCAAATTGGGAGTAGTCGCGTCGGGCCGAAGCCGCCGAAACAACCTCTTGTTTCACATCCTCTGCGATCTCGGATAGCGGGCGTTCATTGGGGTCCCCGTAGCCGCCGCCGCCAGGCAAATCGATGACCAGCCTGTCCCCTGCGGGTATCGTTTGGCGGCCCTTCCCGTTCAGTTTTTTACCGGAAGCAAGATGGACAAGTCCCGCCGCACCGGCGCCTCCGCCCGCACGGCCTTGGGCGGGGTGGTCCACCCGATCAAACTGAGCAATCAAGTTCAGATGTGTGTCCGTAATTGCACCGAATTCCACGCTTTGACCAAGGCCACCGCGATACTTGCCCGCTCCCCCTGAATCTGGCCGAAATTCTTTTCGCCAGATGACAATTGGAACGATTGTTTCAATTGCTTCCACGGGCATACCTTTTAATGCCGAAGGAAACGCGGTTGCACCCAACCCATCCGACGAAGAGCGTGCCCCCATTCCTGCGGCCATCAACGAAAATATTTCCCAGTGGTTGTGCTCGCCCTGAAAATCGGTTTCGCCGCGCAGATACGGGTTCCACATCATGCCTGATTCAGCGAGTGTCTGACCAGGCATTGCCTTTTCGAGGCATCCCATGACCGCATCGGGAAGAAAGTGACCTATGATATGACGCGATGAAACCGGCGCGGGACGCAGAGGATTCAAGATTGAATTTTCGGGCGCCGAGATATCAAAGAGCGACAGGCTTGCGTAATTGCTAGGGATTTCGGGCGCAATGACGCATTTAATGCCATAAAAGGCATAGGCGCTTGCATAGATCAGCGGGCAATTGATCCCGAATGGGCTGATTGAAGATGTTCCCGCGAAATCAAGCGAAACTCTGCCGTCACTAACGCGCATTTCGACTACAATTTCGACCGCGGTATCATAGCCGTCAGTGGACATTCGGTGATTGTAGGTACCTTCCGGAACATCGCGGATCGCTTTGTCCATGGCGCTGAGCGTTGTGCCCAGGATGTAAGTTCCCACATCCGTCATGCCATCCAGATCAAATTCCTCAAGCATCTCGCTCAGGCGGCGGGCGCCCTCTTCGCCAGCAGCGAGGATTGCCAGAATGTCGCCTTCGGTTTGCAACGGTTCCCGCGAGTTTGACCGCATAAGGCGTATCAGGTCGCGATTGACCACACCTTCGTGCGCTATAGTCATGTGGGGAATGCTAATGCCTTCTTCAAATACATCATTGCCATCAGGGCCCATACCGCGCCCACCGAGATCAACAATGTGCACCGTTGCTGCGAAAAGCCCAACGATGTGGCCCCGAAAGAAAGCAGGCGTCACAATGGTGACATCGTTCAAATGGCCCGACCCCAACCACGGGTCGTTCGTTATATAGCTGTCGCCTTCCTTCATGGACGCGACTGGGAACTCTTCAAAAAAATGGACCACCGAAGCGGCCATGCAATTGACATGCCCTGGTGTGCCGGTTACCGCTTGCGCCAGCATTTTTCCTTTTAGATCAAAGAATCCGGCCGATAAGTCGCCACTCTCTCGCACAGGCGGACTGAAGGCAGCCCTGATCATGACCTGCGCCTGTTCTTCGCAAACAGCTATGAGACGGTTCCAGATGATCTGAAACTCGATGTCGCTACGCATTTGTTTTCTCCTGTGCTGGCTCACCAAGCGAGTCCTCGGAGAGTTTTTGATCGGAGACCAAGCAACCAAGAATTGCCCCTGAACCCAGGATGGTGGCTTGCATCCCTCTGGGAAGGATGGTCGTCGTCTCTTCCTCTTCGATTGCTGCCGGGCCGACAATCTGTGCTCCAGGTTCTAAATCTGGACGCCAGAATACAGCATAGTCGACCTTAGCCAGGGGCCGTGTTTCGAATACTGTCCGGAAACTATTGGGCTCAGGATTGTAACTGTCGGGAAGTGCCTCAAATACACCAACATCCGGCACCGGAGCGGTCACCAGAACCGACCAGGTGATTACTTCCACCTCGGCGCCGGGCACATTTCGATGATAAATCTCTCGGTATTTGGTCTCAAAGGCTTCGCGCAGTGACGCGTTGTCCTGCTGTGAGAGCCGATGGCACGGAACCGGCACCGTAATTTCGTGGCCCTGACCGACATACCTCATGGAGGCAGATCGCACCTCGGTAAGGGGTTGGTCGAGCGCAGCTGGCTCAACAATACGCGTCGCCGTATCCTTCATTTCCTCAAGGGACGTGTTGACAATGTCTGCATCAAAACTTGCAAGAGGTTGGTGAAGCGAACGAACAACTTCGTAGGAAACCGGTGCCCGAAGGAAACCAACAGCCGATCCCACGCCCGCCCCCGTCGGCACCAGGAACTGTTTCATTCCAAGTTTTGCCATGACGTTTGCGACGTGGAGAGGTGCCCCCCCACCAAATCCGATCAGCACCCGATTACGGATTTCCTTACCGCTTTCCGCTGCGTGCACGCGAGCTGCTGCGGCCATATTTTCTTCGACGATCTCAACAACTGCCGCCGAGGCTTCCGGTGTCGGTGCGGCAAGCTTCTTGCAGATATGTTCCGTCATCGCGGTTTCAGACGCATGAAGGTCCAACGGGAATTTTCCACCTGCGAAACCAGCTGGGTTTATTTTCCCAAGAAGCAAATTCGCGTCGGTGACTGCTGGTTGATCCCCTCCGCGCCCAAAGGCGGCGGGGCCCGGTTCTGAACCCGCACTTTCCGGCCCAACGGTGACCCGTCCGAGAGAGTCGAGTTTTGCGAGAGATCCACCGCCCGAACCGATCTCAACCATATCTATGACTGGAATCCGGACAGGTGTCCCACTTCCTTTCTTATGCTTATAGACCCGTGCGACTTCGAACGTCCGGGATGTCTGCGGCTTTCCATTGTCGATCAGGCACAATTTGGCAGTCGTGCCTCCCATATCAAAGGAAACAACGTCCAAAAGACCATTTTCAGCTGCAATCGACGCGGAAAACAAAGCCCCACCGGCGGGCCCAGATTCTACAAGTCTGATGGGGAACGCTGCAGCGGTTGCAATGTCGGTAAGGCCGCCCCCCGATAGCATCATAAGCAACGGACAATTCAACCCCTTGCCCTTCAGGCGTTCATCGAGCCTCAGCAGGTAGGCGGCCATTTTGGGTTGCACATAAGCGTTTGCACACGCCGTGCAGAATCGTTCAAATTCACGCATCTCCGGTGCGACCTCGCCGGAAATTGATACCGATATGTCGGGAAGCGCCGCACGGATCATCTTTGCAACACGCACCTCGTGGGCAACATTCGCATAACTGTGCATCAGACAGACCGCGACTGACTCGACATCAGCCTGACGAAGACGATCAATGGCCTTGACGACGTCTTCTTCATCGAGCGGCATCAATAACCGTCCACCGGCCCCAAGTCGTTCGCGGATCGGAATTCGCAGATCGCGCGGAACCAAAGGGGCTGGCAACTCGAGAAACAGATCAAAGAGATCGAACCTGTATTCCTGCCCAATCTCGACCACATCTCGAAACCCGGCAGTTGTCAGCATCGCCGTTTTGGCGCCCTTGCGCTCGATCAATGCGTTTGTGGCAAGCGTCGTACCGTGCACGACCAGGTCCAGGTCGCTAATTTCAACACCTGCCTGCACGAGGACCAGGTCCATCGCGGCAAGCACACCGTCATCCGGATTTGTGTGTGTCGTCAACGTTTTTGCGGTAAACCGTTGATCGGCAAGCTCGATCGCCGCATCGGTGAATGTTCCACCGATATCTATCCCGAGTTTGATAGAATTCCCCGTGATGCTATTTTGAAGGGTCAAAACCTGTTACTCCAATTCTAGCAGTAGCCCGATGGATTTTTCGAAAACCTCATACGACCGAAACTGTGTAGTTCAGACCGAGACGGCCACCATCGGGGAAAATTGTCTGTCCGGTGATGTAAGAACTGTCGTCGGTTGCCAGGAATACTGCGACGCTTGCAATTTCCTCGGGTTCACCGGCCCGACCGAGCGGCGTCCTGGACAGCACCTTTTCGCGCGTGGCGGGATCGGCCATCGATGTTTTTCGACTCATCTCGGTCAGAATTGTCCCGGGACCAATGGCGTTGACCCGAATTCCCTGCGGCGCAAGCGAAATCGACATGACTTTGGTCAATTGGCCGATGCCGCCTTTTGAAACCACGTAGGGTGTCAATTCCGGAAGCGCGAGGCGTTGGTTGACTGACGACATGTTGATGATTGCGCCGCCACCGCCCTGCGTGATCATTTGGCGGGCAGCGGCCTGTCCGGTGAGAAACTGCGATTTGAGATTGATGCGAATGACGCGGTCGAATTCCTCCTCCGGTATATCCACAAATTGCGCTGGTTTGTTTGAGACACCCGCATTGGACACCATGATATCGAGGCGACCGAATTCCTCGACCGCGCCCGAGACGAGGCGATCTGCACTGGCCTTTTCTCCAGCATCACCAATCACGAAAGGCGACCCAAGACGTTCTGCGACAACTTTGAGAGCTTCACCGTCGACGTCATTCAAAACAACTTTTGAGCCTTCGGCCAAAAAACGCTCGGCGATTGCCAACCCAATCCCATTTGCCGCACCCGTGATCGCCGCGACCTTTCCTTGCATTCTCATTATCCTGTCTCCGAGTTTGTCATCCAGGTTTGGTGCACTAAACCATCGGGCAGGATGACGCCCGCGTAGTGCTGTGAAGAGCTTTCCTCCATCAGAGGATGAAGCCATTTGGAAACGGATCGTCCGGGTCAATCACGAAGTGATGGATGCCCATCAACCAGGACTTGGTTCCAACCAGAGTTGCCAAAGCAGGTGTGCCGTTGGACAGGACTTCGGGTTTGCCAGTCCCACTGAATACCGTCCCGACGGGGCTCATGTTTCTAAACGTGTTTTTCGGGTCGTATTCTCCGCGATTATGCAGGAGCGCCATCAGGGCACCGGTCGGCAGGCCACCGGGCGTTCGGCCCATGAAATCGGGTGCTGCTGTATTTGCGATGCGATAGCTGTCTTCGTCTGCCTGTTTGGAGAATAGCGATATGACGTTCGTATTGTTCTGTCCCATCTGGACGGAGTTGCCGGTTTCCGGATCATTGACCGGCGGAAGCGCCCGAAGCGCCTTCGTCACTTGCCGGCCAAACTCCTTGATACCCGCCTGATTTGCTTTATCGACGTCGATGCCTAATTTCCCGGCATCGAATTGGGGAAAGTACTGCCCTCCGCAGGCACTTATATCGACGGGGGTTCGGCCGCGCCCGTCAATGTCGATTTCAATTGATGCGATGTGGTAGGCTGGCAAATTCTGGTATCGAACCTCTTTTACCACACCGTCCTTGATTTCCACTTCAACGCTGAGTGGTCCCATGACCGTATCCATAGTGAGGTGCGTTACGGGCTCGACTGCCTCTACCAGGCCCGTTTCGACCGCAGCCGCCGCGGTGCCGAACGTGCTGTCACCGCACCCGTCGAAAAGACCGTTTGCATGAAGATACAGTACACCGAATGCCGAGCCTTCGTTGACGGCCTCGGTCAGAATAGATCCAAGCATGGCATTGTGGCCGCGTGGCTCCCGGCACATGCATTCGTGGACCCAGCTCATGTTCTTCAGGTAGTACGCCTCTTTTTCACGCATCGTGTTCCCACGAATGGTGGGATATCCTGAAAGAACCGTCCTGTTGGCCTGTCCGTGATGATGGTCGATTGCATAGATCTGATTTTTGATGAGCATTTTCTGGTCCTTTAGTCGAAGTGCTCGCGCAATGTGCGCCCACTTACCGCTGTGGTTGATTGTTCTGAACTGTCGAGTTGCCGTTGGATTGCCGCACCAAGGCGGCGTATCCCTTCTTCAATCTGCTCCGGCGTGCTGTAGGTGAAACACAGCCTCAGGTTTTGACGCTCGCTGGGTGACGCGTAGAACATGCTGCCTGAGAAGACCAATACACCTTCGTCTTCGGCATCAAAAACGGCTTGATCGGCGTTCACGCCTTCGGGAAGCTCCATCCAGAGATAGTATCCCCCATCGGAGCGGTCATACGAAACACCCGGGATGTGGCGATCAATGGCCGCGCACATCGCGTCAAGGTGTTGGCTCATCACGGGTTTCAACTCTTCGATATGCTGCTCAATAAGTCCGCTTTGCATTGCTTCGAGCACTATGCGCTGAGTAATGGGACATGACCCACCGTCAGATTTGTACGCGGCCATGCGCCCAATGATATCTGGGTCACCATTGGCCCAGCCAACCCGGAGGCCCGGGCCAAAGACTTTGGAGACAGTTCCGCTTGAAACGACACGACCACAAGTATCGAACGCCTTTATGGGCGGCACCGGTTCGCCAGAGTAACGCAATCGCCGATACGGGTCATCTTCGAAAATGACGAAGTCGTACTCTTCCGCCAACTCTACAAGACGACGACGGCGCTCAGCAGGAAGAGTAACCCCGCTTGGATTATGGAAGTCTGGCACCACAAACAAGAGCTTGGGCATGATCTGGCCGTCTGCGCGCATCTGGCTCAGCGTTGTTTCCAATTCATCCACATCCAGACCGTTTTTGTCCGTCGTAATCTCGACCATTTCTGCGCCGTGCTTGCGAATGATCGAAAGCGCC
>ERZ891134.2187-NODE-2187-length-11880-cov-5.502833_pt1 | contig 11880 bp, 7 predicted proteins | sample MGYA00520888_ERZ891134 | MGnify/ENA primary metagenome ERZ891134 (study PRJEB32303, sample SAMEA104408692) | aquatic metagenome | biome: Brackish water; feature: Coastal; material: water | place: Baltic Sea | collected 2014-10-23 | depth 10 m ... | reverse complement strand
TATATCAATTACAATCTTCTTCACAACAATTACCTTATTCTTAGGATCTTTGATGCGTAAATAATACAACCCTGAACTCACATTCCACTTGAGTATGTCAAAAGTAATTACGGCATTATTAATGGTAGTCGACTCTAAGAGTTTCCCTCCAACATCTCTGACCTCTATCCCATAACTCAAGAAATCCAGATAATTGCCGATTTTAATTTGGAGTTTATCTGAGGTAGGATTGGGATAAATTTCAATATTGGATAGGATCAAAGGTGAACTTCCAGACAAAGGAATGCTAAAATGCAAGGTGTCTTGAACCGTTATAAACGTGGTATCATAAACATTAACATTAACGCGGGTGGTGTCGTAGTAATTGACTTTCACCCAAATCGTGTCATAATATTTTGTGGTAATGGTATCGTACACCTGAACATAGCCCGTATCCCATCTGGTGATAACTGTAGTGTCGAAGAAATGATGAAAAATGGAGTCGTGAACAATAACCGTATCGATATGCACATAGAAGCAGGTATCGGCTAGTTGCAGGGTGACTTCATTAGAGGTATCGGCACAAATGTCGGTAGAGGCCAATAACCTGAAGTTCATTTTCTCATGATAGAATTGAATGCTGTCTACTTCCAATTTAGCTGTATTAACCCCTTTGTAGGGTTTTGTTTCGCGTACATTTCCAAAATCGACCTGTTTACTGCGCCCTTGCCATTGAAACTTTACTTTAGCATATCCTTTGAGGGTATCGGTTTGGATGGCTACAGAATCGCCAATTTTATAAGAACCGGTTCCGCTTTGATTGAGGTTTTTTAGGTTAAACGTGTCGCAGCAACCTCCGTCAACAAAAATAGAAAAGGTTCGGTCGGTTATTAAGGGTGCAGCGCAGCGATTGTCTTTCACTTGTACATGGATGGGGTAAATATGGCCTCGCGCATCTTTAGGGGTTGGCGTCCAACTGAAGGCGTATTCATAGTGATTTACGGCCTTTTTGGTTTCCGTTAGCGTGGCGCCCTTGGGTATGTTCAACCACTTGATCTCAAGGGTATCAGGATTGCTTTGGTAACCACTCCAGGTGCTGTCTTTAATAGTGAAATTAAAGGATAGGGAACGCTTAGCACAGATGTGTTTGTTCTTTTCGGAGCTTACCATGGGCGGTAAATTATAAGCGCTGGAATTGTTGGTGGTAAGATTGGTGGTCCAAACATCTAAATCTCTTCGCGTACAACCCATGTAACGGTAAATATTGAGTGAATCTTTTCGGTATTGACGGGCTTCAACTACCATGGGGAATAATCCAGAGCAGTTGGTGGGAGTTAAAATGACCTCGCCGGTCCATTTATTCAGGTAAATTCCTTTTGGAATAAATTCTTCAGGTTTGGGTGTGCATTTTATATTGGTAGCGGATGGAGGCGCACAATAACACGTAATGGGGTAATTCTCTGCAAGCGGTGAGGTATAATTCATATAAATCCCGTATCCTGTAGTTCGCGGTTTGACCCATACATAAGAAATAGAATCTTCATCGGGGTCATTGACTCCGTAGCTCATGTAATTTCCAATATTACATTGAAGTTTATTTATGGGTTTAGATATATATTCACCCGAATTATTATGGGCCATTTTGGGGGAAGCTAATCGGCAAAGACTGAGCTCAGCATTAAAGATAGATTCGGTCGTACTTTGGTTGGGTCTCCCCTGATTAACCACAATATAAGGAGTGAAAATACACCGTCCGGCATTGATATGTCCGGCAATGGTAGCATTAGTCAAGTCTATGGTATCGGTATAACGGTGTTTTTCTAAACCGAAACCTTGTCCGGAGGTATTGACTTTCGAGCAGAAAGGAATTCCTCCTTTGCAAATATTGGATACTTCAGAAATAGTAATCAATTTGGGTTTCGTTGTGGGTACATATTGCTGAGAGCCCCCCGAACTGTTTTGAAATCGATGGTAATACGTAAAAGTTGTGTTTGTTATTGCTGCTCCCCGGCAGTCTCTAAAAATATCAATATAGATCACATATTTTTGGTTGCCCATATAGGCGTAGGTAATCTCGCAGCCGGCAATATGGTTGGCTTTAATGCTTTGGAAGCCCAAAAATAAAAGTAGCAGTGGTAATATTTTTTTCATAGATTATTATTTTCGGTGCTATTTCCCTTGGCAATGGCTTCATTTTGTAAATTTAGGAATCGGATTCCTAAATTGCAAAAATAAATATTCCTGCTTTTGGACAAATCCGCAATAGCATTGCGGATTTGTCCAAAATTCGACCTTCTCCCATAAGTGTATCGCCGATTACTCCAAATTCCCTACTTTTGTTACACATGAAAGCGGTAATACCTGTTGCCGGTATTGGCAGCCGACTCAAACCCCATACTCAAACGCAGCCCAAATCGCTTATTCCCGTGGCGGGTAAGCCCATACTCGGACATATTATGGACCGATTGGTAGAGGCAGGCGTAACCGAATTCGTATTCGTAATAGGATACCTCGGCGATAGAATTGAACAGTTCCTAACCGAGCATTATAAAAACTATCAGCTTAGCTTTGTCATCCAAACCGTGGGCAAAGGTATTGGTCATGCCGTTTGGCTCGCCAAAGACCATTTTACCGGACCCGATCCCATCCTCATTGTGTTGGGAGATACCATTTTTGAGGCCGATCTTAAGAAAGTCTTCGCCTCTCCAACCTCTTTGTTGGGAGTGAAAAAGGTCGACGATCCCCGCTTATTTGGCGTAGCCGAACTCGAAAACGACGGAAGCATCCGTAAACTCGTAGAAAAACCCAATATCCCCCATTCGAATTTGGCTCTGGTGGGACTTTATTTCGTTCGTGAAACGGCCGCGTTTTTTGAATGCCTGGAATATAACATTACCCACGATATCCGCCACCGGAACGAGTTCAATCTTACCGATGCGCTGTATTGCATGATTGAAAAAGGCATCCGCATGGAAACCTTCCCAGTAACCAATTGGTTCGATTGCGGAAAGCGCGATATCATCCTGCAAACCAATAAGCAACTGCTCAAAGCCCGTGTGCAAAACGACTATAAAATGTGGCGCGATAAAGGCAATATCATTGTGCCCCCCGTGTACATTTCGCCCACTGCACACATAGAATATTCCATCATAGGTCCGGATGTGAGCATTGGCGACGATGCCCATATCACCCGTTCCATTGTGAGCAATAGCATCATCGGCTTGGGCGCCAGTTTGAATAATGTTACCATTGAAGATTCGCTTATTGGCAGCGACGCGTCGCTTTCGGGCGCCGTTCACAGTTTGAATATCGGCGATAGCGCCGAAATAAACCTATAACATTGAGGTATACACCGCAGGAACTGGCACAAATTTGGAATTGCACTCCTGATTTTTTGGGAAATCAAGAAGCCATAACTGAAATAGTTTACGATACCCGGCGGATGCATCGTTCCGACCAATCGCTGTTCATTGCACTCCGCGGGAATCGAAACGGACACGATTTTATCCAAACCGCCTACCAATTGGGGGTGCGTTATTTTCTGATCGAAGCATCGGAATTATCCGCGTTTCAAGCGTTGACGGAGGCCTGTTTTTTTGCAGTGGACGATCCCCTAAAATCGCTGCAAACCTTAGCGGCGCACCATCGTAAATCGCTGCATTTACCGGTCATCGGAATCACCGGTAGCAATGGCAAAACCGTGGTGAAGGAATGGCTTTACGAACTGCTTAAATCCGATTTTAATATCCATAAAAGTCCGCGCAGCTTCAACAGCCAGCTCGGTGTGGCCCTGAGCGTCTTGGGCATTGAACGCCACCACCAATTGGCAATCATTGAAGCCGGAATTTCCCAAATGGGCGATATGGCCGCGCTTCAGGCCATGATCCAACCTAATTTGGTTGTATTGACGCACCTGGGCGATGCCCACGATGAAGGATTTCCGAGTAGGGCCGCCAAGGCAGCCGAAAAAATGCAATTGGTGCAGGGCGCCGACGTAGTGGTTTTCCCCAAAGACCAAGAAATCTGGAAGGAAGCCGCTCAAAACTGGCGCAAAACGCAACCCCTAAGCAAATTTGTTTCTTGGGGGAAATCGGAGAACAGCTCGTATACCATTTCAAAAATTGATAAAATCGCGCAGCCAACCGAGGTGCATTTCAAGTACCGCTCAATGGAACACGTGCTGAAATTGCCATTTAAAGACGATGCGTCAATCGCCAACGCGATGACCTGCTTTACGGTTTTAACGGCGTTGGAGCGCTGGGATCCCGAGCATGTGGAGGCGTTTATGGAGCTACACCCCATCGAAAATCGCTTGTCGATCGAAAAAGGACGCCGCCAAACGATCATCGTAAACGATGCGTATTCGCACGATATTGAAAGTTTGCGGGTGGCATTAGGCGTATTGACCGAACAATCAGCGGGAAAATCGCGCACGGTTATTTTAACTCCCATGGCCCATGGCAAGGGCAACGAAATCTTAGAATCGGCCCTTTCCGAGGCCGGAATCGATCGGGTAATATGGGTCGGTGTGAATGGGCTTCCCCCGAAAAAAACATACAATCAAGAATTTTTCAGCACTACTGAAGGGTTGTTAGAATCGCCGCTCTTGGGGGAAATTTCCCAAACGGCTTTGCTCATAAAAGGGGCACGCGTGCACCGATTGGAGCGGGTGGCCATGCGCTTGAAAGAGCAGTTGCACCATACCGTAATGGAGATAAATTTAGATGCGGTGCGACATAATTACCAATTTTTCAGATCGCGCGTGGATGCCAACGTAAAGGTCATGGTAATGGTGAAAGCCGCGGCCTACGGAAGCGGTCGCTACGAAGTGGCACGGGTATTGGAGTCGCAAGGAGCGGATTATTTCGGGGTGGCGTATGCCGACGAGGCAGTGGCATTGCGCGCGGCAGGATTGAAGGCGCCGATCATGGTCATGAACACCGATGGCAAGGGCTTGGAGCAGTCGCTGCAATACGATTTAGAGCCGGTAATTTACAATATCAAGAGTTTGGAAGAGCTTATTGGCATGGCCAAAGGCGCCGAAATGGGCATTCATATTGAGCTGGATACGGGCATGCACCGTTTGGGATTTTCAAATGATACCGATTGGGCGTTTTTAGAGAAATTGCCTCCTCATATTAAAATAAAAACTGTTTTTACGCATCTATCAGCCTCGGAGAATGCGGAAATGGATGCCTTTACGAAGGAGCAATTGGAGCATTTGCAACAGGTTAAATCGATCCTCGAGGAGATAGTGGGATATGGTATTTGGGCGCATGGCTTGAACAGTTCGGGCATTGTGCGTTTTCCGGAATTCCAGATGGATATGGTGCGCTTGGGTATTGGATTGTACGGATTGGAAACGCCTTGGGATGGCGAGTTGATGTCGGTGGTGGGTTTGTATACTACCATTACGCAGATTCATCAGGTGGAGGCAGGAGCTGGAATTGGCTACGGTCAGTTGGATGCGGCCGATCATCCGCGACGCATTGCCACGATTGCGGTGGGTTATGCCGATGGACTGTTGCGAAAGTTTGGTCGTGGCAATTGGGGCGCATGGATACACGGAGAGGTGGCGCCGTTTGTGGGGAATATTTGCATGGATATGGCCATGTTAGATGTTACGGATATTGCGTGTGGGGAAGGCGATCGGGTGGAGATTTTCGGTTCGAATCATTCCATAAAAGAAATGGCCCGCCGGGGCGAGACCATTTCGTATGAGATATTAACCAGTATTTCGCAGCGGGTGCCCCGCTTATTTGTTGGCGAATTTTAAGAGCCTTTCAAACTATTGAAGGGATTTTTCAAGTTTTTATAGCTGGTGAGGTCCACTTTTAAAGAACCCACGTAGATATCGGTTTGGATACGGATGGGGATGTGGTTTTCATCGTCGCTGACCCACACAGTCATGGCATCTTGATCTTTAAATACACGATCTACCACCAATTGGGGTTTGAGTTTGATACAGGCAACCTTACCTAAATCGGTATTGATTACTTCTTTGCCTACGTATTTTACACTCAGTTTATGCAGCTTGTTATCGATGTATATATCCATGGGAAATTTATGTCCAACGGCTTTGTTTTTATAATCGAAAGTGCGCATATAGTAGATGGCGGAAGCTACGTCCATGGTGTGATCAGTGATGGAAATCTTGCCTTCTTTGTTCTTGAGCCATTTTTCTTTGTGGTTGTAAACCGCAATATCTTGGTGGTAGTAGGCATCTTCGCGAACGGTTTTGGCATAGCGTAAAGGGGCATGGCTTTTGGCATCTACCCAACTTTCGAATTTATCTCTCACGCGAAACATATAACTGAAACTGTTAATGGTTTGTCCTTCGATTTTCAAATTATAGGCCTCGCGATTGTTGATTTTCAGGGGCTTGGATACACTCATTTGCACGACTGCGGCATTGAGGGCTCCATAGTGCACCCGGTAATTCAATTCCTCGTTAGATTGGTAGGCTTGGTTGCTTATTTCCTTTCCGGCGAAGGCTTTGGGGGCCGCGTTGAATGACCATAGCAAGCTTCCAAGTCCTAGGAGGAAGGCAGCGGGATAAAAGAATGCGTTTTTCATAATTTATAAAATTAAGGTGCTTATACATACTAAGACACGAAAATTCGTTGTATCCCCCAAAGCGAGGCGATAAGCGCAAAAATGTACTTACTTTTGTTTATGGAAAATCGCCAAAGGCTTACGCAGTATTCAAAGGGGAGTGGTTGTGGGTGTAAAATTCAACCGGCTGTATTGGGCGATCTGTTGAGTGGGATGCATGGACAAACCAAATTGTATCCGCAAATTCTTGTGGGAAACCAACAGAACGACGATGCTTCTGTTTACGATTTAGGCAATGGAATGTGTTTGCTGCAAACGGTAGATTTTTTCACGCCGATGGTAGACGATGCGGAAGTTTTTGGAAAGGCTTCGGCGGCGAATGCCTTGAGCGATATTTATGCGATGGGGGGAAGGCCCATCATGGCGAATGCCGTTCTGGGTTGGCCTATAGATGAAATTGATATTGATATTGCCAAACAGGTTTTACAAGGCGGATTGATCTGTTGTGAAGGGGTGTCGGTTCCTTTAGTCGGCGGACATAGCATTGACAGTCGGGATCCGATTTACGGTTTGAGTGTAACGGGATTGGTGGAAAAGAGCAAGTTGCGCACGAATGCCATGGCGCAAACGGGCGATTGGATTGCCATTACCAAACCTTTAGGCATTGGCATGTTATCGGCAGCGCACAAGCGCGGTTTGGCTGATGCGTCGCAAAATGAGGCCTTGTATAAAATAGTAACGCAGGTGAATACCGTGGGTGCCCATTTGGCGGATATAGAGGGGGTGCATGCCATGACGGATGTAACGGGATTTGGTCTGTTGGGACATTTATTGGAGGTATTGCGGGCTTCGAAATTGGCGGCTCAAATAGACGGGGAGTCTATCCCGAAAATTGAGGAAGCCAAAACATTGGCGGCGCAGTTTATATTGCCGGATAACGCGATGCGCAATTGGAACGCGTATGAGTCGCAAGTGCAGCAGGTGCATACCGATTCGTTTGCATGGATGGTTGATCCACAAACGAACGGTGGGTTGTTATTCACGTTTTCGGAAGGGTCGCGTAGCGAAATTGAGACATTGATGCGCGAGCAGAATCAGGAATTTTGGGTAATCGGTCGCACGGAATTGTGGGATTCGGAATCGCCGGTCCGTGTGCGGGTAATGTAGAGACGCAATGCATTGCGTCTCTACATAAAATATTAATCGCGGTATAACACCGATTTGCTCGCTTTTACAATGCGCTCCACAGAAGGCAAGTAGGCGTCTACGAAGGTAGAGGCATAAGGCAAATTGGTATCCATGCTGGTAACGCGGTGAACCGGAGCATCCAAGTGATCGAAGGCGCGCTTTTGCACGATATGACTCACTTCAGAACTGATGCTGGCCAAAGGCCATGCTTCTTCAACGATTACCAAACGATTGGTCTTTTTAACGCTCTCAATTACGGTGTCGTAATCGATCGGGCGCACCGTGCGCAAATCGATTAATTCTACAGAAATGCCTTCTGCCTCTAAAGCGGCAACCGCTTCGTGACAGCGCAACATCATTTTGCCAAAACTTACGATGGTAACGTCAGAACCCAATTTAACCACATCGGCTTTGCCAATGGGTATGGTGTATTCGCCTTCGGGTACCATTCCTTTGAAACCGTACATTTGTTCGCTTTCCATGAAAATAACGGGATTCTCATCGCGGATGGCACTTTTGAGAAGTCCTTTAGCGTCGGCAGGATTGCTAGGAACCACTACCTTCAAGCCTGGGGTGTTGGCATACCAGTTTTCGAAGTTCTGAGAATGCTGCTGTCCGAGCTGACCGGCACTTCCGGTAGGACCGCGGAAAACCATAGGGGCCGTAAACTGACCGTTCGACATGCTATTGATTTTAGCTGCGCTATTGATTACTTGGTCGATGGCCACCAACGAGAAGTTGAAGGTCATAAATTCACAAATAGGCCTTAATCCGTTCATGGCTGCACCTACTGCAATACCCGCAAAACCTAATTCGGCAATAGGGGTATCGATTACGCGTTTTGCACCGAACTCATCGAGCATGCCTTGGGTAACTTTATAGGCGCCGTTATATTCAGCTACTTCTTCACCGAGGATAAAAACGCGCTCATCGGCGCGCATTTCTTCTTGCATGGCTTCACGAAGGGCTTCACGAAATGCTAATTCTTTCATAAGTTAGGGGCAAAAATACGGATTTGGCACTAAAAAGGCGCGCCGTTTTGTTGAAATCAATGAAGTCGTTTTGCCAACACATTTGATATATGCTGGAATAATTGTCGGGGACCGAGTTTTCTCCAAGGGAAATCATCGAGGTCGCCTCCAAAATTCAGGTAATAATCGATGCCATTTTGACGGAATTCTTGCAAGACATGTTCTCGAAAATTCACCAAGGCAATCCACCCGTCTTCTACATCTTGAAACCATTCTTCGTAATAAGAATCGTCGGAAGCATGAAAGTTCATGACATTTTCACCGATTAAAATAAAATGTTGGATACCCGCATCGACCAATACCTCGAGCACCTCGCGTTTGAGTTGCATGATATCGTTGTAGAGGGCGTCGTTCCATTCTCCTAGCAGCTCTAAAATGGCAAATCCATCTTGATAATCGGCAAAAAGCACCTTAATATATAAGGTATGCGACCCGAAATGATCCCATTGGGGATGGATTAAATAATTATAAACGGTATGTTCGAAATAGAACTCAGAATATTCACGTCCATAAAAAGGCGATTGCGGATCTTCGCAGGCGCTATATTGGTTAATCCAGGCGTAGTGGGGTTCTAAATCGTGCACGTGGCAAAGATACCTCGAAAATTCCTACCTTCGCACGCAGGTGTCGCGCACATTTGTCAAAAATTTACTATGGTTACAAGCCCTGAACTGGCTCATCAAGCCGGTGTGGATTTTATGGATCGAACGCACCGTTCAGGTTCAGTTGGGTAACGAATGGTATGGCCGTTACTTTGTGCATTTCAATCTTGGTTTGCTCTTTGCCGTGCTCTTGGATGCGGGCTTAAACGCCTATGTTTCACGTGAAGTGGCTTCGAAAGGCCGTTTGGTACATCGAAACCGCGTGCTCGGTTTGCGCCTCTTTTTTGGCGGTATTTACGTGGCCTTGGTAGGCATCGTGGCTTATCAGCAGCAGCTCGATTGGCGCATTTTGGCCTTTGTACTGCTGAATCAAATATTAGCTTCGGTTTTGCTGCTCATGAGGGCGGTAATTCAGGGCCGACAGCTGTTTATTTCCGATGGATTTTTGAGTGTGGCCGATCGCTTGATTGCCATTGTGTTGAGCGCCTGGTTTTTGTTCGGGTCCAATACCTTTATAGGCTTGAACGGCATTGTCGTGTTCTTAATGGCACAAACCGCGGGCTATGCCGTGGCGGTTTTGCTGGGTTGGTATTTGCTGCGTTTCGAGGGAAGCCGGAGAACGCCTCAAACCGAGGAAATCACAGAAGTGCCTTCGTTCGGCCGGTGGACGCGTGAAGTGATATGGTTCGTGGCCATGGCCCTTTTCATGAGCGTTTTTACCCGTATTGATGCCTTGATGATCCGCAACCTATCGCCCGATCTTATGGGTTTGGTGGGTTTAGATAGTGGCTATTTTCAGGCGGGTATTTATGCGCAGAGCTACCGTTTGTTAGATGCGGGACTCATTTTTAGTACCCTTTTGAGTACGCAGTTATTGCCAATTTTCTCCAAAAACATCAAAGAAGGCAAAGACAATACGGTTTTTATGTGGTTGTCGTTCCGTTTGGTTTGGATGGTGGGATTGGTGGCATTATTTACGGCCTATATTTTTGGGGATGATATTTTGGAACTGTTGTATGGTGCCAAATGGGAGGGCGGACCTGAAACGGCCTTAGCGGTGCGGTCGCATCATATTTTTATTTATTTGATGGGGGCGTTTGTGGCCATGAGCAGCATACATGTTTTTGGTACCTTTATCACGGCCGAAGGTCGCATGAAATGGTTAACATTTTTAGCATTAGCGGCAATGGGCTTGAATATGGGTATTAATTTTTGGTTGATTCCCATTTACGGAGCTATGGGAGCCGCGGTGAGCGCATTGATAACGCAATGGTTCTTTGCAGGGGCCTGCGCGGTGCGGGTATGGCAATCTGAAACCATTAAAACACAGAACTTAAAATGGAAAGTGATACCGATGTCGGCGTTCCATGGGTTGGTATTGGCCTTGGGAGTTTACCGTTTGAATGGGCTTCCCCAGAGAGAAATATTGGAAGCCGTAGTTTGGTTGCTGTTCGTAATCGGTGTTGTATGGATGTTACTTGGGGTGGATATAGCGGATTTTTTGAAAAATCGCAAAACTCAGATCGACAAAGTTTTGTAAATATCGCAAGATGATAGGAGTAAGAGTAGCATTAAAATGAGTACGGACTTGATTCGCATTTGAATAGGAGTATAAAAAAAACAGGGGAATTAAATGATAATTCCCCTGTTTTTGGTTCAAGTCTAAAGAATATTACGCAAAAAGCGGATAGATGCCCGCCCAATCGTGGATATGCGACGCTATTTTTTGCAGTTGCACATCGTCGGTTGGATTCATGAGGGCCGTATCTATAAATTCGGCAATTTGAACCATATCACTTTCGTTGAAACCACGGGTGGTTAAGGCGGGTGTGCCTAAACGGATGCCGCTGGTAACGAAAGGACTTCTTTCTTCGAAAGGCACGGTATTTTTATTGATGGTGATATGGCATTTTCCGAGGGTTTCTTCGGCTAATTTTCCTGTTAATGTGGCACTTTTACTGCGCAAGTCTATTAACATTAAGTGGTTATCGGTGCCGCCTGAAATAATAGAATAACCGCGTGCTACCATGGCGCCTGAAAGGGCTTGGGCGTTCAGAATAACGCGCTTGCTGTACTCCAAAAAATCGGGAGAAAGGGCTTCCCCAAAGGCTACCGCCTTAGAGGCAATTACGTGTTCTAAAGGTCCGCCTTGGGTGCCCGGAAATACGGCTCCGTCTAATAAGGCACTCATGCGTTTGATTTCGCCTTTTGGGGTTTTATGACCAAAGGGATTATCGAAATCCTTGCCCATCATGATGATACCGCCACGAGGACCTCTTAAGGTTTTATGGGTGGTAGAGGTAACGATATGACAGTGGGGAAGGGGGTCGTTTAACAGTCCCTTAGCGATTAAGCCCGAAGGGTGGGAAATATCGGCTAATAATAGGGCGCCTACTTTGTCTGCAATTTGACGCAGGCGTTCGTAATTCCAATCGCGGGAATAACTAGACGCACCGCAGATAAGGAGTTTGGGTTGTTCCAAACGGGCTTTTTCGGCTACTTTTTCGTAATCGATTAAACCGGGT
>ERZ891134.2183-NODE-2183-length-11896-cov-8.617769_pt1 | contig 11896 bp, 9 predicted proteins | sample MGYA00520888_ERZ891134 | MGnify/ENA primary metagenome ERZ891134 (study PRJEB32303, sample SAMEA104408692) | aquatic metagenome | biome: Brackish water; feature: Coastal; material: water | place: Baltic Sea | collected 2014-10-23 | depth 10 m ... | reverse complement strand
CCGCGGACCCGTCCCGTTCAAGCCGCTTCGCGGCCCGCGGACCCGTCCCGTTCAAGCCGCTCTGTTCCTACCAGTAGGGGGCTGCGGGGCATTCGGTGGCGTGTGAAATGGGATAGGCTGCATGGGAGCCCAGGCTTTCGCCGCTGGCCGCAGCCTGGCTTGCCCAGGAGCGGTCGATCAAGGCAGTCGGCATCGACACCGCCAGCATCGACGACGGGCCATCGACCCACTTCGAGACGCACGTGGTTCTCTGCACCGCCAACATCCCGATCTTTGAAAACGTCGCCTCGCTCGAGCAGCTGCCGGCTGCAGGCAGCTTCGTGACGGCGCTTCCCATGAAGATCGACGGAGGCAGCGGCGGCCCCTTGCGGATCATTGCCGAGCTGCCGCACGAGTGAGGCTTTTCAGAGGACCACAGATGCAACACCGCCCGACTCGACCAGATGCGATCGCGTTTTTCCTGACCCTGCTCTCGTTTGCGTTGGTGCCGTCTGCCCGTGCCGCGGAGGTGCGGGTGGCGAGCGACGCTGCGTTGCGGGAGGCCCTCGCAGCGGCCTCGGCCGGCACAACGATCCTGATCGCCCCCGGAACCTACCGTGGCAGCCTTGCCCGCTCAAACCTGCACGGCACCGCCGATGAGCCTGTGCTGATCGCTGGGGCTGATCCGGCCAATCCTCCGGAGCTGGTGGGCGAGGCCGCAGGCGGTCACGGAACCGTGTCGATCCATCTCTCGGATGTCGGCTATGTCACGCTTCGCGACATGGTCGTGCGAGGCTTTCCTGGCAACGGCCTCAACATCGACGACGGCGGGTCTGCGGAGAGCCCGTCGCATCATGTCCGGATCGAACGACTGACCGTTCAAGAGACCGGCCCGCAGGGGAATCACGATGGACTGAAGATGTCGGGCGTTGACGCATTCGTGATTGCCGACTGCATGTTTCGCGGCTGGGGTGGCTCGGCGATCGACTTCGTTGGCTGCCACGATGGCCGCGTTGAACGATGCCGCTTTGAGGGGGCCGAGGGCTTCTCGCAGTCCAATGCCGTGCAGATCAAAGGGGGATCCCGCAGCATCCGTGTGCTGGAGAGCCTGTTTGTCGATGTGGGCGAACGGGCGATCAATCTCGGCGGGAGCACGGGGCTTGCGTATTTTCGGCCCGCGGTTGGCAACAGTGAGGCGGCCGACGTCGAGGTGGCGGGCAACCGCTTTGTCGGTGGCACCGCGGCCGTCGCCTGGGTCACGGCCGATGGCGGGCATGTGCACCACAACACGTTTGTTGGTCAGACGAAGTGGGTGCTGCGAATCCTGCAGGAGAACCAAGACCCCCGGATGCGGCCGTGCCACGACGGCCTGTTTGAAGACAACCTCGTTGTGGTCGACGACCGCGTGCGGGTCTGGCTCAACGTCGGCCCCGGCACCGCACCGGAGAGCTTTCATTTCCGTCGCAACGCCTGGTATGCCAGCGACGGCCGGCGTCCCCAGCTGCCAACCGTGGACGAAGACCCGATCTACGGCCAGGGGCAGCCGCTGGCAGAGCCGAGGAGCGAGGCGAGCCGACCGCAGGCCACGGATGGCCCGATCGGGGACCGCGGTGCGCATGCCTACTGATACCAATGACGTGCAGGCAGCACGGCGAACCGCCTCCAGACGGCCGCAACGCCCAACCTCGCTCGCTGCCCAAGAGCGGTCCGGGAGCCGGAAGACCGTTGCGGAAGTGCCATTGACCGGGCTATCCTCCTTTATGTCTGCGACGCCGCCCTGCCAAGCAGGGCAAATATTTGCTCGGCAGCCACATTCCCATCCGCCCGCTGCTCTGATCGATGAGCCACCGGATGAGATAACAATCCTGCCTTAGACTAGTGCTGAGGAGGTCAGGGCGCAGTTGGATGATCTCACCGAGCAGAGCGTGCGGTTTGTGACCGCCGTCCCTTCACTCACAATCGGCCACCAGTTTGACATTGAAAGTCATTCCGCTGACCTCATGAATCTCGACAAAAGGGGCATCCATGCGAGCCATCGAATTTGAGACCACGGCTCAGCACCAAGTCATCCAGCTTCCGCCGGGCGTGCCGGATGGCGTGAACTTGCGAGTCTTGGTTTTGCTGGAAGACACACCTGTAACCGAGACCGCAGACGGCCACAGGGAACCCAATCGACCCGCACGACAGCTCGCCGGATCAGTCAAGATGATGGATGATCTCATCGAACCTGCTGTTCCTGAGAGTGACTGGAATGCGCTGCAATGATGATGGTGCTCGACACCCACATCTGGGTTCGATGGGTCGATCCTGAGGTCAACCCTTTACCATCCCGAATCCTCTCACACATTTCGGGTGCCGATCAGCTTGCCATCAGCGCCATGACCTGCTGGGAGGTCGCCTGGCTTGAAAGACGTGGTCGATTGCAGCTCCAACCCACGCTCAACGATTGGCTGGCACTCGCGCTGGCTGACTCTTGTGTGCGTTGTCTGCCGGTCGACCGCGCAGTCGCCGTGCGTGCGGCTCAACTGCCAGAACATCACCGTGATCCCGCTGACCGTGTGATTCTTGCGACCGCCATCGAACAACAAGCGGCATTGGTAAGTCTGGATGCCGCTTTCGGTGCTTACAAAGAACAGCTGAGAATGCTGATCCAATAAACAAGCTGATCCAATAAATAAGATGGAGCCCCAATCCTCTGCCACCCAACCCTCTCTCACCGCCTTGGAGGTGAGCGACGCCACCGATGCGGGCGAACGGGCGATCAATCTCGGCGGGAGCACGGGGCTCACAAATTTTTCGGCCCACGGTTGGCGACAGTGAGGCGGCCGCAGGCCACGGATGGCCCGATCAGGGACCGCGGTGTGCATGCCTACCAGCCGACGGAGGATCTGCAGGGGGATCGGTCGGCGGCCGGCTTCTTCTGAGAGGAGAAGCAGCCGAACGGCTTGGCTGGCCGCGTGCGATTCGGCACAGCGAGGCTTGAAGCCCCAACCGAAGGCGAGAGTCGGAAACGTCTGGAGTGAGTGAAATGACGCAGCTGATCGTAGGCCTTGGTGAAATCCTCTGGGACGTGTTTCCCGACGGTCCGCGGTTTGGCGGCGCGCCGGCCAATGCGGCCTGCAGCACCGCAGAGCTTGGCGGCGACGCCGCTCGCGTGGCCATGGTCAGCGGCGTCGGCGAGGATCCGCTTGGCAGCGAGGCGCTTGCGGCCCTGCAGTCGCATGGAGTCGACGTGCGAGCGGTGCAGCGAAACCGCTGGAGCACGGGCCGCGTGGATGTGGAGGTCGACGCGGCGGGGCTGGCGAGCTACCGCTTCGCGGAAGATTCTGCCTGGGATCACCTCACCTGGAACGACGAGCTTGCCGAGCTTGCAGCACAGGCCTCGGCCGTCTGCTTCGGCACCCTCGGCCAGCGTCGGCCCGAGTCACGAGCCGTTCTCCGACAGTTTGTGGCCGCCGTTTCGCCATCCGCGCTGCGGGTGCTCGATGTCAACCTGCGGCCTCCCTACGACGACGATCTGGTGATCCTCGAGTCGCTGGAGTTGTGCAACGTGCTCAAGCTCAACGACGACGAGCTGCCCCGCGTGGCGAGGCTCTGCGGCTGCCAGGGAGACGCGGCGGAGGTGGTGGGCAAGCTTGCCGATCGCTTTCAGCTCAAGGCCGTCGCCCTCACGCGTTCATCCCAGGGGGCGATGCTGCTCGTTGACGGGCAACTCAGTGACCGCGAAGGGCAGGCAGTCGCTGTTGCCGACACGGTGGGCGCTGGCGATGCCTACACGGCGGCCATGATGCTCGGCCTGCTGGCAGGCCATGATGTCGACGGGATCAACGCCTGGGCGATCCAGGTCGCCTCCCATGCCTGCAGCGTCGCTGGCGGCACGATGCAGTTTCCCGCGTCGCTCCACTTCCGCCCGTAAGCTCCGCCCGTGAGTTCCCCCGGCACGCCGTCGCAGCCACGGCCCCAGGGTCTGCAGCGGCGACGGCTTCGGAGTACAAAGGGGCACGGCACGACCGAGGCCTCTGCCCACGCGGAAGGCCCGCGCTGATCCGCGTGAGGAAGACACGCGTGTTTTGTTTGACTGCCGACAGGAGAATCCGCCGCACCATGCCGTTGCTCTTTCGCTGCTTCGTCGCCACCGTTCTCCTGTTCACGGCAGAGTGCCTTCGTGCTGCTGAGCGCGAGGCCGACGTGCTCGTGTATGGATCGACTCCCGGCGGATGCTGTGCTGCGATTGCCGCTGCCCGGGAAGGGGCGTCGGTGATTCTGCTGGAGCCAACTGGGCATGTGGGTGGGCTGAGCACCGGCGGGCTGAGCCACTGCGACTCCAACCAGATGGTCCGCAGCACCATGCTGGGGCTGTTTGACGAGTGGCACCGCCGCATCGTCGCCGACTACACCGGCCGCGGCCTCCCGGCTCCCTACGATCCCGCTCTGAAGGATCAGTCGACGTGGACCTTTGAGCCCCACGTGGCGATGCGGGTCACGCGGCAGATGCTCGAGGAAGCTGGCGTGACCCTGCTGACAAGGCAGCCGTTGACTGCCGTGGAGAAGGAAGGCCCACGCATCACTGCGCTGGCCACTGCAGACGGAACCTACACAGCACGGGTGTTTGTCGATGGCAGCTACGAAGGCGACCTGATGGCGGCGGCCGACGTCGACTGGACCATCGGCCGAGAAGGCCGCAGTGACTACGACGAATCACTCGCGGGCAAGCGGTATCCCAAGCCACGCATGGCGATCGACGGATTTGATGCTGCCGGACAGCCGCTCCCTCTGGTGACCACCACCGATGGCGGTGACGACGAGGCGGGTGACACGAGCGTGATGACCTACAGTTTCCGGCTCTGCCTGACCGATCAGCCCGCCAATCTGGTGCCCATCCCAAAGCCAGCCGCGTACGATCCGGCGCGGTTTGAAGTGGTGCGTCGCTGCCTTGCTGCTGGTGAGAAGCGTGTGGGCTTCGACCTCTATCCGCTGCCAGGAAAAAAGTTTGATGGCAACAACTCCATCGGCGGGCAGTTCTCCATCGGCCTCGTCGGAGGGAGTGCGCACTGGCACGCTGCCGATGAGGCTGAGCGTGGCCGGATCTGGGAGGCCCACAAACAGTACACGCTGGAGTTCATCCATTTCTTAGTCACCGACCCGGCGGTGCCGCGGGCCACACGCGAGCGGTTTGCACGGCTCGGCTTCTGCAAGGATGAGTTCGCAGCCACCGAACACTTCCCACCGGCCCTCTACGTTCGCGAGTCGCGGCGGATGCAGGGGCTCTACGTGATCAGCCAGAAAGACATCCTCGAGTCGCCCGAGAAGCCTGATGCGATCGCGATCTCGTCGTTTCCCATCGACTCCCACGACTGCCAGCGGATCGCCCTCCCAGGCGGTGGCGTGATCAACGAAGGGACGATTTTCCCGGTGCGACGCACCAGCCCGAAGCAGGGATACGCCTACCACGTCCCGTATCGGGCGATCCTGCCCAAGCCCGAGCAGTGCGACAACCTGATCGTGCCTGTGGCCCTCTCGTGCACCCACGTGGGGATGTCGTCGCTGCGGATTGAGGCCGCCTGGATGACGATCGGCCAGAGTGCGGGGGTTGCCGCCGCGATCGCTGCCACAGCGGACGTGCCTGTGCAGGCCGTTCCCTATCAAAACCTGCGTGCGCGACTCGTGGCACACAAGCAGGTGCTCGACCTGCCCGATGGTGGCGACCCGCCATCGGCACCGGACCGAGCCCCTCAATGAAGTCCTGGGAAGTGCTGGCGAACACATGCCGCTTCGTGTGGCCGTTCCGTGCAGCCTTCAACACCCAGCGGCCAACTGGGCCGCAAAGGAGACCTGCTGTGCGAATGACCCTGCTCACGACGCTGTTGGTGGTGTTGCCCGTTGCCGTGCTCCGAGCTGATGAGCCCACAGGCAATGACCCGCCGCCGCGATTTGACATCGCCGAGCAGGTGGAGGCCTACCGGAGTGGACCGCATGCCTTCGACGAGCCCCTGCGGCCGCAGTTTCATTTCACGCCGCCCATCAACTGGATGAACGATCCCAATGGGCTGGTGTTTCACGATGGTGAATACCACCTCTTCTACCAGTACAACCCTGCGGGCAATGAGTGGGGGCATATGAGCTGGGGGCATGCGGTCAGCCCAGATCTCGTGCACTGGCAGCATCTGCCCCTGGCGATTCCCGAGACCGACACCGAAATGGCCTTCAGCGGCTGCTGCGTCGTTGACCATGCCAACACATCGGGGCTCGGCAGCGACGGGCAGGCTCCGATGGTGGCGATCTACACCGGCCATGCCCCGGGCCGGCAGGTGCAGAACATTGCCTTCAGCCTCGACCGTGGCCGCAGCTGGAAGCCGTATGCGGGCAACCCGGTGCTCGATGAAGGGCTTGCCGACTTTCGCGATCCGAAGGTGTTTTGGCACGAGCCGACGCAGCGGTGGGTGATGGTGGTCTCGCGAGCGATTGAGCGGGTGCTGGTGTTGTACGGCTCGCACAACCTCACCGAATGGACGGAGCTCAGCCGGTTTGGGCCCGCGGGAGCCCTGAACAAGCCCAACTGGGAGTGCCCCGACCTGTTTGAGCTGCCGCTGCTCGATGAGCAGGGCAAGGCGATTGCTGGTGAGTCGCGGTGGGTGCTTGAAGTGGATATCGGCGGCGGTGCGATCGCTGGTGGAAGCGGGAGCGAATACTTTGTGGGCCACTTCGATGGCGAGCAGTTTCAGGCGGAGCAGGCAGCCCGCTGGGTCGACTATGGCCGCGACTTCTATGCGCCTGTCAGCTGGGACAACATCCCGGCCGACGATGGAAGGCGGATCTGGATCGGCTGGATGAACAACTGGGAGACGTCGCTCGTGCCCACATCGCCCTGGCGTGGGGCGATGACGGTGCCCCGCAGCCTGGCCCTCAAGCGGGTGGCCTTCAACACGGAAGAGCCCGCGGTGATCACGCTGATCCAGCAGCCGGTCGAGGAGCTCCGTCTGCTGGAGTTGTGGAGCCGCACGCTGGAGCCCGCTTCTGGCTGGCCGCCAGCCGCTCTCACCAGGCCTGGCGAGCTGGACGACATGACGTTTGTGCTCGAGGTGGAGATCGAGCCTGCCGATGCCCGCTCGGCTGGCGTGCGGATTCGAACCGGCGACGACGAATACACCGAGATCGGCTTCGACCGGTTTGATGCCGCGGTGTATGTCGACCGCACGAAATCTGGCAACGTGGGCTTTCACCCGGCCTTCCCCGGACGCCATCGGGCGCCGGCACGGCTGATCGCCGGCTCGGTCAGGCTCCGGATTCTCGTCGATCGGTCGTCGGTTGAGGTGTTTGTCAATGATGGCGAGGCCGTGATCACCGATCGTATCTTTCCCACCCGCCGCGAGCCGGTCATTGAAGGCTTTGCGGGCTCGGCAGAGGCCGAGGTGCGGGCCACGCTCGTACGGCTGTCGGGCATCTATCACGTGGAGCCGCAGCTGCCTGAGTGATGCAGCGTGCTGGGATCGACTGGTGCGGCGGCCCGCGTCATTGCGGCATTGCACCCACCGCGGCCGCGACGGCGAGGGCGTCGGCCCGGCTGCAGCTGGTGCTGCGGACCATCACTGGGCGGGGCTCTGCGGCGACCGGCTGACCGGTGCGAGGATCGATGGGCGATCGGCCAGGTCTGGGGGTGGCAAAGGCGATCGCTTCCCCCGGGCTCAGCGGGAGGGTCGCGGGAGCGGCGCCGGCGGTCTGGGGAACGATCACCTGCCATCGCTCGCCACTGGCCTGCCGGCCCCACGCGCGGGCCTCGCCGCCGAGCACGACGAGATGATGCTGCGAGCCGAGCGCCACGAGCCGCTCGCCGAGGCAGTCGACCGCATAGCCCGGGCCGATGCCGCCGAGATCCAGAGCCACGCCTGGCTTTCGCTTTCGCAGCGCAGCAGCCCCTGCCGGCGGCTGCCGTTGTTCGATCAGTGAGAGCCCGACGAGCTTGGCGGCAGCCGCCAGGGCATCGGGCTGCGGCGGCTTCCCCCGCTCGCCCGCCTGCCTCCAGAGTGCGACCAGCGGGCCGACGGTGGGGTCGAAGGCCCCGGCGGTCTCGGCATGCACCTCGCGGGCGATTCTGAGGATGGTGAGAAGGTCATCGCCAACCTCCACCCACTCGCCGGCAGCCGCCCGGTTGAAGCGGCTCACATCGGAGTCGGGCCGCCAGCTGCTCGCCCCACGGTCGATGCGGGCGAGCACCGCCTCAAGCTCGCGGTGCACGTCACCGCGGCTGCGGCCGGGCACGGCAGCGGCGAGGGTGACGCGATAGGTCGTGCCCATCGCCGGGCCCGCGAGCACGACCGGCTCACCGGCGACGCCAGCGCTCGCAAAGACGGCCGCGGCGGCCACGATCGCACCGCGGGCGGCCATCTCGCAGCGGGCCGGCAGGCCGCTTGTCCATGCCAGGCGGCTCATAGCAGGCTCCCGTAGCGAAGCGCCGCAATCACGAGGCAGCCCAGCAGCACACCGTCTCGCCAGCTCAGGCGGCCACTGCCTCGGTTGAACCGCAGGTGATCGAGCAGGGCCCCGGTCGGGCAGCCGTAACGACAGTAGGCCATCGGCACAAACAGGCTGGCGACGAGGCTGGCGACAAAGATCGCCAGCGCCGCCACGCCGGCAATCTGTGGCAGGTAGCCGTCGAAGGGCTCAAGGTCGACCAGGCTCACCGGGAGCGGCAGGACGACGGCAAGCACCGCGAAGGCGAGCAGCGCAAAGGGCAGACGGGCCAGCCAGGGCCGCAGCCGTGCAGGCAGCGAACGCTTCGGTTTGACAGCCAGCTTGATCAGCTGCTGCGCCGCGCCGTGCGCGCAGAGATGCGAACAGTAGACGTTGCGTTTGGTGGTCACGGGCAGGGCGACGGCAATCGCCGTGAGCACCGTGAGCACACCCGCTGCCGGCGGCACGCCCGAGGCCACCCATCCGGCAAACTGCCCCAGCGACAGCAGGGCCCCAGCGCCAAGGCCGAGATACGCAAACACCACCACGGGCATCGCCAGCCGACCCCACCACATGCCGCGAGCCCGGGTGAAGGCGGTGAGCACGCCGAGGAGCATCACCACGATCGCTCCCCACTGCGGGCCTTCGATCCGGCGAAGCCACGAGCCCAGTGCGTCGGCCAGCGAGGTGGGCACGGCCTGCACCTGTCGCTCACTGTGGGCGTGGGCTGCCCGCACGATGCCCTCGGCGACCGCCTGGCTGGTCATCGTCGCGCCGCTGACGCCCTCGATCCCCGTTGCCTCAGGATCGACGCCGCCGAGCTGTTCGATGGTCATGCCGGCGTAGATGTCGTCAAAGCGACGGTCGTCGCGGACGTAGCCGACGTATGGGTCGTTGTCGAACGACGCGAGCACAAGCACGCCGGCAACCCGGTTCTCCGTGTCGAAGCCCACGATCGCATCGGTCGGCCCCTGGTAGCCGATCACGCCATCGGCCGCGGGGCTCGTGCGGAGGGCCCAGCCGAGCGGGAGCCCGGTCGCATCCCGAACACGGATCACCGACGCATCGCCGGGATCTGCCTCGATCTCGTCAGCCTCGGGAAAGAGTCGCGCGAGATCGGCGAGCGTGGGAGCCGCGTCGAACCGGCTGGCGGGGGCCGTGCCACCGACGCGGAGGGCGAGGGCTGCGGCGATCGCTCGGCTCGTCAGGGTGGAACCTGCGACGGAACGCCGCCGCTGCGGCTCGGCAAGCTGCTCAAGCGGCATGCCGACAAACGCGTCCCAGAACCGGGCATCATTCGTGATGGCCCGCACGTGATCCCGGGTGTCGCCGCTGGAGAGCACCGACATGCCCCGAATCGTGAGCCCGGCATCACAGACCACCAGCAGATCGGTCGGCCCCGAGAAGCCGATCGCCGCATCACCCTGAGGGCTTGTGCGAAGCACGACACCAACGGCGGCCCCCTCGCCATCGAGCAGCTCGCGGCCGCCGGCCACCTGCCGGGCTCCGCCGCCGATCCCGGCCGCCTCGGGCAGATGCCGCTGAATCATCGCCAGCGGCACGGTCGCCAGGTCGCGGGTGGCCAGCTCCGCCTGCCGCTGCGGATGCGTTGCGTGCACGAGCCAGCCCACCGCGGCCACAAGGGCAAGCCGCACCGCGTGCCCCAGGAACGTTCGACCTCGATCTGCCCGCGACGGTGTCATGCCCGGCGAGTCTACCTGTCCGTGGAAGAAGCCATCCATGGCCTTTTCCCGCTCCAGCGACGCCCCGAAAAGCCAAGGTTTTTGGGGGTCGGCGGTCGCCGCATCCCGCGGCGGCAGACCTGTTTCACAGTCTGCTAGCGGCTCACTGGCACCAGCAGCACGGCGTCGGCGTGGACGAAGCCACCGGCATGCTCCGTTCCCAGCACCACCACGCACGGATCGTCGGCGGCCAGCCGCAGCCGGCCGACGGAGCCGTAGCTCCCATCGAGGCTCGCCCGCTTGGTCATGTCGAGGCTGGTGGTGGTGCGTCCGGATGGCGTTTCCAGCAGCACGGGAACGGCTGTGCCCCGGTTCTCATGCGGCTGCCAGGCGAGCAGCACCTCGTAGTCGCCATCCGCCGGCGCCGTGAGCTCGAACCGGGCGGTGGCGCCGCTGTCAGCTGGTGCGTAGCGGTAGCCGTAGGCCACGTAGCCCTTGAGGCCATCGCCCTCAGTCCAGCTGCCTTCGAGAACCGCCTGGCGGTCATCGACCACCACGGCCTCCATCGCCTCGGCAAGCGTGACGGGGTCAACGCCGGTCGGCGGGCCGTAGGGGCCGGCCAGGGGAAGGGCGTCGTCGGGAATCTCGATGTCGTCGGCGAGCGTGGCCCGGCGGGCCTTGCCGGGCAGGGCGAGGAGCTCTTCCATCTCGCTCCAGTGGTTTTCGTAGACGCCACGGGGCGTGGTCGTATGCACCACAGCCAGGCTCGCCGCCTTGCCCACCACCTCGCCCATCATGCCGCAGGTTTTCATCACCCGCACCGTGCCGAGGGCCTCGTGTGTGACCGACACGCAGCGGCCGGCCATGAAGAGGTTGTCGACATCCTTGGAATAGAAGCAGCGGTAGGGCACCGGGTAGCCGTAGCTGCGATCGATTCGCCGGTCGTGAACCGCGATTGAGATGAACGGGTTGTCGGGAAACTTGTCGGCGTATTCCTCCTTGGGGTAGTGCAGGTCGATTGACCAGGTCGACGGCACGCAGCCATCGGGAAACTCCCGCTTGCCGACGATGTCGCTCTGCGTGAGCACGACGTCGCCAAGAATCCGCCGGCTCTCGCGGGGGCCGCCGATGAAGGCCACCCAGGTGAGCAGTGCGTTTTCATGCTCGGCTGCTCCATCGCCATTCTTCATCGCGTTGAACGCGCCGTAGACCGCCCGCAGGTTCCAGTCGCGGATGCCCTCGGCGTCGGCCAGCGGGTCTTTGTCGAAGCCGCTCTCCCAGAACCACTGCCCGTGGAAGTCGCGGGGGTAGGGGAAGTCGTCCATCCCCAGCGGCAACGCCCAGGGCGTTTCTGGAAACGCCTGCGGCTCCTCGCGGGTGGCCCAGGCCCACATGTTGCTCATCCCCATGCGGCCTTTTTCTTCCATCACGGTCTCGGCGCCGGCAAGCTCGCCGATCGTGGCGTGGCCTGTGGCATCGCAGAAGAAGCGTCCGGTGAACATCAGCCGGCGGCTGGTGCGGGTGTCGAGGCAGGTCACGCTCTCGATCCGGTTCTCCGCGCGATCCACCGCGTAGGCATGGGTGTTGAGGAAGAGATCAATGTTCGGCTCGGCCCGCACGAGGGCTTCCTTCTTGGCATCCTCAAACTCCTCATAGGTGCCGGGGCTCTTGGTGGCGTGGTCGGCAAACTCCTCCACGATCTCACCGATGCGGGGGAAGCGTCCGCGACGGATCAGCCCCATCGCCCACACGCGAACCTCGCTCGAGCCGTTTCCGCCAAGGACTGG
>ERZ891134.2180-NODE-2180-length-11904-cov-5.333108_pt1 | contig 11904 bp, 10 predicted proteins | sample MGYA00520888_ERZ891134 | MGnify/ENA primary metagenome ERZ891134 (study PRJEB32303, sample SAMEA104408692) | aquatic metagenome | biome: Brackish water; feature: Coastal; material: water | place: Baltic Sea | collected 2014-10-23 | depth 10 m ... | reverse complement strand
CGGAGAATGCGGTACCTTGGGAGGTAATAAAAACATATCCCCCGGACCCAAATGAATGGCTTTTTTCTCGCCGTTCTCCTGAATATTCACCGTGATATTTCCCTCTAACTGATAAAACAACTCCTCGGTTTCATTATAATGGAAATCTTTCCGCGAATTCGGTCCACCCACTATCATTACAATATAATCCGTTCCTTCCGGACATAAATTTTTGTTCGCTACCGGCGGTTTTAATAAATGGCGATTCTCATCAATCCATTTTTGTAGGTTAAAGGGCATGTTTACAGACATAGGTGCTAACTTAATTACAAAGCAAATGTAGGTAATTTAGTAAAATTCACTTTCAGTAACACTTTTCCGTTTTCTAATTTCTATTTTTGTAACACCGAATGAGTGACGCAATAAAGCACGAATGTGGAGTCGCTTTCATCAGACTCCGAAAACCCCTATCCTATTTTAAGGAAAAATACGGCTCCTATTGGTACGGACTGCACAAGCTGCAGTTCATGATGACCAAGCAGTTAAATCGAGGACAAGACGGAGCCGGTATCGGCGTCGTTAAACTCCAACCCCAATATGGCGATCGCTATTTGGCCCGACAAAGAAGTGCCTCAAAAACCGCTCTCGGAGATATCTTTGAGGAAGTTTTTAAAGCCTTAGATCAAATTCCCGAAGAACACCTCGAAGATCTAGATTACCTAAAAAAACACTACCCCTACGCCGGAGAACTGTTACTCGGTCATCTGCGCTACGGTACCTATGGCGGCAATTCTATAGAAAACATCCACCCTTTCCTACGTCAAAATAACTGGATGGCCCGCAACCTAATGCTGGCCGGAAATTATAATATTACCAATACCCAAGAACTCTTTGAAGCCCTTATCGACCTCGGACAACAACCCAAGGAAAAAAGCGATAACGTGCTCATGCTGGAGAAAATCGGACACTTCATCGACGAAGAAAACCAACGTCTTTTCTCTATTTTGAAATCTCAAGGATATTCCAATCTCGAAATCACGGAAAAAATCAAATCCGAAATTTCCATCCCCAAAATCCTCAAACGCAGCTTTAAAAATATCGACGGAGGCTTCAATATGGTAGGCCTTGTTGGTCACGGCGACGCCTTCATCATCCGCGATCCCGCTGGTATACGCCCTTCCCATTATTACGTAGACGACGAGGTAATCGTCGTAGCCAGCGAACGAGCCGCCATCCAAATGGCATTTAACATTTACCCCGAAGACGTTCATGAACTTCCCCCGGGAAATGCATTAATCGCTAAAGCCGACGCCTCTTATTCTATAGAGGAAATCATCGAACCCACCGAACGCAAAAGCTGCAGCTTCGAGCGCATTTATTTCTCGCGCGGCAACGACCAAGCCATCTACGCCGAAAGAAAAGAATTAGGCCGCTTGCTGGCCGAACCCGTGATGGAAATGTTGGCCAACAACCTTCCAGATACCGTTTTCAGCTACGTGCCCAATACCGCCTCTACCAGCTTTTACGGACTCATAGACGGCATCCACGAAATCCGCTTGAAAATCCAAGCCGAAGCCCTAAAAGGACTTAACATTAGCGAAAATCCCGAAAAAGTCGACGAAATCCTCAGTTGGAGACCCCGCCGCGAAAAAATATTGGTGAAAGACGTCAAAATGCGCACGTTCATCACCAACGACACCGACCGCGAAGACCTCGTAACCCACGTGTACGACATCACTTACGGCGTTGTCAAATCATGGAAAGACACCCTCGTAATCATGGACGATTCGGTGGTGCGTGGAACCACACTTAAAACCAGCATTTTGCGCCTGCTCGACCGCCTCGAACCCAAACGCATCATCTTGGTGAGCTCCGCCCCTCAAATCCGATACCCCGATTGCTACGGCATTGATATGAGCAAACTCGGCGATTTTGCCGCGTTCCGCGCCGCCGTAGAACTGCATAAAGAAAACGGCAACGAATCTATATTGGGGGAAATCTACATCAAGGCTGTGGAAGAACTCAAAAAGCCCCATCCGGAACAGCGTAACGTCGTGAAAGATTTATATGCCGACCTTCTTGAGAGCGATATCTCTAAAAAAATAGCCCAAATGGTGAAGCCCGCAAGCGTTAGATTCGAGTTTGATATGCTGTTTCAAACCGTCGACAAACTGCACCAGGCGTGTCCTAACGACCTAGGCGATTGGTATTTCACAGGCGATTACCCCACCCCAGGTGGTATCGCCGTAGCCAACCGCAGTTTCGTGTACTATTATGAAGGTAGAAAAGAACGTGCCTATTAATCCCACAAATAATCCCTCAAAAATCATACTTTTGCAACCATGAGCAGCGTGAACGAAATTCTTGATCAACTAAAAAATCAACTTGAAAAGAACCTAATCCACACAACCGCCGAATTCAAACGCATCCGTGCCGGTAAAGCCACTCCCGATATGTTGGAAGGCGTTTTTGTAGATTACTATGGCGCCTCAACCCCCATCAATCAGGCCGCTAACGTGAATACCCCCGATGCCCGTACCATCGTAATTCAACCTTGGGATAAATCTCTTATCCGTCCAATTGAAACCGCTATCATCAATAGCAACCTCGGTTTTGCGCCCCAGAACGACGGCGAACAAATCCGCATCAGTTTGCCTCCCGTTACCGAAGAGCGACGTAAAGAATTGGCAAAAAGATCCAAAACCGAATCTGAAAGCTCTAAAGTAGGTATCCGCAACTTGCGCAAAGATGCCAACGAAAAAATCCGTAAACTCAAAAGCGACGGAGTAAGCGAAGACGAAATGACCGCCGGTGAAGACCGCGTTCAAAAAATGGTCGACGTGTATATCAAAAAAACCGAAGACCTACTTGCAGAAAAGGAAAAAGAAATCATGACGGTATGATCCGCATGCGCTCTTGAACCTCTTTCGCCCTTTGCATCAGCCCGCCTAGATTTTCGGCCGTTACCGTTACATGTCCCAATTTTCTATTGGGTCGCGTTTCCGTTTTACCGTACATGTGCACAAACACATCCTCCTGCTTTAGCCAAAAATCAGCGTCTTCCAACTGATACGTTCCTGAAAAATCATCAGGACCTACTATATTAATCATCGCAGCCGGACATTTTAATTCCATCGATCCCAATTCCATTCCCAACAAAATCCGGTTCAACTGCGCGAACTGACTCGTTACAAATCCCTCAATACTATGGTGACCGCTATTATGTGGCCTTGGGGCAATTTCATTTACCCAAATATCACCTTCTTGCGTAACAAACATCTCTACGGCAAACAATCCCGGCGAATCGAATGAGGCCACTACCTTTTCGGCGATGTCTTTGGCTTGACTCAAAATTTCCTCAAGAACCAAAGAGGGCGAATACAAAAATTCCACCAAATTGCTCTGCGGATTGAAATACATATCTATTGCCGGAAACGAGCCCCTATTGCCATGCGTATCTACCGCTACTATCACGGCCAATTCTTTTACGTTTTCTGCGAATTCTTCCACCAAAATCGAACCTTCAAAAGGCGAATTTCCAGCCATTAATTCACTCTTTTTTACGATTGCCACCCCTTTTCCGTCGTAACCACCCGTCCGCGATTTCAAAACTACTTTATCCCCGGGAAACCGTTCCAAATCCCAAACATCCTCTGCCTCTTTGAGCATAAAGGGGGCTGTTGGAATTCCGTGTGCCACAAAATAATTCTTCTGTATGCCTTTATCTTGAATGATTTTCAAAACCCCAGGCTTGGGAATGATCGTTTTGCCTTCTGACTCCAGTTCTATTAACGTATCTACTCCGATGTGTTCGATTTCCCAAGTGAGAACATCAGAAACGGCCGCCAATGCACGCAACGCATGGGCATCTTTTAGCGGCCCTTGAACAAATCCATCCGCAAAAGGGCGCGCCGGACAGTCTTCTTGCGATTCTAGAATCGTGTAATGCACTGCATTATTTTCGGCTTTAGCCGCTTCCAATAACATCATTCCGAGCTGACCTCCGCCAATAATTCCGCACGATTTGGGTTTATTCATGCTGCAAAATTACCGCCTACAAACAGCATTTCCTTGATTTTTGCGATTTACGCAAAAATCCATCGCAAATTCCGTTAATTTTGTATCTTCGAATTATATGCCCGACCCCCTCTCGGTACACCTGCTCAATATCAGCATCAATAATCCCACACTAAGTTCTTGGATTATAGTGCTTCTTTGTTTAAGCACTATCGGTTTTTTCTCTGGGATGGAAATTGCCTTTATCTCTGCCAATAAACTGCGCATCGAGCTACGAAGTAAGCAAGGCGTTTTCGGAGGAAAATGGGTTGCCAAATACATCAAAGAGCCCAATGAATTCATTTCTACCGTTCTTGTAGCCACCAATCTTGCGCTGGTAATTTACGGTATTGCCATGGGCGACATCCTGCAGTACTACCTCTCCTTTCTTTTTTCAAATGCCCTTGCCAATTTTATCCTCACCACTATCTTAAGTACTATAATCGTACTCATCACCGCCGAATACATACCTAAAACCATTTTCCGACTGCAGGCCGATACTTTATTATTCGTTTTCGTTGCTCCCTTCCGATTTGCGCATATCCTTTTATGGCCCCTCATTGCCTTCACCAAAGGCGCCTCAACTACCTTGCTTTCGCTTTTCACACAAACCGACAACACCACGCAAACCAAAGTGTTTTCTAAAGTAGATCTCGACGAATTCATCTCGAGTATTGAAAGCTCTAAAGACATGGATGCGCAGGAAATCGATACCGAAGCCTTCCGAAATGCCCTTGAATTTTCCGAGGTAGACGTACGCGAAATCATGGTACCCCGTACCGAATTAGTAGGCCTCAACGTACATACTTCCATCGAAGAATTAACCGAAACGTTCATCGAAACCTCACTATCACGCATCCTAATATATAAGGATACCATCGATAATATCATCGGATTCGTACACCACAGCGACCTATTCCACCAACCCGAAAAACTCCACGAAATATTACATCCCGTTATTATCACTGGAGAAAACACCGAAGCCCAACAGCTCCTGCGTCGTTTCATACACGAACGTAAAAGTTTGGCCGTAGTAGTAGATGAATTCGGAGGAACCGCCGGTATTGCTACCGTAGAAGATTTAGTAGAAGAAATCTTTGGGGAAATTAAAGACGAATTCGACACCGATGATGCGTTCGAGCTGCAGCTTGGCGACAACCATTACCGTTTCGCAGCCCGTTTAGAAATCGATCACCTAAATGAGAAGTACGGTTTTGATTTCAAAGAGGGCGATTTCACTACGTTGGGAGGCTATATTATTTTTCACGCCGAGAGAATTCCCGAAGTTGGAGAAACACTGCGATTCGAAAACCTCGAGTTTCACATTACCAAAATTGACGGTGCCCGCATCGAAGAAGTGGAGTTGAAACGGTTTTAAAACCTGATTTCAAAATCATCCACCTGGTACAACCCAAAAATTCCTAATACCCCTTCCAAATTCCCTTCCACCTTCGTGGGCGTTTGCGTAATACTGCTCTGCTGCCACAAATGCGCATTGCGATCGTTGTAATAATGATATAAATCAGAATGTAAATTCTCCAAAACGACCCGATACGATACCGTTCGCTCCAAATCCGATTGTCCCAAAGCCCGGTGAAACTCCAAACCCACCCGCAAGCCATTAAACGTCACATCCGAAAACAATAATTCCCGACTCGAATACACATTGTACGGATTCCTCAAAAACGCAATATCATTACCCGAAATTGGCAATTTCCGCACCCGTAAACTGCTATCAAGCAACACCCCCAACTTGCTCTTTTCATACAACCAATACCGTTCCTCCACCCACATTCTATAAAAATTATTGTTATAGGCACTGTCCTGAAAACTCAGCCGAAAGCCGGTAGTGCGACCTAAAAAGCTCACCACTACAGGGAACGTTTGCACCCGTTGGATTGCCAATCGCGAAGGCGACTTCAACTCGCGGGTAAATCCCTTCGATCCGTGAATTACCTCTACACGCACCGAATCGTTTCCCTCCGAAACAAACAAAGACGACGCATACCAACCCTCCCGCAAATACGTCATAGGGTACCGAATGCCTTTAGAAATTAACGAAACCGTAGCATCCGACACATAATTATATGCCTCAGAAATGCCCGACACCTTGCCCACCTGAATTCGCGCTTGGCTATCCGCACATAAAAAGGCATTCAAAAAGTACGCATCGGGCTTTTCACCGCCATCATTAACCGGTACTTCTTTGACACAAGAAGTAAAAATTCCCCCGAAAAACAAAGCGATATACAGCCAAATACGCATCAAAAATGGATTTGATAATTAATAAAAGGTAAAACGGGCAACAAGCTCACCTGGTACAAACTGCGATTTCCGCCCTCGCCCAAGCCCAGATTTACGTAAAACGGATTCAGGCGATTGTACGCATTGTATACCCCGAAAACCCAGGTGCCTTTTATCTTTCCGGGGGAAGCCTTCTCGTAGGTAAAGCTAAAATCCAAACGGTGGTTGTCGATAGCCCGGAGGTTGTTCCGCGCCCCATACAAGTAAATATCCTGCGCCGGATCGCTCGAGGTAGGCGATGGCACAATCCCTACCGGACGTGTGTAGGCAAAGCCCGAATTGTACATCCAGCTGCCGCTGAAAGACCATTCTCGATTTATTTTATAGAATGCCGTTACATATATATTATGCCGACGGTCGTAACGAGATGGGAACGCAACGCCCCCATTGATATCCTTAAATTGACGGCTATTCCGCATCCATGTATACGAAAACAAGCCCGACCAGCGCGCGCCGGAACGCTGCAACTGCCACTCCACACCTTCTACTTCGCCCGTTCCTGAAGTTACCGACTGTTCCCAATTTCGATTAGAGGTAATGTATACTGCCGATTCTGAATACTCCAAAATATCGCGAAAATCGCGCTGAAACGCTTCTAACTGCCACTGCCAATGTTTGCCGATTGCGTGAGAAAAACCAATCGACCGCTGTCGCGATTGTGCCGGCTTGAACTTCGCCGTAGAGGGAACCCATAAATCCGAGGGCAAACCCATACTCAAGTTATTCAGCTGATGGAAAAACTGCCGATTTTGAGACACACTGGCCTTTAACCAAGCCTTTTTGCCCAATTTCCAACGCGCATTAAATCGAGGTTCTGGCAATACATAATATTGGCCCAAACCTAAATCGTAATATACCACACGCATTCCTAAGTCATAATTCCCCCAAACGCCCCCCGTAAATTCCCATTTCATGAACCCATTAATTTCCGGCGTGTTGACCTGCTCATCGCTGAATAAAAACAGCTTTTCTACACTGTCATTGCTCGAAATAAGTTCCTTTCTGTTCGGACGGAAACTATGATATGTATAACCCATTCCCGCTACGGATTTCAAACGAGAACTCCATTGCTGACTCCATTCAAAGGCCGTTTCTACGTCGTAAATACCATTGGAAACTTCGTAATTCGACGATTCTAAATCTTCCAAACGACCATTTATCCGCACCTCGTTACGATACAAACGGTCGTGTGAAAATTTATACGAAGTGTAATACGATTTTAATAGAAAGGACGTGCCCGAACCGCTCGACCAGTTCCATTTAAGCGAAACCACATCATTACCCCAACGAGATACGTCTTCGGCTCTTTCTTCAGTGCGCCGATCGTCATTACGCAATACCTGCTGGTCTATTAAACCCGCAAAATCCTGTCCGGAATACGCCATTAACGACAAGCGACTGCGCTCCGAAAATCGATGGGTTATTTTCGCATTCAAATCCCAAAAATTATACCGATTAATCAATCCGCCTTCTCCCAATGGGGTATTCGACACAATGGGAGCCACTAAAAAATCAAAAAAACTGCGTCGGGCCGCAATCATGAAAGACGTTTTATTGGAAAACAAGGGTCCGGTTAAAAACAAACGACTCGATAGCAATCCCAAATTCAGACTCCCTTGAAACTGTTCCGGATCGCCCTCTTTGGTATCCACTTGGATCACACTGCTCAAGCGACCGCCGTGATTGGCAGGAAACGTACCCCTATAAAACTGCGCATTTTTTATGATATCTCCATTAAAAACGCCAAAGAGTCCATACATGTGATAGGCATTATAAATGGGCACATCGTCTAACAAAACCAAATTTTGGTCGGCAGCACCGCCCCTCACGTACATACCAAAAACGCCTTCGCTACCCGAAACCACCCCCGGCGTAGCCGAAAGCGCCCGCAATACATCGGCTTCCCCAAAGAAGTGAGGAAACTTTTCTAACTGAGAACCACTCATGGCAACCCGATCTGTCCAGCCTTCTTCGGTTCGCGGTAAATTCGTTTGCCGCTTTACCCTCACCTCCGCCTCTTCCAAGCGATCCAATTCGGGAAACATTTTATAGGGCCGATACAGCGTTTTTCCCCGGCCTAAAATAGTATCTCTTATCGGCTGAAAACCCGAGTAATAAATACCCAATACCACCATCGTATCGATGCTCCTCAAGTGAAAAATACCTTGACTGTTGCTGTAAACCACACGGCCATCGGCTTCGGCAAACACCGTAGCGCCGATAATGCGCTCACCGGTTATGGCGTTCGTTAAACTTCCCGAGATACGCAATGCATTATCGATAGGTTTCCACGGTTTTAACACCAAGGCCTGATCCAAGACCAAGGCATAGTCCAAACCATATCGATGCAGAAAATCTCGAAGTGCCTCTGAGGCGAATTGATTGCGATAACTTACCTCGTATTTACGCTTCGCAGGCGTCAATGCCGCATCATACTGAAAAAACACACCCGTAATTTCCTCAAAAGAGGCGAGCACCTTCCGAAAATCGGTGGTTCGCAGCTCCCAATTGATCCGTTTTCGCAATGCAGCTCCCGCTTGGGCTTGAAGTGCCAAAGTTTGGACACATAACAAGACTATGACAAGCGACCTTAGGAGCACGGCGCGTTAATTATAATTATTTCTTCAAAAATGAATCGGCATAATCGAACGCTTTTTTCAGCGTTTCGGTACTACGCAAAGCAGGATTTTCGCGAATTTTATCTTCTTCTTTTTTGATTTCTACAAACAAAGCACCCGTGGCTTTCTCCGTTACATATTGATTCAAATCGGTCTGAATATCTTTATCCAAACCCAATAACATTTTATTTTTATTAATTTTCGCAACAGTAGGTTCCCAAATTTTAGACAAAGAAACCTCGTCTAAGGCCTTCTTCACTTCTGGTTTAAACGCACTCACCAAAGCGGGTTCGGTACTGCCTTTCAAATACTGCGTGGCCGCGCCGTCTCCACCCGTCAAAACGCCCATAGCATCGGCGAACGACATATCCGTAACGGCTTGTTTGAATACGGGCACCGCCAATTTCATAGAGTTTTCTGCGCCTTTGTTCATGGCCGCCACTACTTTATCCAATTCCGGACCTATCAAGCTATTCAACATGCGATTATCGCGAATCTTTTTTTCAACTTGTTGTATCTCAGGCGGTAATGGTATCTTCAAAGATGGATTTTGTGCAAACGCACCTACCTGACCCAAGCGACCTGTTCCGTTTAAAACGCCCTGAACCAATGCTTCCTTCAATCCGCTCGCTGCTTCGGAAGAACTCAAAACCGGCTTCTGAACCCCACCGTTTCCGGACGTGGCCTGCGTTAAGGTTTCCGTTGCCATTTGAGTAGCCGTTTGCTTCAATACATCACAAGAACCCAATGCTAAAAATGCCGCTGTGGCTAAGAATACGTTCGTTTTCATAACTAATTCCAAATATAGATAAGATTGTTTCAATTAGGAAGCCAGTTTCAAGAAATTGGGCCCAACGATGCGTATTTGCCCACCAACGCTCACAACAGTCGCAATGCCTCTCGGCGAGAGAGCGGCTTCAAGGTATGCGAGGCTACAAAATCCTTAACCCATTGCGGATTCGTTTTGCCATATTGACGCAAAGCCCAACCAATAGCCTTCTGATGGAAAAACTCCTTCGATTCTAAATGCGGCACAATCGCCCTCTCCAGCAAATCCGTATTCGTACGTTCACGGTAACCCAGCTGACAAACAATCGCAGCGCGATTCAACCACATATTCTCACTCTTACTAAAACGCACCACCGTTTCTTCAAATATTTCGGGATATTTAATTAAAAATTTACCCAAATAGTTGCCGCTAATTAAATCTATAGAATCCCACCAGCTTTTTGTGGTTATCAAAAACTCAAAATAGGCAATATCTTCAATTTCAAGAAGATTTACATCTTTCTGCAAGTAATCCATACCCACGTATTGAAATTCCCGTGCGGGCATTTCCCACAATAAGGAAACCCAATTTTTAAGTTCTTGCGCATTTTTGGGTTTGAAATCTTTGCGCAATTCCACTACCATATTTTTCCTCTCGGGGGAACTTATCCCAACAAATGGAAACAAGTTCTTCATGTATTTTGCCATACCCAACGCCTTTTCAGGATGGGCATTTTGAGCAAAGACCTCGCGCAATTGCTCGAGCGCAATCGCCTCATTTTTAGCCATTATACCAGGTATCTGGACTAAGGGCAAAGCGTTTTACATTTTCCAATTCCTCGGCAGAAATATATCCTTCTGTGGCAGCGACCTCGCAAAGCGTATCAAAATTAGATAAAGTTACCACCGGTATGCTCTCAGCTTCAAATCGTGCTTTTGCCGATTCAAATCCATAGGTAAAAAGAGCCACCAAGCCAATCACGTGAGCACCTTCATTGCGCACACCCGCTACAGCCTGTAAAGAACTTTTCCCCGTAGAAATCAAATCTTCCACTAAAACCACCTTGTCACCCGCCGCCATGTAGCCCTCTACCTGGTTTTTTAGTCCATGTTTTTTGGGCTCAGGTCGAACATAGCAATACGACATATTCATACGATCGGCCGCTAATACACCGTGTGCGATGCCCGCCGTAGCAATGCCCGCCAATCGATCCGCCTCCGGAAAAGACTCCTGAATCCGCGATGCCAATGACTCCGCAACGAAATTGCGTACCTCAGGATACGACAAAACCATACGATTATCGCAGTAAATCGGTGACTTAATGCCAGATGTCCAAGTAAATGGTTCCTTCGGTGATAATTTCACCGCCTTTATTTCCAAAAGAAATTTTGCTAATTTTGCACTTTCGTGTGACATGGAGCCGCAAACTTACAAAATCTACTTTAATGAAGGGTCAATCATTATTACCGATTCACCTGATACATTAAAAGGAATACCCAATTTATACTACATTGGTGACGATGAACTTCAAAAAAGTTTCAATATCCTCATCACCAGCGAAGCATTTGGAAAAGCCATGACCTTCGGACTTATGTGTCCCGATCCCCGTGAAACTTTTCTTCAGTTCGCCGATAATTATACCGTAATCCAAGCCGCAGGTGGATTGGTTTTCAATAAACAAAACCAATTATTAAGCATCAAACGCAACGGAATTTGGGACTTGCCAAAGGGGAAAATCGAAAAGCACGAAGACCAAAGAGCGGCCGCATTGCGCGAAGTAATGGAAGAAACAGGCATCAACCGCATCAATATTTCTGATAAAATTGGGGAAACCTATCACGCCTATTACGAAGACGAAGCAGTTTTGCTCAAAGAAACCCATTGGTATAAAATGAATTCACAAACCGATGCCAATCTCAAACCTCAGGAAGAAGAAGGCATTACCGATGTGAAATTCGACGATTTAGAATGGTATACCTCTCCCGATTTTGCATCTTATGCCAGCATCCACGACATCATCAAAATAGGCTTGGAAAAATTGCAAGAAAAAAGCGAAGAAGTTTAAATTTATTTCTGAAAAAGTTCAGTCGGAGCTATATCTCTATTGAATCAAAATCGTAAGTTTCCCTAACATCCGACAAGTAAGGTCGGTAGTTACCCTTGTGAATTATTAAATCA
>ERZ891134.2179-NODE-2179-length-11905-cov-9.743544_pt1 | contig 11905 bp, 13 predicted proteins | sample MGYA00520888_ERZ891134 | MGnify/ENA primary metagenome ERZ891134 (study PRJEB32303, sample SAMEA104408692) | aquatic metagenome | biome: Brackish water; feature: Coastal; material: water | place: Baltic Sea | collected 2014-10-23 | depth 10 m ... | reverse complement strand
ATATAATTTTGTAATTATGAATGAAACAGAGTTTTTTCGGATAATATTCACTGCTATATTTATTGTATTAGCTCTTCGATTTCTTCTTAAAAAAAGAAGATGATAGTTTTGTATTCTTATTAATAAGAAAATTTATAAATTAGACTTTAACTTTAAACCAAATAAAATGAAATCAAAAATTTTAATATTATTAGCGTTATTCGTTACATCACTTAGTTTTTCTCAAAGAAATCCTAATAATGATTATCTAACATCATTCACATACAAAGCTAAAGATGGAATGACATCAAAGTTTGAAAAGGCTGCTGGAAAAAAGACTAAAATGTTCAATTCTGAAGATGGTAACATCATATGGACATATAAGGTAGTCACTGGAGAAAATAATGGTGTTTATGAAAGATATATGATCAATCAAACATCTGATAGTTATAACAAGGATAGATCTAAAGAACTTGACTATTGGTCTGATAATGTATTGCCATATGCAGATGCTGTAAGTGGTCCTCAAAGATGGATGCTTGAGAAATGGGCTAGTGTAGGGGAGGATGGTCCCCCAAAAAAATATCTTCAAAAAACAACTTTAGTAACTAAAGCTGGTCAAGATGAACATGTTTCAAGATGGATTTTTAGAACAGGACAAGTAATTGAAAAAAGAGCTCCTAATTATTTAAGAAGAGTTTTTACTATTGTTTCAGGTGGTAACCCAAATATGATTGTTGTATTTAATGCATTTGATGAATATGGTGTATGGGGAGATAGCGATAACACTTTTGAGGAAGACTATAATGAAATGTTTGGTTGGAAACAATATGGAGTAGATCGTGAATTAATGTTCTCTTCGCTTCTTGAATGGGGTGAATACGTTGAAACTCTTGAGCGAGTTGACGTAATGTTACCTAATTAAAAAATTAAATATTAATAGGAAAAGGCTCCTTAATGGAGCCTTTTTTATTTTTAGTAAAAAGAAAGAGCCCAAATGAGCTCTTTCACCAAACAAAATAATTAAATAAATTATTCTGGAAGCACTACATTGTCAATTGCGTGAATAACTCCGTTTGAAGTATCTACATCAGCAATTACAACTTTTGCTTTATTACCTTTTGCATCAATAACATAAACACTACCTTCCCATAGTTTTAGGGTTAGTTCATTACCTTGAAGTGTTTCAACAGAAAATTCTCCACCGTTATCGTTTATAGCTTTAATAACATCACCTGCCATAAATTTACCAGATACAACGTGATACTTTAAAATGGATTGTAAAGTTCCCTTATTTTCAGGTTTTAATAATGTACCTAAAGTACCTTCAGGTAATTTGTTAAAACCATCGTTTGTTGGGGCAAAAACTGTAAACGGTCCTTCTGATGAAAGAGCATCTACTAAATCACCCGCTTGAACAGCCGCTACCAAAGTTGAAAAGTTGTCATTAGAAACAGCTGTTTCAACAATATTCATTTGTAATGGATTTGAAAGAATAAGACTTAAAATTGAATATTTAAGAAAATTAATTAACATGATTTTTTATTTTAAAATTATGCTGCAAACATTCACCTTTTTTAAATCAATTATATTAGATATGAAACCATTTAACTTTTAATTAGTAAATGTTTTAACATAATTTTAAAATATCATAACTTGAAATAATGATAAACCTAAGGTTGATTGTATTATCTATTGTAATATCTGCACCACTCTCATGCAGTAAAGATGATACTAAAATAGATAGTTTAACTCCAGATGTTAAGCTCAATGAATTGGGAAGTGATGGTCCATATTTATATGGTGAAACATATTATGGAAGAAAAAATTACATAACCTATTACCCTGGTAATATACCTGTTATTCTTTCCATTCCTCATGGTGGAGACATATCGCCTCAGGAAATTTCAAATAGAACTTATGGGGTAACAGTTACAGACTCTAATACTATTGAATTAGGCATGGCAATAAGAAATTATTTTTTCACAAATTTTAATGTTAGACCTTATTTAGTGATTAATAATTTGAAAAGAACTAAAATTGATGCAAATAGAGATATTGTCGAGGCTGCACAAGGTAATTTATACGCAGAACGAGCATTTAATGAATTTCATCATTATATTAATTCTGCAAGAGAAGAAATCAGTAATAATTTTAAAACAGGTTTTTTATTTGATATACATGGGCATGGTGTAAATCCTGATGGATTTTATGACTTGAGAACATGGATTGGTTATTTGTTAAGTGGAGATGAATTAGATAATTCAGATAGTTATATAGATCAGAATATATCAGCTAATAATACTAGTATATATAGTTTAATAAACATTTCAAATAAGTCTTTATCAGATTTAATAAGAGGTCCTCTAAGTTTAGGTTCTTTTTTTGAAAATAACTTTTACACTTCTTTACCTAGCTCATCCAGTCCCTCTCCTCAGGGCATGAGATATTTCAGTGGAGGATATAATACATTTTTATATGGGACCAACCGAAATTATGATTTTAATGCTATTCAACTTGAATTTCCTTTTCCTGGCATAAGAGATACTCCTCAATCTAGAAATAACTTTTCATCTGCTTTTATAAACATAATTAAAGAATACATAAAAACTCATTCAGGTATAGATATATTAACAGTTGATTAATTTTAAAGTATTCTTATATATTTAGTTGATTTCATGGATTAATTCATCATGTAATTATGGAGTTCTTATTAATATGTTTGTTCTGTTCACAGTAATATCTTTGGTTCAATAATTCTTATGTAATTAATTATATTTCAAGTTTTATTTAGTTATTTGTATATATGTTTGACTTTAAGGAAGTTTTTACTGCTAGTATGATTCTTTTTGCTGTTATAGATATTATAGGAGCAACACCTATTGTTATATCCCTAAAAGATAAAGTTGGTAAAATTGAATCTGAAAAAGCTACAATAGTAGCTATGTTAATAATGATTGGTTTTCTTTTTTTAGGTGAGGAAATATTAAACTTAATAGGTATAGACATAAATTCTTTTGCTGTTGCAGGTGCTATTGTTATATTTTTTATCGCACTAGAAATGGTATTGGGAGTTACTATATTTCAAGGAGAAGAACCTGAAACTGCCTCCATAGTCCCAATAGCATTTCCAATAATTGCTGGCGCAGGAACACTTACCACTCTTCTTTCACTAAGAGCAGAGTATGATCTTGCTAATGTTATTTTAGCTATTATTATCAATTCGTTATTTGTGTATTTAATTCTTAAATCTTCAAATAGAATTGAGAGACTTCTTGGAAAAAATGGAATTGGAATTATAAGAAGAGTATTTGGTATAATTCTATTGTCAATATCTGTTAAACTTTTTTCAACTAATATTAGTCTGATAGTTTAATTTAAATGAGATACTTTAAGCTTTTTACTATATACTTAATGTCTGTTGGATACACGTATGTGGGAATAAATCATTTTATCGATCCTGATTTTTTTCTTGCCATTATGCCTAATTATCTTTCTTTTCATCTTGAAATTGTATATCTATCAGGCTTAGCAGAGATTATATTTGGTGTATTACTTTTTTTTAAGAAGACTAGAACTTTTGCTTCTTACGGAATAATAATACTACTTATCTGTGTATTCCCAGCTAATATTCATCTTGTTGAAAGTGAGTTGTCACAATCTATTTTAGAAGCAACTAAAACTCAAACTATTATCAGACTTCCATTTCAAGCTTTTTTCATTTTACTTGCATTCTGGCACTCTAAAAATAACTAACTTATAATTATGAAGAGTTTTTTTAAATGGCATGAGAAGATGGTTTGGAAACTATCAAAGGATTTTAATCTTAGCAAGTACCAAGTTCTTATTTTAACATGGCTTGAAGGAATTTTAATTGGTGTAATACTTTGTAAGTTTATCTTTTAGATATCAATTTGACCCTCAAAAACAAATTTAGCAGGACCTGTAATACTTATGTTGGTAAATAAATTATCATTAGAAATAAATTCAACTTTTAAATCTCCACCTCTACATTTCATCGTAATATTATTGCTTTGAGTTTTACCTAAGTAGTTCATACATATAGCAGATGCAGTAGATCCTGTTCCACATGCAAGTGTTTCGTTTTCAACTCCTCTTTCGTATGTTCTTATTTTAAAGGTTTCATTTGACACCTTTTCAATAAAATTAACGTTAACACCTTCCTTTTTATAATACTCATTATATCTAATTGAGCTTGCCAATAAGTTTACATCTAATTCATCGGTATTATCTTTTTCAATAACTAAATGAGGTGATCCTGTATCTAACCATGTTCCATATTCATTTTCTATAATGTCAGAATTAATCTTCATTTCCATTTTCACCAGATTATCATTAATTATTTCTGCATTATGTATACCATCAAATGCATCAAATCTTGTTTTCTTTCCAATAATTTTATTTTTATAAGCAAACGATATTGCACATCTTGAACCGTTACCACAGAGAGAACCAAGATTTCCATCGGAGGTATAATGAAAAATTTCAAAGTCAGTTGACTTAGACTCTTTTATTAATATAAGACCATCCCCACCTATACCAAAATTTCTATTACACAGCTTCTTTATTATGGGTGAATTATTATCAATATTATTATCTCTATCGTCAATTACAATGAAATCATTGCCAGCACCGTTATATTTGCTAAATTTTATTTTCATAAGGGCGCAAAGGTAAAAAAATATGAACTTTAAATACTATTTACCGTCTTGAATAGGATCAGAATCTGGCATCATTTTATTTAGCACAAAATAGACAGGACAGAATTTGGTAAAAGGACTTATAATTTGAAGAAATCCTGTACCAATTACTATCCATAAAAAATTAAAATTTCCTGTTAAATAACTTAATCCAACACCTGATAAATATAGAATACCAACTATTGCATCATGAGCTCTTACTTTTGAGATGTTTTTTTCCATTTTTTTTAATTTGGGTTAATACAAATTTATGAAAAAAAATTAATTCTTGTAAATAATATCTCTTATTTCGCCCCAATTTACTAGCTTAATTCCTTCCTCAATTAACAACTCTTTAATCTCATCTGAATTAAATACCTCAAAATCTAGCTGTCTCCATCTAGCTCCATATTCAGGGTGATCAATTGTAACACCTTTAAGTTCTTCATTATCATAGCCTAAGTGCAGAAGGAATACATTTAATCCAGCATTTAATGACTTTATCTTTTCAGAATATAATTTATACCAATCATCATACTTATAAATATCATTTACCAATAACGTATTTGCAATATTTTCTCCTACAGCAGATTCAATAAAAGCCCTGTCTGCTCCTGGATATAACATAAATATATCATTTACAGGCACAATGTAATCAGGCATTGGAAAGTCTTCATCAAATAAATTAAGACTTCTGGATTTTGTTACCATTGAAACTAGTTTGTTTTTATGACCAACTTCAATGTAAACTTTCCATAATTTTTTATTTACAGCTAATGATCCCATATGTGTATCAATATGAGTTGGGTTTAACCCTATTAATTTTGAATAATCAATTTGTGCTTGAATTTCTTTTCTTACCTCCTCTGGATCAGCATTTATATTTACTTCATTAGTGTTGTCATAGAATTCATTTTCTTCATTTAACAAAGAGCTAATTTCATTAGAGGACATTACACCATTCCATTTGTAGTTTTTCCACTCCGCTGTTAGAGTTAAGTGAAGACCTAAGTCATAATTTGGATAATTTTTATGGAATTGTACAACTTCCTTTACCCATGGGGATGGAACCATAATACTTCCGGAGTTTATAGCATTGTTTTTAAATCCCTCAAATGATGCAATATTTACCGAATGAGAAACTCCAATATCATCACCATGAATGATTAGAAGTTTGGCATCCTTATCATACCCCAGTCTTTCAGCTATATTATTGATTTGTGAATTGATATTTGTAGAAAATATTATTGAAATAATTAAAATAAAATGTTTCATGTAGAATTAGTTTTAATATAATATAAGTATATTTTGAGTTAAATTACACCAGATGAGAAAATTAATAACCTTAGTTAGTTTAGTACTTTTTAGTTCATGTCAATCTGATATTGATGAAAATAATATTGCAATTGTAATTCATGGTGGGGCAGGAACAATTCTTAAAGAAAATATGACTCCTGAATTAGAATCAGCCTATTTACAAAAGTTAGAAGAGGCAGTTAAAACAGGTTATCAAATATTACAAGAAGGTGGAACAAGTCAAAGAGCTGTTGAAGAAACTATAAAAATAATGGAGAATTCTCCTTTATTTAATGCCGGTGTAGGAGCAGTTTTAACTAATGATGAAACGGTTAGTTTAGATGCTTCATTCATGGAAGGTTCTAATTTGAATGCTGGAGCAATAGCTGGTTCAAAGTATATCAAAAATCCTATATCTGCGGCAATTTCGGTGATGGAAGACTCTCCACATGTTCTACTTTCATCTGAGGGTGCCGATGAATTTGCAATCAAAATGGGATTAGACACTATGCCTAACTCATATTTTATTACTGAAAGAAGATTAAATTCAGTTAGAAGAGCAAAAAAGAATGATGAACTAGCCATTGTAGATCCCTTTATTAATGACTATAAATATGGAACGGTTGGTTGTGTTGCTATTGATAAAGATGGAAATATTTCTTCAGGAACTTCAACTGGAGGAACAACAAATAAAAAATGGGGTAGAATAGGAGATGCTCCCATTATAGGAGCTGGAACTTATGCTAATAATAATTGTTGTGGAATATCTGCAACAGGGTGGGGAGAACATTTTATTAGAAATGTAGTTGCATATGATATAGCAGCTCAAATGATATACAACGATAAAAGTATAATTGAAGCATCGAAGCAATCACTAGAAAAAGTTATGAAAACCGGAGGTGACGGGGGGGTGATTGGTTTAGATAAAAACGGTAATGTATCTATGGAATTTAATACTGCTGGAATGTACAGGGCTTTTATAGGCAATGATGGAGAATTGACAGTAAAAATTTATTCTAATTAATCAATCGGTCTATAAACCTTTCTATCACTAAGATTTCTCAAAATTTTACTTTTTGAGAATAAAAGTGGAAAAAACTTATCATTAGCCCAGTCTTCATATAGATTTTTATAAAACTTACTATTTGGATCTCCAGACTGCCCTGGAGAATTTGTTGCAAAAGTATTATCCCAATCTTTTGTGTTTATAACCACTCTAAAGCTCCCTCCCGATCTTTGGTTTAATTCACTTGATGTGGAACCTGGAGTGAAACCATCTCCACCTCTTGGATAAGTATCTAATCCAATTATGTCTTTAATAGAGTCATTAACAACTTTTTCTAGTGGGTGGTATATTTTTACGTGTTTATAGTTTTCTTGTCCATACACCCATTTACTGCTCTTTTCACCATACCTCTCAACTAGACTCTTAATTGTCAAATCAAAAGTTTTATTTAGAAATTCAGTCTTTTCTTGATCATTCATTTTTGAAATACCTTCAATAACTTTATATATCTGAACGTCTATATATTTTTGAACTGACTCCGGAACATACTTTTTAATAAACTCAAAATAAATCTGTGTTTGCCATTCAATATATATACCCCCCTCTATTGAATTAATATCAAGAATATTATCCCACTCAATAAGTTTTTTAAAGTACTCAAGGTTATTTGTGATATAATCTTTAGACATATCAATTATTTGTTTTGATGGAATAGAAAAATAGTCAATTTGAAGATTTATCATGTCCTCCATGTTAAGTTTATCCTTACTCTCTAAAATACTATTAACTCTGTCACCTCTATATGGGTCAGACCAGTCATATCCAATAGCATCCCATCTTTCATAATCCTCTGGAGTTACATTTTGATTAGCAGTTGCTATATATCCTTTTTCTGGATTAAAAAGATTAGGTTTCTCAATTATCTCTAGATAGTCCTCCCATTCAAAATTACCATCTCCACTAACGGGCACAAGGCCGCTATGAGTTTTTCTAATAGGAGCAATTCCTACAGCCTGCCACCCTATATCTCCATATTTATCAGCCCAAACCATATTTTCTCCAGGAATATTAAAATAATTAGAAGCCTCTCTGTATTCTTTCCAATTTTTTGCTTGATCCATTCTTAATGATGCTAAGTAAGGGGATCCTCCAACCTCTGACCAACCATTTTTTACAGCATATGCTTTTTTTCTTTTTTTATCTATAAATGTTACAGGTCCATGAACTGAATAGAATAATTCAACATTAACATCTTCTTTATCTTTAACAGTAATAGATTCATTTATTATTTCAAAGTTTCTCCACTCACCTTTATGCATGTACTGAAAATAGTTATTAGGATTTAAATCATAAACATATAGATCTTCAGCATCTGTCCTAAAAACAGTTAATCCCCATGCGCCAATCCCGTTATGTCCAATTGATATTCCAGGAATCTCAGGTTCACCTCCTCCAATCACATTCCATCCAGGTGCAACTAAATGGGCCATATATCTTAAAGATGGATTTGAAAGAGACCTATGAGGGTCATTTGCAAGTATAGGATATCCATTAAATGATTTATCTCCAGAAATTGCCCAATTATTACTCCCTATAGAATACTCATCATTAATATGAATATTGGGCTTAGTAAAAGCAATTTCATCTTCAGATTGATACTTATCTAAAATATAGTTTTTCTTATAATCAATAGGTTCTCTATAGGCATTATATAGTCTTAAGATATCTTGTTTTAAGTCTTCATATGTTAGATCATTATCTAAGCTTATATTCGGGTCTTTTGGGTGAAACCACATAAGTTTTTTAACTTTCTCTTCACCAATTAGTGAAACAGCCCTACCTATATTTAGTTCCTGTTCAATATTCCCTAAAAGTCCTTGATGGCGTGAAATTACATCTTCATTAGTCCATTTCTTAGGCTTTATATTTAATAATTTAAATTCAATTGGAAGTTGAGATGGAGTATTGTTTATTTCTTCTATATATTTATTAATTCCAGAAACAAATGATGAAACAATTTCAAAACCATCTTCATGATAGTGATTAAGTTCATCTTCCATATTACCTCTAAACTTAAAAAGTCTGGTTCCTAAATCTCTTTCTAGTTCTTCCTCTCCAAAAATTTCTGAAACAGTACCGGTTGCCTGTCTTCTCCATATTTCAAATTGAAAAAGTCTATCTTTTGCAGCCAGATATCCTTGCATAAAAAATAAGTCATTCTGGTTATTTGCATATATATGATTTATACCATACTTATCTCTAAGAACTTCAACCTCATCTACAAGTCCATCTATGTGGGATATGTTAGTACAGGAGTAAAAGAGAATTATTGAAATTATTAAAACAGATTTTTTCATATTAATAGAGTTGTATCAATTTATTAAAAAAATATTTCCTGAGCTAATCTAAAAGTATTCGAATGAGCTTCTATTATATTTTTTAAAACAACTGAATAACCTCCGCCCATAGACACTTGAACAGGTATTGAGTTTTTTTTACATATATCTAAAATAAATCTATCTCTCTCTTTGCAACCATTTATTGTCAATCCAAGTCTACCTAGTTTATCGTTTTCAAGAACATCAACGCCTGATAGATAAAATATAAACTCAGGTTCAAATTCATTTATAACTTTTGGGATAGTCTCTCTTAGAACTTTCAAATATTCCTTATCATCTGTTCTATCTTCAAATTCAATGTCCAGATCACTTTTTTCTTTTCTAAAAGGATAATTGTTTTTACCATGAAATGAAATAGTAAAAACATTACTGTTATTATTAAATAATGATGCAGTTCCATTTCCTTGATGAACATCAAGATCAATAATCATAACTCTATTAGCAAGACCTTTATTCAAAATATAATTTGCAGCTATAGCCTGATCATTTAACATGCAAAATGCTTCACCTCTATTATAGAATGCATGATGTGTACCCCCAGCAATATTCATAGACACTCTATTTTTAATTGCATAGTGAACACCTCTAATTGTTCCTTCAGCAATTTCCATTTCCCTTTCTACTAATTCCTTACTTAACGGAAACCCAATTTCTCTTATTTCTTTTTGAGATAACTTAAGTGAGATAAATCTTTTAAAGTATTCCTTTTCATGTGTAATCAATACCGTGCTATCATTAATTTTATTTGGTTTGAAAAAATTATCACTAGTACAAGTGTTCTCTCTAATAAGTTGCTCAGGAATTAGTTCATACTTAATCATAGGGAATCTATGATTCTCATCTAGAGGGTATATGTAATTATTATTAAATGCAATTTTCAGCATTAGTTAAATATAAAAAAAAAGACCTCACTAGGAGGTCTTTTAGTATAGAATGAATTATGAATTATTGTATTGAGCTCATCTCTGGTCTTAATAAAAGATGTCTAATTCTTCTTCCATCTTCAGTTAATCCAGAATCAACACTATTACTATCTTGCTCATAAGCATCCTCACCATATAATTCATTGTATTTCTTAATCATAGCTTGAAGTGGTTCACCATAATCTGCTGCTTGACCTACATATCCATCATGATGAAATCTTACCTGAACCCAATTTCCAGTACACCCTGATGAACACCACAATACATTCATGGCTGATCCATAATTACTTTCTTCCATGGCTTTTTTGACTCTTTGTCTAAATCTCCAGAAGTCCCATTCACCTGAATCATTATAATTATAGTATATAACCCTTCTTAGATTACCAGAAGCATTTTCAGGAACATAGGAAACACCTGTATTTCTTGACCATATTCTTGAAGTACCTTCTGTGTAATACGGAACAACATTTTTATTCCAAAACTTAAGCTCTTCTGTTCCAGCTGAGTTTGAGTCCAATTCGCTTATTGATTCCATCCATCTAACTCTTATGAAATCATTTGTGTTAGGACCACTTAAAATTTGAAATGTATAATATTGATCTGATCCTTCAGATCTATTATATTTTTGAGTTTTTTCAGCTATTCCAGCTGAAAATTTAGCCATTTGACCATCTTTAACTTCCATAAGTCTAGCCTGACCTACTTGACTTGATACAGATGTAACAAATAGAGTTAGTATTGATATTAATATAAATTTTTTCATTTTGATTATTTTTTTTTGTTAATCTGAACTTGCTTCAGGAATAAATCTCATGTGAATTCTACCTCTTCCATTTTCTACAAGAGATTGGTCAACTTTGTCACCATCTTGTTCATAAGCATCATTTCCAAATAACTCATTGTATTTTTCAATCATTTTAGGAAGCTCTTCTTGATTATATCTTTGTTGATCTGTAAAGCTTTCATATTCAAAAAGTATTAATGCAAGATTACCATTGCACCCTGATGTACAGATTACTGTATGCATTGAGCCTTTTGGAGTGTTTTCCATAGCTTTTCTTGCAGCTACGACTCTTTCTCTAAATCTCCAAAAATCTTGCTCCCCAGAATCTTTAAATCTATATGATAAAACCATAGTATGATTTTGACCTTCAGAATCAACGTTATGAGACATAGGTCCAACATAATTCCACATATACATTCCATTAACAGAACCATTATTTATATATGGTCCAACATTTTTTTGCCAATATTTAGATTCTTCTGAGTTCATATCCCAGTTATCCATATATTCAGCACTAGCTGCTCTCATTCGCCAGATTTTTCCAGCATTTGAACCTGTAAGGATCTCATAAGTGAAGAAACTAGCTGAACCTTCTTCATTATTATATTTTTTTGTTTTTTTACCAGCCATTTCAATAAACTTATCCATTTGACCATCTTTTACTTCAATTGTTCTTGTTGTAATTTGTGAAGATGAAAATGAAAAGCTTAAAGTTAGTATTAGTATTAATAAATTTTTCATAGTTAATTATATTTAAGTTTGATTAACACAAATATATTCTCTAGGTGTCTGAAATCAAATATTTTTATATAATATTT
>ERZ891134.2172-NODE-2172-length-11941-cov-14.226233_pt1 | contig 11941 bp, 6 predicted proteins | sample MGYA00520888_ERZ891134 | MGnify/ENA primary metagenome ERZ891134 (study PRJEB32303, sample SAMEA104408692) | aquatic metagenome | biome: Brackish water; feature: Coastal; material: water | place: Baltic Sea | collected 2014-10-23 | depth 10 m ... | reverse complement strand
AGGCTGTGATGTGAGTGCTGTCTTATTGTGGGTTTTGGTTAGTGTTTTCCCAGGGATCCTGGCAACTTGCGAGTCCCGCCGGTCTCGTCTCTTATTGTTGCTGCATCTTCTCCGCGTCCCTGGCTGTCTACAGGGTTGCACGCCCCTTCTGACGGGGGTTTGACCCGAGTGCGAGTCGGGCGTACTCATTTCTGGCTGAGTACCGGCTGTTGGTTTGTTTACTGTATCAGGTTTGCATACCCCCCAGGGTATTTTTTTCTTGTTCTTTACTTGTTGGGCGTGTCTGTATGGTATGGTTTTATCGCTGTGTAGGGGAGGTGATTCTCTTGATGGTGAATGTTGGCGGCCCTATCAGTGCTGAGGTTGCTCGTCTTGCTGCTGTCCGTGAGGTTTCGGTGGAGTTGGTTGTGGCTGAGGCGTTGAGTAGGTTGCTTCTTAGTGACGAGTTTGAGGTTAGTCTTGGCTCGTAAATTGACGAAGCCTGCGTTGGCGAAGTGGCAGAAGTATTTTGATGCCCGTAATGGTGGCTTGACTATTGAGGCTGCTTGTAAGAAGGCTAGGTTTTCTCCGTCTACTGGTTATCGGTTTGAGCGGGGGGAGCAGACTTCTCAGGGGATTGAGGCTGCTGCTGTTCTTGGTATCAGCGTGGTGGCTGGTCAGGTGGTTTCTCAGCCGCTTGCGGAGGAGGCGCTGCTGGCGTTGGAGGATTTCGCGTACTTCCGGTTGCGGTATTTTGGTAGGAAGAGTACGCCGTGGCAGGAGCGTGCTGCTTACGAGTTGCTGCGTATCAGTGAGACTGAGGAGCGCGAGTTTGTTGTAATGAATGAGCCGCCGGGCTCTGGTAAGTCTACGTTGTTTACGCATGATATTCCGTGTTGGATGATCGCTCGTGACCGTAGTATCCGCGTGCAGATTGGTAGCCGCACGGAGCGGCAGGCGCGCATGTACGTTGGGCGTATTAAGAAGAGCCTGGAGCGTGACGCGCCGTTACGGGCTGACACGGACTCGTTGGAGCGTGGTATCGCGTTTGACGCTGAGGCGTGTATGCAGGATGACTTTGGCGCGTTTAGGCCGGATGGTCGGACGGACTTGTGGCGTGGTGAGGCGCTGGTGGTTCGGCAACTGGATGGTGTTAGCCTGGATGATAAGGAGCCTACGGTTTCGGCGTGGGGTCAGGATTCTGGTTTTCTGGGTGGCCGTTTCGATTTCGTGATTTGGGATGACCTTGTTGACCGTAAGAACACTAAGACGCAGGAGAGCAAGGAGAACCTTCAGGGGTGGTGGGATGCTGAGGCCGAGACCCGTCTTGAACCCCGTGGACTATTACTGCTCCAGGGCCAGCGTATTCAGCATGATGACTTATATCGTTACTGCCTGGATAAGAAGAAACTAGACGAGACTCAAAAGTACCGGCATATCGTGTACCGGGCGCATAACGAGGATCAGTGTTCGGGCGATCACGGGAGCATGGAGCCGTGGCCGAAGGGCTGCTTGCTGGATCCGTGGCGTTTGCCGTGGAAAGACTTGGAGACGATTAAGCATAATAACCCGCGCACCTTTGAGGTGATGTATCAGCAGAACGATGGCGATATCGTGGGTGGCTTGCTTGACCCGGCGTGGATCACGGGCGGCCTGGACGGTGATGGCTTCCCGGCCCCTGGTTGCTTGGATAAGGATCGGGGCTTTGGGGAGATCCCGGCGCACTTGTTTGGCCGGGAGTGCTGGTCGTTTATGACGGTTGACCCGTCCCCGACGGAGTGGTGGGGGATCATTTGGTGGGTGTATGACCCTGAGAGTCAGACTCGCTGGATCGTGAAACTGAAGCGCACCCGCTTGAACCCTGAACAGTTCCTCAGTTTTGACTTGACCAGTTTTGAGTTCGGCGGGTTGATGGATGAGTGGCAGAAGGAGAGCGTCCTGCTGGGGATGCCTATCACTCACTGCATTGTGGAGGTTAACGCTGCCCAGCGGTGGCTGATTAGTCAGCCTCACGTACAGAAGTGGATGGAAGTGAGCGGGGTGCAGTTCTTGCCGCACACTACGTCGGTGAATAAGCGTGACCCGAAGTGGGGTCTTGAAAGTATTGGTGACTTGTTCCGTCAGGGGCAGGTCAGAATACCGTGGGCCAGCCTGTCGGCACGCAACCAGTGCCAGTATTTGGTAGATGAGGGTGTAAGATATCCTGAAAGCGACACAAGCGACCTTATTATGAGTGTGTGGTTTGGTAAACTTGGCGTAGAGAATCATTACACGCCGCGCAGACAGGGGCAGTATGCTATGAGGCGTCCGTCGTGGCTGACTAAAGGTGTGGTGTAAGAATGAAGTCTGTTGACCATATTTTAGACCTGTACCGTCAGCGAGTTAACTATTACGGTGGATTGCACTCTAAGATGCGCCAAGTGCAGGCGATTTATAATGGTTCTGCTCGCGTCCCGCTCCCTGAGGTTGAGCGTAACGAGGCCGCTAGCGTACCTAACTTGCTAGCGCAGGGCATTGACCAGATGGCTGGCCGTATCGCTAGTGTCACCCCTAGCGTCACTTTCACCCCTAAGAGCAACAGTAACCGGCGGGATCATCGTCGCGCTATCACTGCTGGGCGCGTCATGTACGGGTATTGGCAGTCTGACCGTTTGAGCATGAAGATGAAGAACCGTGCGCGTCACATGATCGCGTATGGCATGAGCCCTGTGGTGATCCGCTGGGATTCGGTGAAGAACATCCCGACCTGGCAGGTGCGTCACCCGTTGGAGACGTTCCCCAGTGTTGATATTCAGCCTGGTCAGACGCAGCCTCGTGACTGTATTTTCGCGTACCGGCGCACTGTTGGCTGGTTGCAGATGAACGGTTACGGCCCTCAACTGTCCATGCTGCTGGGTATGGAGAATAACGTCACCCCTGACACTCCGATGCTGCTGCTGGAGTACGTGGATGAGGATTGCACGATGCTGATCCTTACTGCGTTCAGCGACCCGTCTTACCCGCATCCGATTACTGGTCAGATTGACGGTAAGCGACGCGCAGTGATGCTGGAATACTTCGATAACCCCGTTGACTGCCCCCTGGTGCATATCCCGATGCGTATCACGCTGGATGGGCCGCAGGGCCAGTTCGACAACATGATCGGCATGTACTACCAGCAGGCCAGGCTCATGGCCCTGGAAACTATTGCTGTCGAAAAGGGCATCTTCCCTGATATGTACCTGGTGTCTAGGCCGGGTGAGGTAGGTCGCTTCCTTGACGGGCCTCACGACGGGCGCACGGGGATGGTGAACATTATCTCTGGCGGTGACATTAAGGATGTGCAGAGCCAGCCTGGGTACTTGACTAACCCGACGATTGACCGTTTGGAGCGCGCTCAGCGTCTCTCAGCGGGTATACCGCAGGAGTTCGGTGGGGAGTCCAGCACGAATATCCGTACAGGTAGGCGCGGGGACGCGGTGTTGAGCGCTGTCATTGACTACCCGGTAGCGGAGGCGCAGGAAACGTTCGCGTACTCGCTAACTGAGGAGGACGTTACGGGCGTCAAACTGGCTAAGGCTATTGATGGCAACAATGAGCGCACCATTTACGTGGGCACTGGTAACACGACCAGGAGCGTCACGTACAAGGCGAACACGGTGTTCCCTGAGGAGCAGCATGTTGTCTCGTATCCGGCTACTGGCGCTGACGTTAACCAGTTGATCGTGGGGCTGGGGCAGCGTATTGGTCTTGGGATCATGTCTAAGGAGACTGCGGCTAGCCTGGATCCGTTTATTGACAGCCCTGAGAATGAGAAAGACCGCATTGTGGGTGAGGGCTTGGAGCAGGCGTTGATGGCTGGCTTGCAGCAGCAGGCGGCTGCCGGTCAGATCCCTCCGATGACGGTCGCCAAGATCATTAAACTGGTCGAATCGGACAAGATGGAACTGGCTGAGGCGATCAATAAGGCCACTGAGGATGCGATGAAGGAGCAGAAGGCCGCTCAAGAGATGGCTATGGAGGAGCAGTCTGCGGAGGCTGCCGCTGCCCCGGCAACCATGCGAGCGATGGCTGGCCCTGAGGCGATGCCTGCGACTAGCGGCCCTAACCAGGATCAGCAAAACATGATGTCGATGCTGTCTACGATGCGTAGGCCGCAAACTTCTACCGGAGGGGTGTAATGCCTAGAGGTGGTAAGCGTCAAGGGACGCCGGGCAAGGGTTACACGAATCGCACTGACTTGGGGCAAGACTACGCTCCGGCTGAAGGTACTGCTACGCCTGCAAGCGGCGGCATTGAGGCTCCTAAGAGTCAGCAGAGGCCACCAATTTACGCTGACGACTTCCCTAACCTGAAAGACAAGACTACTCGCCCCAATATCCCTGTCTCTCAGGGGTTGCCTAGTGGCGCTGGTGCTGGCCCTAAGGATCAGCGTAGGGATGATGCGAGGCAGATTAAGAAGTGGCTACCGTTGCTTGACCCCATTGCTAACGATCCTGATGTGCCGAATAGCGTGCGCTCGTTTGTAAACTTCCTTAAGGGCGTTTAATGAACAGCAATAACACGTTGGTTCGTAATATTGCCGCGTTTACTGACGCTCTTGGTGTTGAGAACGCTGCTGTGATCTGGTATTTGAGTTCTCGCGTTAACTGGCCGGATGAGGATAACCGTAACGACTTTATTCGTGTATTAACTGGTAAAGATCCTCGCCAGCAGGCGCAGCGAGAGAAGGTTTAATGTCTACGTTTGAGGAGCGTAAGGCTTACGCGAACGCGATGAACACGCGGTTTGATGACCCGCTGACGCCGCCGCCTGTTCCCGGTCAAACCATTGACGGGACTATGGCTACTGGGCCGTCTGATTTCCGTAGTGAGAAAGAAGTAATGCAGGGTCGTGCTGCTCTTAACGACGAGTTTGCGGAGACTGACTACTACTCGCAGGCGCAGGAAGGCGACCCTAACTTTGTTGAGCGCGCTAAAGGCTTTGGGTCTTCCATCTTGAAAGCGGCTTTTGACTACGAGGATAAGAAAGACAACCCGGTTGAGTTTGCATGGGACAACTTTCTCATGTGGCCGCTTATGAAAATGTATGAGCGGATTAATCAGGGCGGCTCGTATCTTGGAGCGCTGGCTCCTGGCGGTATTGACCGTATCTCGTGGGATAAGGCTGGCACTATTAGCCCCGGTCAGGTTGCTTCCTTGAACGCCGAGGTCAGTCTTGCTGACACTAGCACACTTGAGAACAAGATTAACCTTGCGCTAACTACTTTAGGGCCAATGGGTCAGGCGGGAACGTTTGTCACGTACAACGCATACCGTCTTGACGGCAAGTTGCTACCTGATGATTTCCAGAATGACCCTAAGCAGTTTCTTGATAAGAAAAAGCAGAAAGAAGTTTTTGAGGGTGACGGCCCAGCGAGGTACGTTAGCGGAACGTATGACTTTAGTTGGGCGCTAGTTGTTGACCCGCTCATTATTGTTCCTGGCGGCAAAGTGATTAAGTTCTCTCGCTTGCGTTTCCTTGATGAGCCGTTTGATGCTGCGGGGCTCACGAGACAGCAGGACGCTTTAGCGGATGACGTTTTTAAGGTGTCACAGAACCCAAATATTTTGGGCGAGGAGACTGGTCGTTTCAGCCAGTATTTGCCTGCGTTCCTGGGAGGCAGTAGTCAACTGTCTGGCCTTGGTCAGTTAACTCGTTACGCGCAGAAAGCCAACCCTGTCCAGTTGACTGAATTGGAGAGGCGGTATGGCAATAGCGACCTGTGGGTTTCTATTAACCAGTTGAAGAGCAACCCGCTTTATCAGCGTCTTGACGAAGTTGAGCAGTTTAATGTCGCTACATTAATGATGCGATCTATGGGCCTGAACGATCAGCGCGCAATGCGCGGTTTGGTTGACGCTCACCCCGGTATAACAATGATGAATAACTGGGCGGTAGCGTCTAAGCGAGCAGACTTGTTTACGTTTGATAGTGCTGCTGGGGCTTCTACTGTTTCTAGGAAACTTGATGATTTGGCTGGGGATATTCGTCTTTCTTACGAGAGCATGAAGCGTCAGGCTCCTGGCTCTCCCGCGTACATGGAGGCTGAGACTGCATGGTTGACTAACCTGCGCATTTACTCAATGGTGGCTGGTGACCCTAACCCTGCATTGAAGGCCGCTCAACTTGCCGCGTTGCCGGATACTCCTGAACTAGCGGTAAAAGTTTTGCAGCAGGCCGATGACTTATCTAAGCGCGGAATGAAGGAGATCACTGAGGTTGCTGGTGGTGCTGCGGATCTTTTGCAGCAGATCGGTATGCGTAACGGCGCTGCGTTGACTTCTGAGGCTCGTATTGGTCGCGCTGGTGTGGCGGGTCGTTGGAATCAGTCTCGTCGTTTGCGTAACGTGGACAGGACGGCAAGCGTTTACCCGATGAGTGGTGGCGTGTGGAAGGGATTGCGCGCACCTAAGTCCCACCTTGTTCCTATTGGGACTACTGGCAGGATGTTGCGTTTGTGGCGCTTGCCGGGAGTTGAGCGCCCGTCTGGCACTGTTGACTTGCGTGGTATTAGTGGCGCTGACAATATTCGGGAAATAACGTCGATGGTGTTTGCCGTTAAGGCGTTTTCTGGGGCGGCTAAAGAAGTCGATGGAGTCATGCGTGGCGGCGCAGACCGCGCTAACGAGATTATTGATACTTGGCTTGCGAAAACTGGAACGCAGGAGACTAAGGATTCTGGCGCTGGCTTAGCGGCGCTTAAGGATTTGGAGAAAGAGTTACTGAAGGAGATCTTCCACTATAACCGTAAGGTAGGCGCTCTTGACGAGATTGTCAGGAAAGCGCCTGATGAGGACGCGGCTAAGAGTTTACGTGCAGCAGTACAGGTTGCTGAAGGGGATATTGGGAAGATAACTGAGGCTGACCTGGATAAAGCATTAGATATGTTCATTAGTGACGCTAACAATAGCCGGTTGTCGCAGATGAGGGCTTTGCAAGAGGGCCGGTCCTACTGGATAGATGACGCTGGTGACACTCACCATATCCCTGCGGCTAGTTCTCAAATGGGTGGCCGCATGTATGTGTGGGATTTCCGTGACTTTGAGAATCGTTTGATTCGTCGGAGCGCCACTCAGTACGCTGCTGATAAAGGGACAAGCCTTTACACGGTGTTTAACGATATGTGGCGTCCAGCGGTCTTGTTCCGTTTGGGTTACCCGATCCGTAACGTTGGTGAAGGCGTTATTCGTGCTTCCTTGTATCAGACAAGCCTTGCGCCAGTTCTTGATGCGTTTAAGGCTGGATGGGACGGTTCAGGAAATATTTTGCGGCGCGGTGGCCGTAAGCGCATGGATGCGCGCACGGAGCAGATTGTTACAGACATAAGTGATGACATTAACGAAGGTCTTGCTGATATTAAGCACGCTGACTTGAACCCGCATAAGGGCGCGACTCGTGACGAGATGCTTCAGGATCCTGCTTTCGTGCGCGCTGCGCGTGACGGGAAGTTTAGGACTTGGTGGAAGTCCACGCTGTCTAAGTTCAGTATTGAGTTGAAGCGCAACGAGGACATGATTGTTGAGGCGCAAAAGAATTATGATGAGGTTGTTGCGCGTATGCCTGAGGGCACTTCTATGGACGCTGCTGCCCCGCTGATTGATGATATCAACGCCATGCCTGTTCCTGCTGCTGGTGATTCTGTCAGTTCCGCAGCGGAGGCGCTTGCGAGCGGTACTCGCGTGCGCGTGAAGCCAACGAAGAAGAACCCAGGCGGGAAGCCCATTAAGGGAGACACTACTCCTGAGGGTAAGTTTACGGACTCTAGCGATTACGGTATTGATGAGGCTACGTTCTTGCCTGGTGGTCAGGTTATTCTTCACCGTGCGGCTGTTAAGAGCGGCCCTGGCAAGCGGCCTAAGACCGCTATTGTTGTGAAGACGACTGGCACACTGTTGGGCGGTAATAAAGAGTACGCTTTTGATGCCGGTAAGCGGTTTACGGTTAAAGAAGTTGACGAGGCTAGTGGCACTATTTATGTGCAAATCTCTGGCGTTAAAGGCGAGGTCACTCTCCCTATGGAGATTGTGACTAGCCGTGGCGCTGCCCAAGAAGCCAATAAACTTAAAGATATTTTTACAAGAAACAATGAAGAGTTTGGTAGGCGTGAACGCACTGAGGGCGTGCAGGACACAGTTAATAACTTGGACACGGAAGGCTTACCCACGTTTAGGACGCCGATGCTTGGCGACGATGTTAACGTTGAGTTGATGACAGAGTTTGCTAACGCTCGTCTCAGCCTAGAGATGGCTAAAAATAACCTGGACGCCTTGCAGGCTCGCGTTAAAGAATTGTATAGGCCTAGCCGCGCTGTGCAAATGTACGCTCAACAAAGAGTCCGTAAGCACCTGGCTTTCCAGAACGAGTTGTATCAGGATGCTGGAACAAGCCTGATGACGCAACTGTTGACGCCTGAGCAGCGGAACGCTTTTACTGATAATACGCTGGGTAACGTCGCTACTGACGCGGCAAGCGCTCGCACTACTACTCGTCACCAGTTAAGCATTAACTCGCGCATTAACGAGTATAGTTGGAAAAAGGGCACCACCACTATGTTCACTAAACTTGACCCTCGTGATGGTGATGCTGGCGGTTTCCTTGGTAACGCTACGATAGGCCGCTCTGAGACAGAACTGGCTAATCGCCGCAACGAGTATTTTGAGGGTAACGCTACTCAGTTGCGTCAACTGTACGAGAGCGGTGTTGGTCGTAGAGTCATGGAGGCTGACGTTACGACTGGCCCTAACGGCGAGTTAGTGTTTACTGACGAGGCTTTTGACAGCCTGATTGCTTACCTTGACACTCCTGAGGGGCAGATTGAGTGGAAGTTTGTTCAGGGCCAGGTTGATGAGGTTTACGGTAAAACGAAAAATAACCCGTCACGGTTTGGCGCGGAGACCATCTCTAAAGAATACGGGATGCCAGCCAAGGGGTCTGCTCAGGACATTGAAAACCGTACAGCGTACTTGAACGTTGTCCTTGGCATGTTTGAGCGCCTTACTCCTAATGGTGAGTTGCGTAACATGATTAGGAACGGTAGTGCCTCACCGACCGCTCCACAGTTTTCTAGTTTGGTTACAAGAATGAATGGCTCTGTGCCTGATTCTGCTCTTACTCCGCTGGTGGGCAACACGGTCACTTACACGACGAAGCAGATAAAGAAGATCTCAGAACAGTACCGTTTTGGCGTGCAGAAGGTTTTTGAGGTTATTGGTGCTATGCCTGAGGACGCTTTTGTCCGTATGCCGTTCTACGGGCGTGAATACAGGCGAGTGTTTGATATGCGCGTAAAGCGTGCAGTCACTCAAGCGGAGAGCGAGGGGCGCACGTTCCTTAACGCTAATGAGGCTCGTGATATTTACTACAGGTCGCACCTGGATAGCCTGAGGGCCACTAAACGGTACTTGTACACGATTGAGCGGCGAACCTGGCTTGGTGACAGGTTTGAGCGTGTCGCACCTTTTGTTAGCGCTGGTCAGAACGCCGTGCAAGCAATGGGTCGGTTAACTAACCGGGATCCCGCTGCTGCGGCCCTTATCACGTTCTTGTGGTCGCGCCCATACGCGAGCGGCGAGTTAGTGAATGATGATAACGAGATCAGTTTTGCGTGGGCAAAGGGTATTCTTCCTGACTGGATGGATTTTATTGCCGACTGGAATGTTGACTTGGGTAGCGCTAACTTGCTGATGCCTGAAACGGGTTACGGTATTTTCCACCGACCCGGCCCCATTGTCACGGTCCCTGCTGCCGCGATGATGAAGAACGGGTTTATCTTGAAGCCTTACGCTCCTGAATTAATGCGGGATGTGTTTGGTGAAGATCTGGGTAATGAGTTGTACTCTCAGTTCAACAAATACTTGTATGGTGAGATGGGGCCTCCTAGTAGCCTTATCCGCTCTGTTCTCCCTGCTGGCGCTCAGAAGGCTAGCGATATTGTGCTTAAAGAGTTTTTTGACAAGACAACGAACGCTTATGGCTACACGCAGGACAGTATTGTTCGTACTGAATTGTTGAAGGTTCAATCAGGTGAGCGGGAGATGCCTGAGGGTGGCGAGGATGCTCTCTGGGAGGAGGCAGAGGCGCAAGCAACTGGCTTCACTATGGTTCGCATGGCGATTAACTTGCTTGCTCCGACAAGCCCTAAGTTTGAGTACATTATTGACCCGCTGGCTGATGAGTATAAGCATTACCAGCGTGAGTATGGGGAAGACGGAGACCGTTTGTATAACGAGCAGTACGGTTCTATGCTCCAGTACATTGGTAGCGGCAAGGGTTCGCGTAGCGTCGGTGGAGTGGATGTTACGGCAGAGAGTGTCCGTCGCGCCACTAAATACTCTGACTTGACTGAGTTGCTTGCTGATGATCTTGCTGGGCAGCCGAGTATGCTTGGCGCTATCTTGAACGACCCTGATCCTGATGCTGAGTATGTTTATGACCCTTCTGCGTTGCGCTGGCAGGAAGCAAACAAAATCCCTGGATTGTCTAAAACGTACCGTGAGATGCAGACCTCTAAGGAAGCATTGAATGCGTCTAGCATTTCTGCTGGGTGGACTGAGTGGCTGCGTTTCCGTAGGGGCTTAGATATTGCTGTTCAGCAGATGGGGTTGACTTCGTACCGTCAGGATCCGTCATTGAGCGCTGCTATTAAGAAGAAGCGTCAGTTAATGATGGATGATCCGATGTACGCTGGCTGGTATTCGGACATGCTGGAGAGTGGAACGTCGCGCTTCCAGAAGGCCATCTCAATGATGACGACTATGACTGGCGGGTCTGCTCCGGCGTTGAAGTTCCAGCAGGATCCTGAGAATCACGAGTTACTAAACGGTATGCAGGAGTATTTGTCTTACCGTGGTCAAGTGTCGGAGTCTGTGCGGTTGAGTGGCTCTACTATGGCTGCTAACGTTAACTCTGATGTCCTCGCTAACTTTGAGGCGTTTGTTGAGGACTTGAACCGCCGTAACCCGACGTTTAAGGCCTGGCAGCGCCGCTGGCTTTATGGGGATATGGAGCAGTTGGCGTACCCTGGTGTAACCTATGACACGTACAGTGAGGTGAGTTAAATGGCTGAGCCCCCAGGCCAAACGTTTGCTTATAACAATAAGCAACTAACGACTACAAACCCTAATGCTGCTTCACAGTTTCTTGAGAACGAGAACCTTGGGAGTCTTTCTCCGTCTTCGTCTGGGCAAACAGCACAAGACCCTAACTACAATCTGTGGCTTACCCGTGAAGATGGCGGAAACTTGCGCGGCGTTGACACTACAGGGCTTACGGCTACTGACGAGCCAGGTTACTTGCTTCCTGAAGTTGCGAGCACGCAAAAAGAGATGCAGAACGAAAACGCGCTCGCTTATGCCCTATTGACGGATAACACTTCTATGCTGTCGCTAGCGGTTGACAAGAATGGGCTTACTCAAAACTTCCTATCGGGCGCTGCCGTTTATGGAGACACTAGGAACTGGGCCATTAACGCTGCTGACACGAACTGGCGTCTTGCTCAAACCTGGTACGCGCAGAATCCTAGGAGTCGCGGCAACATGAGCATCCCTGAGGCTGCTCGCGCCTTCTTGGAGTCCAGCGGAGTGAAAATGGATGGTAAGTCCATTATGGAGGCTGCGTTGAAGGCTGGCAACGGCGGTGGAGGTGGCGGCGGTCGGATCACAACGGTTAGCCGCACGAGGGAGTTAACGGGTCAGCAGTTGCGCGCCCAGGGTGGGCCTACAGCGATGCAAACTGTGGGGCGCACGCTTGGCGTAGGCGAGGCTGACGAGGTTGTTAAAGGGTTGAATAAGGAGTCTCGCAAGAACCCTGAGGTTACTACGGGGTATGGAACAGGCAACCAGCAGACTAAGAGCGGTTATGATTTCGCTCAGGGCCTTCAGGACGCGCTAGCGGGGACGGCTGATGGTGAGGCTTATCAGAAGGTTACTCGCGGGATTAACCT
>ERZ891134.2169-NODE-2169-length-11968-cov-6.136406_pt1 | contig 11968 bp, 10 predicted proteins | sample MGYA00520888_ERZ891134 | MGnify/ENA primary metagenome ERZ891134 (study PRJEB32303, sample SAMEA104408692) | aquatic metagenome | biome: Brackish water; feature: Coastal; material: water | place: Baltic Sea | collected 2014-10-23 | depth 10 m ... | reverse complement strand
CTGTTCAGTAATTTTTTGGGATTAATTTGATGCATAGCGATTGACTGGATGTCAGGTTACCTTGGGTGATGAGCGCATAAATGAAGGCAGGTTTATGATACGAGTTCTGAGTCTAGAGCAGTTAAAAACGGCGAGTAGACCTTCGACGAAATCGTCTTGGAACTCATGTTCCAAAGCAATTGCCCTTGCGATTTCAGTGCGTTTGGCGCGGGGTGATACGCTCGTTGTAGAACAAGGAGTCATCCTAAGCCCGCATTACGCCGAACTGTTAGGCGTTTCTGTGAATTTTGTGTTGCCAGCTTTTCAAGCATTAAGCACGCGTATTAGCACTTTCATCGCGCTGATCACGCAACCATGTGCGGCGAATTTTACCGGCCTCATTGCGCGGTAGTGTTTCGACCAGTTCAATGGTCCTGGGAACCTTATAGCTGAGTAATTGTTCCCGACAGAGGTCCATGACCTCTAGCGATAAGGCCTCGTTGTGGCCGTCTGCTAGGGGTTCCACGACGGCATGAACCCGACGCCCCAGGTCGTTATCTTGCAGGCCTATGACGGCAGCATCACAAACCTTTGGATGCTGTGTAATCACGGCTTCTACCTCTGCAGGGAATATATTTGAGCCGCCCGAGATAATTAAGTCCGTGCGTCGGTCGGCCAGATACAGATAGCCCTCGCTATCCAACCAACCGAGATCCCCGACACTGGTAAAGCCCTCACGAAGGTTTTCAAGGGGTTTGGAGCCCAGGTATTCACAGGGAGGAGGAGCGCCTGCGATTCGGGTGAAAATTTCTCCCACCTCGCCGTTGGGTAGCGGCTGTCGATCTTCATCTAAAATTAGAATTTCTGTGCCAATGCCCTTGCCCACACTACCTTTGTGCTGCAGCCATTCATTGCCGTCAATAATCGTCAGGCCATTGGCTTCGGTCGCAGCCCAGAGTTCGAACACACGCTCGCCCCCAAGTTTGTCGATAAAACCCTCTTTGGCCCAGGCAGGGCAGGGGGCCGCCAAGTGCCAAACAACACGAACGGATCCCAGGTCCCTTTGCGGCCAATCGGCTTCTCGCAACATACGCTGCATCATGGTGGGCACCAAATTGAGCACTGTGGGTTGATGCAATTCAATGAGCTCGAGACAACGTCGAGCATCAAATCGCTCATTGAGTAGCACCCGGCCACCGCGTAGCAGCATGTTCAATGAAAACCAGAACGGGCCGTTGTGATAAAGGGGGCCCGGCGAATACTTGAGGTCGCCGGGCTCGAACCGCATCAGCTGAGGAATGACTGGGTTGTCAGGGTCGAACAGAGCGTCGCCGGTAGTAAGAATAAGTTTAGGTTTACCGGTTGAGCCTCCTGAGGCCAATGCTTTGATCGGATTGCTTGGCCGATCGGGTAACACAGTGGCAATTGGGCCCCGATGGGCGAAGTCGTCTGGATTAAGGGTTGTTTGATCAAAAGATTGCCTGGAAATAATCATTTTTGGATTGGCTAGATCAAGCAGCCCGTTCAGCTCAGCTTCCGGGAGTCGACTGCTGACGGGCATAGGCGTGCCGCCGGCTTTTAAAATGCCAACTGCCGCAATGAGAAACTGGTTCGAGGTAGGGAGGTGTATGGGGATTAAATCACCTCTGCCTACGCCTTGATCCAACAGCGAGACTGCTATGTGATCGGACCAATTTTTAAGCGCTTCTCGCGTTACAGTCTCGCTAGTCCCTGAGTTCATTGCGGTGGTTAGCAGGGTTTCCTCGGGTTTTATTGCAGCCAAGTCGTCGAGAATGGCCCCCAGGGTTTTGAGCGAGTCAGTCATAAATATCTCCGGATTCAGCTGGCCTGTCTAAAAGTTTTTGAAGTCTCTGCCTTGAGGATGAATTGCGGGTTTTTGTCCTTCGCGTGGCCGTTGTCATAGGGCAATAGCCATAGACTATGTTATTCGCCGATAGCATTGTATCTTTCACCCTGAGTTCTGGGTTTAGCCCCCCATAAAAAATTGTGCATTCGTGGAGTGAAGCCATTTGGATCCGTTGAGCCAGGCAGTTCTGGGCGCAGTTGTGCCTCAAGCTACGATGCGACACCGCAATCTGGCGCGTCTGACATTTATCGGTGCGCTGGCAGGGATGGCCCCCGACCTTGATGTACTCATTCGTTCAAACACCGACCCGCTATTGTTTCTAGAGTACCACCGTCAATTTACGCACTCGCTGCTTTTTATTCCTCTGGGCTCTTTACTTTGTGCCTTGGTGTTCTGGAAAACTATTGGGCGAGGTATTAACTTCTCCACGGTCTGGTTAGCGGCTTTTCTGGGTTACCTCACCCATGGCTTACTCGATGCCTGCACGACCTATGGCACGTTACTCTTGTGGCCTTTTTCAGATGCTCGTATTGCCTGGAACACCATTGCGGTTATAGATCCTTTATTTACGCTGCCTTTGCTGTTTGGCGTGGTCTGGGGCATGACTAAAAAATCAGTGTTGGCACCCCGTTTGGCATTTCTGTGGGCCCTAGTCTACCTTGGGATAGGTGCACTGCAGCATGACCGCGCTGTAATTATTGGCGAGGGTTTGGCAGAAAGCAGAGGGCATGTTGGGGTATCGGTATCGGCGAAGCCTACCCTAGGCAACCTGTTGCTCTGGAAGGTGATTTATCGGCATGAAGATCAATTCTGGGTTGACGCTGTGCGTGTTGGCACCGAGGTGCAGGTGTATTCGGGGGGGGCGGTTGCGGCATTCAATCCGGCGTTACATTTGACCTGGCTGCCCGAGGATGCACAGCAGCGAAAAGACTTAGCACGTTTCCGCTGGTTCTCTAACGACTACTTAGCCGTCGATGTGCAAGACCCATTGCTGATCGTCGACATGCGGTATTCGCTGCTGCCCAACGAGATTAAAGGTCTCTGGGGTATTAAATTTGACCCCAATGCGGGGGCTAATGCGCATGTGAGCTATGAAGTACAGCGCAGTGTCGACAGTGACCGCGCCAAAAGACTTTGGGCGATGCTATCGGGCAAGCCGCAGTAGGATAAAAGGGCTCCTCGCGACGAAGCCCCTCTGCAAACAGTTTTCGAGTGCGACGCTTAAGCCGTCTCAGACTGGTAGTGTGCCATTAGAATTTTGGCGACCTCGGGACGAGAAAACTCCGGAGGTGGTGCCACACCCTCACTCAGCATCTCACGCACTTTGGTTCCTGAAAGGAGCACAAAGTCATCCTTATCGTGATCTGGTGCCTCGCGCATCATCACCACTTTGTTGAGTTTCTTTGACCAGGCGGTGTGATCGGCACTAAAGATTTCAATTTCAAGAGCACCTTCTGGCACCGACTCTGTGAAAATAGTTTGTGCATCAAAGGGACCGTAATAGTCGCCAACGCCCGCATGGTCTCTACCGACGATCAGGTGAGTGGCGCCCATATTTTGGCGAAAGACAGCATGAAGCACCGCCTCTCTGGGACCGGCATATAGCATGTCAAAGCCGTAGCCGCTAACCATCACAGAGTTGGCGGGGAAGTACACGTCCACCATTTTACGAATACAGGCATCACGCACGTCGGCAGGAATATCGCCTGCTTTTAGCTTACCCAAAAGCATGTGCACAACGCAGCCATCGGCTTCGAGACGTTCCATGGCCATACGACAGAGCTCTTCATGGGCGAGATGCATAGGGTTGCGGGTCTGGAAGGCCACCACTTTATTCCACCCACGCTGGCCGATGTCTGCTCGAATCTCATCCGCAGTCTGAAAAGTACCGGCAAACTCGGCACTGAAATAACTGAAGTTCAACACTTGAATTGAACCTGATAAGAGTTGGTTTCCCAACTGGGTAAACGTGCTCACGCCGGGGTGGCTCGCATCATCAGTGCCGAAGATTTGCTCGGCCATAGCGGCGATCTGTGCGTCGGTTACCGACTCCACATTGGCAACATCCATTACAGCGAGAACCGGATGCCCCTCAACGTTTGGGTCCCGCAGTGCAATCTGAGCACCGGCTGCTATGCCTGTTTCCTGGGTTAAGTTAACGACGGGCACAGGCCAGAAAAGCCCATCAGTGGTGTGCATGTCTTTAGCGACCGCAAGAGCGTCCGCTAAATTCATGTAGCCCTGCAAAGGGTTAAAATACCCCGCACCCAACATTACAGCGTTGGCGGCTGCAGCTGAGTTGAGTAAGAGCGAAGGCAGAGCCTCAGCCTCTTTGAGTAGTTGTTCCCTTGCTGCGTCGTCAGACACGTAAAGGGGCATTAATACATCTGAACCATGGGGTTTGATCATCATTAACTCTCTATTTAAGCAGCCAAAATGCCGCGCTCTTCCAAATAGTCGATCAGTAGATCAACCTCAGCGTCTAGACTCATCTGGTCGGTGTGTAGGTGGATTTCAGGAGACTCAGGTGCCTCGTAAGGGTCATCAATGCCTGTGAAGTTTTTAATTTCTCCGGCCCGTGCTTTTTTATAGAGGCCTTTAGGATCGCGCTTTTCCGCTTCTTCAAGGGCGCAGTCAACAAACACTTCGATAAATGCCATGCCAGATTCGTCGTGCAGGGCACGAACCTGATCACGATCAGCACGATAGGGGCTGATAAAGCTGCTGAGCGCGATGACGCTAGAGTCGACAAATAGCTTGGCTATCTCACCAATACGGCGAATATTCTCAGTGCGATCCTCGGCAGAGAAGCCCAGATTTTTATTGATACCAAAACGGATGTTATCGCCGTCTAAACGATAACTTAAGTGACCGCGCTCAAATAGCTTGGCTTCTAAAGCCACCGCAATAGTGCTCTTGCCGCTGCCAGACAGGCCAGTGAACCAGAGTGTGGCGCCTTGCTGTTTCATCATGCGGTCACGATCAGCTCGAGTAACCTCGCCATCGTGCCAGTGAACGTTGGTCGCTTTTTGTTCAGTCATTGCGTGTCTCCATTGTCGAGGCCGCGGATTGTAGAGTGTTGCTGAGTATTTGTTAAACTGTTTTCTTAGATACAAGCTATCGATTAAATAAATACCTAGAGAGCGGCCTATGACTGCATCAAGAAACGAGCCTCTACGATTTTCGTTGCGCCAACTGGAAATCTTTACCGCGGTGGCCAGCACAGGAACCACAGCAGAGGCTGGTCAATTCCTCGCAATGTCACAGTCGGCAGTGAGTGCTGCGTTGAAGGCGCTTGAAACTAACCACAACGCCGAACTGTTTGATCGGGTTGCTAATCGGCTGCTGCTCAACCCGACTGGGCGTAAGCTGGAGGTCAGAGCGCGCGTGTTACTAGAAGAGGCCCGGCAATTACAGGCTGAATTGCTATCAGTGTCGCCTTCGGGGGATCTGAATATTAGCGCGAGCTTTACCATTGCCAACCATCTCATGGTGGACTACCTCGCCGCATGGTTATCACGCTATCCCATGGCTAAAGTCGATATTACCCCTGGCAATACCCCCGATGTGGTCGCCCGAGTGCTCAGTAGGGAGAGTGAGTTAGGGCTGATTGAAAATGAGACAGCGAGCAAGGGCGTAGACTTGATTCCTTGGGTTGAAGATGAATTGTTTGCCTTTTGTGCGCCGAGCCACCCCTTAGCGCGAGTTGGGCGCCTCACAGAGGCCGATATTCTCAGCGTTGATTGGATACTGAGGGAGCCCAATTCCGGTGCTCGCTCGTTATTTGATCAGGTCTTTGCGTCGCTAGTGCCGCAATTACGGGTGCGCCTAGAGCTACGGCACAACGAACCGATTTTAAGAGCGGTGGAGCAGGAGTTAGGTGTGGGTTGCCTGTCGGAAAAGGTACTGATGCCGCATCTTGAGCAGGGAGCCCTGGTGGCATTGTCATTGCCAAAAAAACTGCGCCTTAGGCGAAAATTTTACTTTTGCCAGCGACGCCAGCGTCATCACCGGCCTGAGGTGACTGAATTTTTAAACCTCTGCCGTAGGGCGAAGTGAGAGGGCTTAGCGCAGTACAATCAAAGGCGACAGGCTGCTTTGAATCATCCGTATGGTGTTGCTGCCCAGAAACAAATGTCGAACCTTGGAGTGGGCGAAAGCACCCATAATCAGCAGCCCTATGTCATTCTCGCGCTGATAGTTGAGCAGTGAATCCGTAACGCTGCCGCTGCCTTCAATAACACTTGCGGCCACCTCATAGCCCTCGTTCTTCAGTCGCAGAGTTGCCGCCTCAAACTTGTCGGTGTGTGCAGCATCATCATGGCCGACCATCACCAAGTGGCAGGGCAGGCCGGTCAGTAGTCCGCCTTTAATAATGCGATCAAGGGAGCGTTCTGCGGTATCCCTGCCATCGTAGGCCAACATAAAACTTTGGGGCGGAGTGAACTGAGCACCTGTAATCAGAATTGAAGTATGTACTTGTCGAATCAATGACTCGATATGTGAACCCAGGGCAGTAAATTCACCGGCATGATCAGTGCCGACTTTGCCGACCACCATTAATCTGGCCTGCGCTTCCAGTTCGACCAAGGCCTCTACAAAATCGCCGTGTCTCAGTAGGGTTTCGACGTTAAGGGCGCCGTAGGCCAGTGCGCGGCTTTCTGCTTCCGTTAACAGGGTCTTGCCATATTGCATGGCCAAACGGCCGCGCTCTTGATCAAGCTGCGCCATTCGCTCCAGTAGCTCTGATTGTGCACCTAACCCGATGGCACCGCTCCAGTCGTCGGCTCCATGCTGTTGGCGACGCTCTAGGGTGTGCAGTAGCAGCAAGCTGCGATCTAGACGAGATGCCACCCAGGCTGCTGCTTCACAGACCGCCAAGGATCCCACTGAGCCGTCAACGCTCGCGATGATTTGTTCTTCTTTTTGTTCCACGTTTTAGTGTCCCCCCATTAATTTTTCAACTTCTGCTGGGTCATTGTGAATGCCAAATTTATCAACCACGGTTTCCGTGGCTTCATTCATACCATGGATCGTCACTTCTGCACCCTCGCGACGAAACTTAATCACGACTTTATCGAGGGCAGCTACCGAGGTGACATCCCAAAAATGTGCAAGGGATAAGTCGATGATCACGTGTTCAACCGCCTCCTTAAAATCAAAAGCGGCAATAAACTGTTCGCTTGAAGCGAAAAATACCTGCCCAATCACCCGATAGGTTTGAGCACCAAGCTCGGGGTCTGGATCAGCCTTGACCACCATAAAGCGGCCAATTTTATGGGCAAAAAAGAGCGACGCTAGAAGAACCCCAACGAATACGCCAATGGCCAAGTTATGAGTCGCAACGACGACAACGACCGTGCTAATCATGACAATATTGCTAGACATCGGATTTTTTCGTAGATCACGTATTGATACCCAGGAGAAGGTGCCTATAGACACCATAATCATCACAGCGACCAGAGCAGCCATTGGGATTTGTTGCAGCCAACTGTCCAGAAAAACGACCATGATAATGAGGACGCTACCCGCGGTTAGCGTGGAGAGTCGGCCTCGGCCACCTGACTTTACGTTAATAATCGATTGTCCAATCATGGCGCAGCCAGCCATGCCACCAAAGCAGCCCGAAACGACATTGGCGATGCCTTGGCCTTTACACTCTTTGTTTCTGTCGCTGGGGGTGTCGGTGAGATCATCGACGATGGTGGCGGTCATGAGTGACTCCAGTAGACCGACAACTGCGAGTCCTACCGAGTAGGGCAAAATAATTAGCAGTGTGTCCAGAGTCACTGGAATATCAGGTAGCAAAAATAAGGGGAGGGTGTCGGGTAAGTCGCCCATGTCGCCGACGGTTCTGATGTCGAGACCCAGAAAAATACTGATGCCGGTTAGGCTGATAATACAAACGAGCGGAGAGGGTATGGCTTTACCGATAAGCGGTAGACGGGGAAACAGGTAGATGATGCCGAGGCCACTGGCCGTCATGGCATAGACGTGCCAGGTAACCTCTGTTAGCTCGGGTAGCTGTGCCATAAAGATGAGGATTGCCAGCGCGTTTACGAAACCAGTCACCACGGACCGTGAGACAAAACGCATGAGCTCGCCCAGCTTTAAGAAGCCTGCAAGGAGTTGGAGTACGCCGGTGAGCATGGTGGCGGCGAGGAGGTAATCTAGGCCGTGCTCTTTCACCAATGTCACCATGACCAGGGCCATGGCCCCGGTTGCAGCGGAAATCATGCCAGGACGACCCCCGACAAAAGCGATGACGACCGCTATGCAAAAAGATGCATAAAGCCCCACTCGCGGATCAACCCCTGCGATGATCGAAAAAGCGATGGCTTCGGGAATCAAGGCAAGGGCAACGACGAGCCCGGCGAGTAAGTCGGCGCGGATATTGCCGAACCATTCATCCTTGAGCGTTGTAATCATGGTGTTAACCAATTTGGGTGGGAGGGCGAGCACTATTCGTGTCGAGTGGCCTTTTTGGATCAACCACTGTTTGACGATGTAGCCAAGGTGCTCAGAAGGGGGCGCAGGGTAGTACATTAACTGGCCTGCGTACACCGACCCCGTTTAAGGCTCACGCCAATAGCAGCAGTCGTGATTGCTGCAGTTTCCATGCATAATATGGCCCCCTTCAGTTCTTTAAGGAGCTTCCCTTGGAAGAGCAATATCAGGCGATTAGAACCCGTATTACCCATGATTTCATGCAGGTGGCGTTGCGGCTGGTGCTGGTGCTGGTTTTGCTATGGGTCTGCGCGAATATATTTGCGCCTTTCGCAGCCATTATGTTGTGGGCGCTGATTCTTGCGATCACCTTGTATCCCCTGCATCTTCGTCTTCGAGGTGCCCTGGGGTGGAGCGATGGGCGCACAGCAACCGTCATCGCCTCGATAGGGTTGCTGCTGTTAGGTGTCCCTACCGTGCTATTGGGTTTGTCGCTCGTTGAGCACGTTGCGTCCATTATGGGTCAGTGGCAACAAGGGACGCTTGAGATCGTTCCCCCAGATGAATCTGTGAGGGGTTGGCCAGTGGTTGGGGAGCGCGTATACGGTATTTGGTTGGAGGCATCTGACAATCTCGCCGAGCTATTGACGGCCCATGGTGAAGAGGTGCGAACGTTACTCAAGCGTGTACTTGGTGGAACTACCAGTATGTTTGCAACGGTTGGCGTATTTTTAGGCGCTATCGTTGTGGCCAGCATTATGATGGCCTACGGAAAGTCGGGTCATGCGGCGATGAAACGTATTGCGGTGACGCTGGTGGGAGATGCACGGGGTGAAGAGCTTCAAATTCTGTCGGTAGCCACCACGCGCTCAGTGGCCACAGGTGTTATCGGGGTGGCTGTTATTCAGTCACTGTTGTTGGGCATCGGCTTTTTGTGGGCCGAGGTACCCGCTGCGGGGGTTTTGGCGGTGCTGGCGCTAATTACGGGCATCATTCAGTTACCTGCGCTGCTGATAACGCTTCCAGTGCTGATTTGGCTCTGGACATCGGGCGGAGCGGGGGAAGGCTCGGCAGTCATGGACGTTGTGATTACGGGCTATCTGATTATCGCAGGACTGGCTGACAATGTGCTTAAACCTATCCTGCTTGGGCGCGGCGTCGATGTGCCTATGCCTGTGGTTCTGATTGGCGCCTTGGGGGGCATGGTGGGTATGGGGTTGATTGGCCTTTTCATTGGGTCGGTTGTTCTTGCCATTGGCTATCAGCTCTTATGGGCCTGGGTTGATCGTGAGACCCTGAAAGCAGAAGCCAATGAATCTATTGATTCGTGATAGTGCTGGGTTTTCCCCGCATGACTAACTCTGAATCAAGATGACACTTAACAGCCGTTTTAATGCCGCCGTACTTTCTCTTTCGATCCTAATGTTAGTGGGCTGCACTACCGTAGGACCCGATTATGTGCCCCCCGATGACAGCTGGTTACAGGCTCTGGAAACTTCGGTTTACGGTGAGTCAGTGACACTAGTGCCTGAGTCAGACGGGGCAGGCGCACAGTGGTGGCAGCAATTCAACGATCCGGTGCTGAACACACTGATAGAACAAGCGCGGATTGAAAACCCCGGGTTGAGAATTGCAGGGCTGCGGGTTCTTGAGGCCCGGGCCTTGGCGGCAGCTGCAGGCTCTGCGCTTTATCCTCAGGTCCAGACTATTGATGCAAATGCGGCCTACGCCAAGCGCAGTAGCGGACCGGGTGAAAGCGGTTTTAGTAGCTGGGATGCCGGGTTTACTTTGGGTTGGGAGCTCGACTTCTGGGGACGCTTTCAGCGCGGTATTGAATCAGCCGACGCGGCCTATTTTGCGTCATTGGCTAACCAGCGCGATGCGCAGGTACTGCTAGCGGCGGCCGTTGCCGATATCTATTGGCAGTACAGGGTTACCGAGGGGCGCATTGTCATTTTAAATAAAAACGCGACGCTGCAGTCCCGCAGTTATGACATCACCAAGCAGATGTTTGAGGCGGGTCAACAGTCTGAGTTAGATCTGCAGCAGGCGCGTACGCAATATTTAGCCACCTTAGCGGTGCTGCCGGCGTTAGAACAAGGATTAGGGCAGCTGGCTAATGCGCTGTCAGCACTGCTGGGGCGTGCACCGGGTGAACTGGAAGGTCGGTTGTCAGGTCAGACAGCGTCCCGCGCCGTATTACCCACTAACCACCAGGTGCAATTGACCGCGTTGCCTGCGGCACTTATCCAGCGTCGCCCCGATGTCAGGGCGAGTTTATGGGCGGTAGCTGCGCAATCGGCACAAATTGGTTTGGCGGAAGCCGAATATTATCCCTCGATAGCGATAGGCGGGAGCCTCGGCTGGTCGGGGAATTCGCTGGCCTCTCAAGACAGTTCAGGACTGCTTGGTGTCGGGCCTGCGGTGAGTTGGACGGTCTTCGACTGGGGGCGAATCGCCAATAATATTCGTATTCAAGATGCGCGTTTACAGCAGGCTTTAGAGGTTTATCGCAATACTGTTCTTAACGCCGCTCGAGAGATTAATGACGCTTCTTTAGCGTTGGATAAGACTGAAGAGCAGCGTGTGCTGCTGGCGCAGACTGTGGTGGCATCGGAGCGTGCTCTTGAAATTGCCAATACACGCTATCGGGAAGGATACGCTGATTTCCAAAGGGTACTGGACGCGCAGCGCGTCGTGTTCACACAGGCTGATAGAAAATTGCAAAACGATGGCCAACATTTGAGAGCGCTCGTGGCGATTTATAAAGCTTTAGGTGGTGGTTGGAGCCCTGATGCAATGCACGAAATGTTGCCTTCGTCGGTACTCCTAGAGATGCAGGAGCGTTCGAACTGGGGCGAGCTGCAGTCACTACAGGTTGGTGATGAACAAGCATCGCCCAATCAACCCGTCCCGATCGAGGTGGAGTCAAAATAATGAATGATGCGACTACGGAGCCTGGAGCCCAGACAATCAACCGAGGCGCAGGACTTGTGTTGATCATCTTGGTAACGCTGTTGGTCTGGTATATCTCAGCAGATCGCCTGACGCCCTATACCTCTCAAGCTCGAGTTCAAGGCTTTGTTGTGGGTGTCGCCCCTAAAGTGGCGGGGCTCATTACTGAGGTTAGTGTGGGTAATAATCAGCAGGTAGAGGCCACTGAGCTTCTCTTTACCCTCGATCAGTCTGATTACCTCATTGCGGTACAACGGGCTGAGTCAGATTTGGAAAAGGCAAGACAACAATTGGCAGCAGGCGACGCTGGCGTTGACGCTGCCCGGGCGGGATTGGAGGCTGCGCTAGCCAATGAAATGAAAAGCCAGAAGGATTTTGAGCGTTTAAGCCGTCTCTATGAGCAAGATTCGGGCACGATCTCCCAGCGGCGATTGGAGATGTCTGAGGCCTCTCTGGTCGCAGCAACAGCCCAAGTCGTTGCGGCTCGTGCGACTATCCAGCAGGCCATTGATGCAAAAGGCGGCGATGATGACACCAGCAACGCCTATCTGAAGTCAGCACAAAGTGCTTTAACCAAAGCTCAGCTGGATCTCAGTAATACCTTCGTTAGGGCGGCGAAGTCGGGCGTGATTACCGATCTTCGTGCAGAGGTGGGCCAGTTTGCGGGCGTTGGCAAGCCGGTGATGACTTTGGTCGCGACCGATGACTTATGGATTGATG
>ERZ891134.2167-NODE-2167-length-11977-cov-3.876363_pt1 | contig 11977 bp, 13 predicted proteins | sample MGYA00520888_ERZ891134 | MGnify/ENA primary metagenome ERZ891134 (study PRJEB32303, sample SAMEA104408692) | aquatic metagenome | biome: Brackish water; feature: Coastal; material: water | place: Baltic Sea | collected 2014-10-23 | depth 10 m ... | reverse complement strand
AGGAGCCGATGACTCGAGGAATGATATTGTTGTAAGGGGAAATTCCCCCGCGGGCATTTTATGGCGCGTTGAAGGTATTGATATTCCCAATCCGAACCATTTTGCCATTCCAGGCACTACGGGAGGGTCGGTTTCGATAATTAATAATAAGATTTTAGGCAATAGCGACTTTTTTACGGGGGCGTTTCCGGCTGAATATGGTAATGGTATTGCAGGTGCGTTTGATTTGAAACTGAGGCCGGGCAATACCCAAAAGCATGAAATGAGTTCGCAATTTGGTATTTTGGGTTGGGATTTACTGGCGGAGGGTCCTTTGAATAAGAAAGGCGCCACCTATTTGGCCACCTATCGCTATTCTACCTTATCGATGTTGGGGGCTTTGAATGTGCCCATTGGAACCGATGCGGTTCCTCGGTATCAAGATGCGTCGTTCCACTTGAAGTTTCCCCTGAAAAATAAAGCGAGTTTTTCGGTTTTTGGGATGGGCGGTATCAGCAATATCGATATCATGATTTCGGATAAAACGGAATCGAGCCGGAATTTGTATGGCGATAACGACCGCGACCAGTTTTTTGGATCGAGTATGGGAGTACTCGGGGCTAGTTATCAAAAAACACTGAGTAATAAAACCTATATAAAGGCCGTGGCGAGTTTCAATCACCAACGTGTAGATGCTCAGCATCAATTGGCTTATTTTACCATTTTGGATACGACGTATCGCGATGGGGAAATGTTTAATAGTTTGAAATTGGATTCTACGGTGCCGAATTTGGACTATAGATTTCAAGAGCAGTCGCTGGGAATGCACCTGTTTTTGAACCATGCGTTTAATCCCAGAAGCACCTTGAAGGCGGGTTTGCAATACCGTCATTATTGGTATACCTATTTTGATTCTGCCAGAAATTTAAATGAGAAATTAGACAATTTCTGGACTTGGTCTTTGCGGTGGAATTCTCAAAACTCTCCCGGCGATATGTTCATTCCCTATATTCAATGGAAGTATAGATGGACACGAAATTTAACAAGTGTAATAGGATGGCAATCGCAAGTCTTTGGTATTGGGTTTAAGCCTATGATACCTTTAAGCATGCAGTTAGATGATCCGACTAGAGGCGTATCTGCCGCATGGGCATTACCAAGAATGGGATTGACGTATCAAATTAATAAGCAACATCGTTTGAATTTCGGTACTGGCGTGCACGCTCAGACGCAGTCGCCCTATCTGTATTATTACATTCGTCCTGGAGCAGAAAGGCCTCATTTGATAGATATGGAATTGACCAAAAGCGCCCATTATATATTGGGGTGGGATTGGAATATGGGTCGCGCGAGTCGCATCAAAATGGAAGCCTATTATCAGAATTTGTGGGATATTCCTATTGAAAAACGGTCTTCGTCATTCAGTTTGGCCAATACGGGCTCTGGTTTTAGTCGGTTTTTCCCCGAACAATTGGTCAGCGAAGGTCGGGCCTATAATTATGGCGTAGAATTAACGGTAGAGCGTTTTTTCTCTAAGGGATTTTATTATTTATTTTCGGGAAGTGTATTTGATGCGCAGTATGCCGGTAGTGACGGGGTATGGCGTAAATCAGATTTTAACACGGATTATGCAGTGAATGCCTTGTTTGCGAAGGAGTTTACGGTAAATAAAAGGCATATTTGGAATATAGGGGGTAAGGCTACGTTTGCAGGTGCGCGTCGTTTTTCACCAATTGATTCTGTGGCTTCGGTTGATTTTAGGGAATATCGAGAATTGGATGCCTTGAAGAACACGGAGCGTTTTGGCGATCCGTATATGCGTTTTGACGTGAGAATAAGCTATCGATTCAATGCGAAGAAGGTAAGCCACGAATTTGCCATTGATTTAATCAATGTAACCAATCGCAAGAATATCTTGAACTATACGTATATCAATGAGCCTCCTTATCGTCGTATTAATTATCAATTAGGATTGTTACCCTTATTCTATTACAAGATTGATTTTTCTTTGTAGATTGGGGCTGGTTTATAGAATTGAACTGGATAGAAGCGCTCTTTAGAGTGGCGCTTCTATAGTTTTCAAGGATTTTGTTTTGAAAACAGCGGGGTGCTGTGCTTAGTTTTGCGGTGGATTCCGCGAAACGGTATGGATATAGAGTTTTTGAAGTTCCTCTTTTGCCCATGGGGTTTTTCTCAAGAAGGCGAGACTCGAATTCACGGATGGGTCGAATTTAAAACAACGGACATTGATCCTTGCCGCTAATCCCTCCCAACCATAAATTTCGAAAAGATATTGTAGCATATCCGCTAGTTTGACTCCATGAACCGGGTTGTTGGGCTGTTGTTCTTGCATGATTTATTGTTTTTCAATCGTTAATGATGGCAAAAGTAGATTTAAACCTTTAAACTGATTTATATTGGTGGCGTTAAATTTCTTATATATTCGAAATGGGTTTGGTAAATACTATAAAAAGTAATTCGATTGTTAATTGTATACTGATGTTTTGGGGGCTGTTTTTTGTGGAATTGTTACAAGGGCAAAGCGCACAAATCCCTCAAGTTCAATCCGGCAAAATACATCGATGGGAAAATTTCCATTCTGAATTCATAGGAAATCGCACCATTGATATTTGGACACCCAGCATTATTAATGATACGGTGATTGCCCTTGATGTGATTTACATGCACGACGGACAAATGTTGTTCGATTCGGGTATTACATGGAACCACCAAGAGTGGCATATAGATGAAACTTTGCAATCGTTAATAGATGCGGGCAAAGTGCCGCCTACTATGGTGGTGGGCATTCATAACGGGGGAGGTAAAAGGCATTCTGAATTTTTCCCCCGAAAAGTATATGAGTCGATGAACGATTCGGCAAGGCGTTGGTGTCGGCAAAATGGCCGTGATTATTCCGTTGCGAGCGATTCATTTGCCGCGCTTTCTGATGCGTATTTGAAATTTATGGTAAACGAATTAAAGCCCGCGGTTGACTCGGCGTTTTTTGTAAAGAAAGATCGGGCGCATACATTTGTGGGAGGCAGTAGTATGGGCGGTTTGATTTCGATGTATGCGACTTGCGAGTACCCCGAGGTATTTGGCGGAGCCCTGTGTTTTAGTACCCACTGGCCGGGTGTATGGCAAACCGATGGCAATCCGGTTCCGGATTTAATTCTAGCTTATATGAAGGGGCATTTGCCGGATATACGCACCCATAAATGGTATTTTGATTTAGGAGATCAGACCTTAGATGCACTGTATCCGCCGCTTCAATCGAAGGTAGATGCCTTGATGCACCAAAAAGGCTATAATGAACGGAACTGGATAACCCGCTTTTTTGGTGGCGATGACCATTCGGAAAGGTCTTGGTCGCGCCGATTTGGCAAAGCGTATGGATGGTTGAATCCGTTACACTAAGGTTTAGGGCAAGTTGATTTTGCATGACAATCGTGTGAAAATCCTCAGTGAATATTGAGGTTATTCCACATGCATCACAAAACGCGTAAAACCGTTATGATACTCTTCAAATGCCATTCCCTGGGCATTGGGGGAAACCCGATCGGCGCTTATGGTTTCTCCGAGTTTGGGGTACGCTTTAACGGCGGCAATGATCATCGATAACATACCTGAGGTTTCAAGTTCGGTATAGTAGGATTTGCGATTGGGGATGGATACGAAGTGGAAATCGGGATTGCTTTTGATGAGTTTGAGTCCGTCGATTGAATCTTTTACCACTATACCCGCGAAGGATCTGAGTTTGGCTTCCTCTACTTTTCCGGGATCGTCGTAATACACACCTACAAACATGGCCGAATCCATTTTGTGCGCGATTTGGGCCTCTTTTACTTTGGAAAAAACGGATCCTATTTTTTGATATGAACCTTTATGGTCGGCCCCGACCAAAAGGTATCCACCTTGGTTTCCTTGTTCTACCTTCACATCGGCAAAGGCACCGGCGCGCCATAACGTAATGAATATGGTTACGCCCAAAGCCGCAAGTCCAATGGTTACATATTTTAGGGTTTTCGATTTCATAGCGGTGCAAATATAATTCCCGAATTTGTATGTGATGCGTATTTTTGTTTATGGAATTGTTAGTAGTACAATCGGAAATTGCCTGTCGGCTAGAGTCGGTTTGGACGTGTTGTTTTACTCCTCCTCGGTAGGATCGAATAGAAAGAAAGCCTCTATGGGAACTTCAAATAGTTTTGACATCTTGAATGCGGTGGGCAAACTGGGGTCGAATTTTTCTTTTTCAATAGCATTGATCGTTTGTCGGGAAACTCCGATTATGTCGGCGAGTTCTTCTTGGGTGAGTCCTTTGGCTTTTCGTAATTCTTTGACCCGATTTTTCATGAATAGCGACGCTTATTTAGGGTAAGAATTATGGAGAATGACAGCGAAGTGAATAAAACCAAAACGCCTATATCTGCTTTGAATGGAAGTAAGTTTGCTTGTTCACATAGATTAAATGCCAAGCCAAATACGATGTTAAGTCCCATGGCAAGTGCAAGTGCTTCTAGATAAATTTTCTTTTCAAGTTCATCGAAATTGTTGAAATAGTTTCGATTTCCAATTATCATTCCTATTCCTAACGCTACATTCAATGCGATGGATATTGCGGTGAGTGTTGTGTTGCTGTTATCCCATAGGAATACCCGACCGAAAGTTGCGAGCGCCATAGAAGCGACCCAAGCCCATGTCCAAATAGCGAATTGGACGGTTATTTTACGTTTATTCCCTTTCATTTTTGTAAAGTTATGTTTACAAAAGTAGGTACTTTGAATTAATATGTCAAGTTTTATTTACTTTTTTAAAAAAATTGGATCCGCCTCTGAAGATTAAGTTTGAATCAAGGGTGAGCGAGAAATTGAGATGATTATCGCTGCTATACCTTGGAATGAAAATGCATTACCTGTGCGATTTGGCTATGATAATACCGATACCAGCGATCCATGCCGAGTTTTTTGGCTTCGATGTGTACCGGATTTCGGGCCCATTTTTGTACGGCTTCCATGTCGGACCAATAACTTATAAAGGAGCCGCGATTCTCATGCTTGAAGCTTTCATATCCTAAAAAACCAGGAGAATTTTTGGCGAGTTCGAGGGTTAGAATGTCGTATTCCTCATAACCGTCGAGGTCGTCAGACAGGTAATAATTGAATATAGAGGCGATATAGGGCGCCCCAGGAGGAGGATTGACATGCCAATGTATCATGGCAACAATCTAGAGCAGTTTTTTGCGTTTTTCACAAAAAACAGAGAGGGTATTCGATACAATTGCGTAAATCATCGGTAGGATTGAACTACCTTTGAACCATTCCAAGTATGCTAAGCAAAGCGCACGTTTCGGTGCTAATGGCGGTTTACAATACCGATTTTACATTGATAAAAAGAGCCATCGATTCGGTTTTGAATCAAGACTTTCAAGATTTTGAGTTAATTATTATTGACGACGGAAGTAACCAATTTGACCGAGAAGCGCTCATGCATTTTGTGGAGGAAAATGAAGACAAAATTGTCTACATACGGCATAGCAACAGGGGGCAGTCGGAATCTATCAACCGCGGTGTATTGAATAGTACGGGTGAATTTATTACCATAATAGACAGCGACGATCAATACAAGCCGTATCATCTGAGCTCATGTTTGCGAGAAGTCGAAACCTATGATTTGATATGTTCTACTACGGAAACTATCGTAGATAGCCATGAAGATTATTACGTTCCGGATAAAGATGATTTTACGAAACTCATACATTTAGATGAGGCGACATTGTTCGGTACTTTATTTGGCCGTAAGCAGGTATTCAAAAATATTCACTTCAAAAGCGGTTTTGCCGCCGATGCCGATTTTTTCGAAAGGGCACAACATCAGTTTCGCGCAAAAAAAGTAGATTTAAGAACCTATATCTACCATCGGAATATTCCCAATAGTATTTGTTCTTCGTTGAAGAAAGCCAACTTGACCATTTCTTAGGCGATGGCTTACGAGAATTTTAATTTAGGTAGCCAGAGGAATCTCGTAATGGCCTGTCATATTACGGGTGTTTACGACGCCAATCGCAGTATGGTGCTGGAAGATGATAGCTATGAATTGGTGCGTGATTGGGCCGAATCGGTTGCGGCTCATAAGGTACGCGGCATTATTTTTCATAATAATTTTAGTGCTGCAACGTGTGATACCTATCAGAATGAATATGTTTCCTTCGTTAAGGTAAATTACAATCCTCAGTTCAATCCAAACGTATATCGCTATTGCGTATATCGCGATTTTTTGGAGCATTATGTGAATGAGTTAGACGCTGTTTTTGTAACCGATGTATCGGATGTGGTGATGGTTCAAAATCCGTTTTTCGAGGCTGGTTTTTTAGACGATTCGACGGCTCTTTTTTGTGGGGATGAACCGAAATTTCTTAATAATGAATGGATGCAGGATCATTCTGCGCATTTACGGGGTCAAATTCCTGATTTTGCCGATTATGAAGCGCGTTTTGGGAATGAAGCGCTCTTGAATTGCGGAATTATTGGGGGCCACGCGGCATTGATGTATGATTTTATCACGCGGTTGTGGTCGATTCATGAACACGCGAATCACGCCAACGAAACGGCGTTTACCGGTGATATGGGGGCTTTTAATTATTTAGCAAGGACCCAGTTCAACGGGCAGTTAAGGCACGGTGCTCCGGTGAATACGGTATTCAAAATGTACGAAAACGAGCGCAAAGATTGCTGGTTTCGACATAAATAGAGTATGGATTGTTTTGAATTATAGTGCGTTACTGTATTGAATTTCTTATTATATACCAAATCGTTTACTTTTGTTTGATGATTCGACGTGCAGATATTAGTGATTTAAAGCTCCTTCAGGAAATAGGTCAAAAGACCTTCGATGATACGTTTGGTGGCACCTGCACCAAAGAGGATATGAAAGGGGTTTTAGCGCTTTATTTCAATGATGAACAATGCGCCTCAGAACTTCAAGACGAATCGGACAATTTCTTTTTTCTAGAGGAAAAGGACATCGTAAAAGGGTATATGCGCATTAACAGTAAACACGTATGTCCGTTAGAACGGTGGTCGGGAATTAAAAGTGTGGAATTGGTGAGGTTTTATTTTCTTAGGGAATATCACGGAACGGGCGCTGCCGATGTTTTGATGGATTTTGCGTTTCAATTTGCAAGGGACTCAGGCTATGAAATGATGTATTTATCGGTTTGGGAATACAATTTCAGGGCGCGCGGTTTTTACGAAAAGCATGGGTTTGTCAATTCGGGAGTAGAAAATGATTTTCCTTTAGGAAGCACGCCTCAGACAGATTTGTGGTTCGTGAAGGATTTGAGGGGAGAATAGGGTTGTGTTAGAGGTCGTTAAAGTAGCTGTGTGTTAAGCATTTTAAGATCTCTACAAATAAAACAAAAAAAGCCCCACATCACTGTGAGGCTTTTGGCTCCCCAAGCTGGTCTATTCTCGAACCGATTTTGGGATGAATTGAGGGTTTATAATAGCCTAAATTGTCTTGTTATGTTACTCTATGAAAATAATAACTAAATGGATATATCCACTTAAACTTTAATAAATAATTATGTAAGTTTGCATCAATGCATGAAAATCTGCTCCAATATGTTTCGAAATTTATTCAACTTACACCGTTGGATAAAGGAGCTATCGAACTAAATTTTAAACCAATTAAGCTGAAACGAAAGGACTTTTTGCTCAAAGAAGGGATGGTTTGTGATTTTATTGCATTTTTAAATTCAGGAGTTATAAGGCACTATCACATAAAAGATGGAAATGAAATAACGTGTGATATTACTTTGCACAACAATTTTATAACAGACTTTAAAAGCCTAACACAAAACTTGCCGTCAAATTATTACTTCCAAATTCTTAAAGACACCGAACTGTTTTTGATTAAAAAAAGCGACTTATTTAGGCTCTATTCAGATAACAGGAATATCGAATCATTTGGACGAATAATGGCGGAGCAGGTGGCACAGCGGACAATAGATATTGCTATGTCATTATCATCTGAAAAGCCTGAAGAAAGGGTTGAAAAATTAGTCAAAGAACGTCCTGATTTATTTCAAGAGGTACCACAGCGTTATTTAGCTAATCTTTTAGGTATAAGTCCAGAAAGTTTAAGTAGAATTAGAGCCAGGCGCAAATCTTAACAATAGTCAACAAAAAACAAACTCTCCTCGACTGAACTTCGTGCTATAAATAATTAAAAAAATTAGCACAATGAAAAAGTCCTTTTTAATCGTAGCAGTTGTTTTACTAACAACCAATCTTTTCGCACAAGACAAATTAAGTTTCTTTCATAGTCAAATTTTGGGCAAGGGTCAGAATCAATCTCCTTTACAATTAAGCGTTGATGCTTATCCTTTTTTATTCCTCTCAAACGGTGGCGGTGGAAGTATTGGGCTTGAATTTGGTAATTGGCAAGTTGGAGTAATTGGCTTTAGTGTAGTACCACCAGACTATATCAAAAACACATTCTTTCAGAATGCAAACGATATCAAAGTAAGTCGAAACAATGCGGTGGAAGTTTTCGCAAACTATTATTTGCGAAAAGACAGAAAGGGCATTTATACAGGAATAATGGGTGGGCCAGAGTGGTTTATGTTGGAGGATAAAATAAGTGGAGCCAAAGAAACCATAGTAAAAAGTTACGTTGTTCCTAGAATTGGAGTAAGGGTTTTTCCTTTTAAAAGGTTTTTTTATGCGGATGCAAGTTTTGGCTGGAGTTTTAATGTAAGTGGCACAGAAACAAAATCATTAGGACAAACTAATTTCAATGCATCAGCAGGTGGATTCATTTATTTTCTTCAAGTTGGTGCAAGATTTGACTTGAAATAGAATAATATTACTCTAAAAATAGAGAATATCGAACCACCCATTTGAGTATTTTGTCATCTCTAATCTTCAATGATATCAAGGGGTTCCAAGAATCGGGCATAAAAAAAGGCGACATTTCTGTCGCCTTGTCTAGTTGGGCTCCCTGAGCTGGACTCGAACCAGCGACCTATTGATTAACAGTCAATTGCTCTAACCAGCTGAGCTATCAAGGAGTATTTCCGCTTTGGTGTAAGAACCTTTCGTTCTCAACGGGACTGCAAATGTATGTCAACTCCCACAAAATTTCAATAACTTTGCAAAAAAAATCTAAAAAAATATTCCATGAGTTTGTTAGTTATTGGTTCTGTGGCATTTGATGCAATCGACACCCCCTTCGGTTCTACCGGAAAAATTATTGGAGGCGCCGCTTCCTACATCTCTTTGGCCACTTCTATGCTCTCTAAGAACGTAGGACTCGTTGCCGTAGTCGGTGAAGATTTTGATTTTGACTTCGTAGAAACCCTGAAAAATCGAGGCGTCGATACCCAAGGCCTCCAAGTAAAACAAGGCGAAAAGTCCTTCTTCTGGCATGGTAAATACCATATGGACATGAACAGCCGCGATACCATCACCACCGAACTCAATGTATTAGGTACCTTCGATCCCATTATTCCCCAAGATTGGAAAAATCCCGAATATGTAATGCTCGGCAATTTGAGTCCCGATGTGCAATTGACCACCTTAGAACGTATCGAAACACGTCCCAAACTCGTCGTTATGGATACCATGAACTTCTGGATGGATATTGCCCTCGATACCCTGCATAAAGTGATTGCCAAAGTAGACGTGCTTACCATTAACGACGAAGAAGCCCGCCAATTGAGTGGCGAGTACAGTTTGGTTAAAGCCGCCCGCAAAATCCGCTCTATGGGCCCCAAATATCTTATTATTAAGAAAGGCGAACACGGAGCCTTGTTGTTCGGTGAGAATGACGATATTTTCTTCTGCCCGGCATTGCCCCTAGAAGAAGTTTTTGATCCTACAGGCGCCGGCGATACCTTCGCAGGCGGATTTATTGGTTACTTGGCCTCTGTAGGCAAAACCGATTTTGAATCTATGAAAAAAGCCATCGTTTATGGAAGCGCCATGGCTAGCTACTGCGTAGAAAAATTCGGTACCGAACGCTTACAAGAGCTTACCCAAGACATGCTTAATGAGCGTTTGGCTAAGTTCAACCAATTAATGAGCTTAAACGCGTAATTAACGCACCATAAAATCGAACATAAGGGTTTCTTCAATGAAACCCTTTAATCGGTCGCCCGATTGCACCGGACCCACCCCTTCAGGCGTGCCGGTATATAAATAATCCCCAATTTTCAGGGTGAAATATTCCGAAATATGCCCAATCAGACTCGGAATAGGGTGAATCATCATCGCTGTATTTCCGCGCTGTACCACTTCGCCGTTTTTCTCCAATCGGAAATCCAAGGCCTCTAAATGTGCCGGTACCGGAATAAAATTACTGATCACCGCCGAATGGTCGAATCCCTTCGACTTCTCCCAGGGCAAACCCTTTGCTTTCAACTCCGCTTGCTTGTCGCGCGCTGTAAAATCAATTCCTAACGCAATAGAATCGATATAATCTGCCGCAAAATCAATAGGGATATGTCGGCCTAGCTTCTTGATTTTAATCACCAGCTCCACTTCGTAGTGCACGTCATTACTGAACTCCGGAATGAAAAAAGGCGCATTATTGCGCAACAACGCCGAATCGGGCTTAATGAAAATTACGGGTTCTTCCGGAACCTCATTGTTCAATTCCTCGATGTGTTTGAGGTAATTTCTTCCTACACAGATGATTTTCATAAAAAAATACGAGCTAAAATCATAAAACTACAAAGTTGGGGTATATCGGTCTTTTATTTTTCGGGGGAAGCTTTTCACGCCTCACCCCAATAAAACACATTAAGATCGAACCAAGGTTTCGTCTCTTCCAGGACCCATAGAAATAACCGCGATTTTGGTGCCGAGGTAATTTTCAATGAAAGCCACATAATCTTGGAAGGTTTGATCCATCGCATCGAATCCTTTATCTAAGGTTACGTTTTCTCCCCAACCGGGTAAGGTTTCGTAAATGGGTTCTACCTCAGTAGAGCACAAATTAGAAGGGAATTCTTGGGTAATGGCGCCTTTGATGAGATATGAAGTAGCTACTTTCAATTCTTCCATGCCGTTCAATACGTCGCCCTTCATCATGATCAATTCGTCTACGCCATTGAGCATACAGGTATATTTCAACGCCACAAGATCCAACCAACCGGTTCTGCGTTTGCGGCCTGTTGTAGCACCAAACTCATGTCCTTTGGTTCTCAAATATTCGCCGGTTTCATCGTCCAATTCGGTAGGGAAGGGACCAGAACCTACACGGGTGCAATAGGCTTTGAATATTCCATATACCTTGCGCACGTGTTTAGGCGCAGTTCCTAAACCCGAGCAAACGCCTCCAGAGAGGGTATTGCTTGAGGTAACATACGGATAGGTACCAAACTCCACATCTAAAAGGGAGCCTTGAGCGCCTTCTGCCAATACTTTTTTACCCTCCTTTATATATTGGTCAATCACATATTCACTGTTTACCAATTGTAAGGATTGGATAAAGGCAATGGCTTCGTAGAACCTCGCTTCTTCGGCAATGATATCAAAATCGGCAAATCCGTAGAACTCAATTTGTTTCAAATGGGCATCGCGGATGGCTTCGTAACGCTCTTTGAAGTCGTCTTCTAGGATATCTCCGATGCGCAAACCCGAACGGCCAATTTTATCGCGATAGGTAGGGCCGATACCGCGTAAAGTACTGCCAATTTTAGCATCGCCTTTGGCAGCTTCCGATGCGGCATCTAAAATGCGGTGGGTAGGCAAAATGATATGGGCCTTTTTAGAAACCAATAAACGATCTTTATAGGTGGGACATTCGTCTTTGATGCGATCCACTTCTTCCATCAATCGGATGGGATCGATAACGACTCCGTTTCCAATGAGGTTTTTTGTTTCTTGTCTGAAAATTCCGGAAGGAATCGTGTTAAGAACGAACTTTTTGCCTTCGAATTCTAAGGAATGTCCGGCATTCGGACCGCCTTGAAAGCGAGCTACCAAGTCGT
>ERZ891134.2166-NODE-2166-length-11978-cov-4.528726_pt1 | contig 11978 bp, 13 predicted proteins | sample MGYA00520888_ERZ891134 | MGnify/ENA primary metagenome ERZ891134 (study PRJEB32303, sample SAMEA104408692) | aquatic metagenome | biome: Brackish water; feature: Coastal; material: water | place: Baltic Sea | collected 2014-10-23 | depth 10 m ... | reverse complement strand
TTATAAAAACAGACAAAATGCAAATTATTTTCGGTAACGGTCTCCGACCCAGCCATCACCCATAGTAGGAAGGCCCACGGCCCATGCTGGCGGCGTTGTCATAAGGCGTTCAAGTGTCTGCGATTGCCAGTCAGCCCTGTCATTTTTAGCTTCTGTAATCAGTTCATCGTGAACTGTAAGGAGGGTTTCAATGCCCTGCTTGTCTGCGGCTTTCATTACTTCTGCCATACAATCACGGGCTACGGCTTGGGTAATGTTCTCTGCCAGCTTACCGCCATATGTACGCAGTCGTTCCCACTTTCTAGTGTACTGATTAAGGCCCATGTATGTAGAGCCGACCTTGCCTTCTTCGTCTGTTTCTAGGGCCGCGTTGCGATAGAACAGCCCGCGCTTTGACGGCAGAACTATAACAACGTGCGAACCCCAGCGCGCTATCGTTACCTTGCCTACCTTGTGGCTAAAGCTGTTGGACTTGTCTGCACACGCAGAGCGGAAGGCCACGTCCAAGTCTCGCCAGAACTGTACGACCTTGGGGTTTGATCCTCGCCACGCTACCTTAATGTTTTCCGCCTGTTCATCTGGGAGAGACAGCCCGTAGTTTGCTGCCATGGTTTGAAACGCGCCCTTGCCCCCGCCAAAGCCCAAGGCGAGTATCGCAACCTTACCAATCTGGCGTTCGTCTTTTGTTACCGTGCTTGGCGGCTTGTTATAGATGCCGCCCGCGGCTTGCTGGTATATGTCCTCGCCCCGCCGGAATACGTCCAGCGTATCTTGTTCGTCAGCCAGCCAAGGTAGTACGCGGGCTTCTATTTGTGAGAAATCATAGACCACCAGCTTATGGTCAGGCCGGGCAACCAGCACGGATCGTAGCAAAGAAGAAACAATCTCCATTGCCGGGGTGTTAAGTAAGAGTTCTAGCGTTTCTGCGTTTGCGCCGTCCGTAATATACTTGATAGCCAGTTCAATTTCTGCGGACGTGAGTGCTGGCCGGGGCATATTCTGCGGCTGGATAAGTCTCCCGGCCCATCGTCCCGTCCGAAACGCCCCGTAATACTGAAGCATACCTCGGACGCAGAGTACGCCGTCCGTGTCTGCGGACGTGGCTTGTAGCATAGCCGGAAGTTTAGCTACGGACGTTTTGCTGCCAGCTTGCCTTAGTTGTAATACGCTGCGGACGAGTTCTGGTAGTTCTGGATCGGCCAGTAAATCTACTACCGTATCTTTTCGTAAGTTATCTATCTCAGGCAGACCGTTGTTCTGTAAGAACGTAAGCATCGCCGCGGCAGAACCCACCGAGGGAACCTTACCGTTGGTCAGTGTGTTAAGTTCTGTGTTGATAAGTTTCTTTGCGTCGTCGGCCACGGTTTCCATGCGCTCTATGAGATTAGTGTCCAGAGCCAAACCGCGCGCGTTAATGCGTTGGTCTAGTATCCACATCTCGCGTTCACCGGGGGGCAGATCGTGGCGTATAGACTTCTTTACTGCCCGTTCTACCTCAACATCCTGTTTGCAGTAGTCACACAAGCGTTGAAACTTCTCAGGGTTTTGCTCATGCCACCACGTCAGAGGCTCTTTGGTGCGTGGTTTGTTCATACGCATCATCAGTGCATGGCCGTCTTTATCTTTCATGTGCGACGTGCCAGCGGCTTGTGCGGCTTGATCTAGCCCAAGTGGTAGGCCAAAGTAAGCTGCGTCAGCCATCGTGTCATATACTTGTATGTAGTTAAGTTTGTGCGCGCTGGGCAGACCTAGCTGCGGCAGAAAGCAGTTGTTCCAAATCTCGTATTCAAACTGCGCGTTCCACGCCCGTACATTACCGCCCGCGTCCACATGATCTATTACTTTTTGGGGTACAGGTTCGCCCTCTTTCCATATGGAAACCGGGCCGTCATTAAAGGCGTATGCCATGCAGAGAACACGGGTGTCCGCGTGACGGGCGTAGGGAAATACTCCGCTACGACGGAGATCGACTGTAGATGCAGTCTCGAAGTCTATTGAAAGCATCAAACGTCACCTTGGGCTTCCATCTCGCCAGCCAGTGCTGCGTACCCGGCCACGTCCACCCAGTTGTCGGCGTGTGAGGAGTTGCGCGAGCGGCTAATTTTAAGAAGTACCATCATGGCCGCTACTTCTACGCCCGTTATTTCCAGACCAAGATAACCAGACCAAAGACTAGCAATTCTATCGTGACTGTTTTTGGCGTTCCCATAGGTCTGCGCGCGCTCAGTTGAAATGAGTTCGCCAGCCACCCGTAAAATATCATTGCGGTCCATCATTTTTTATCTCCCTTATAATCTCTTGGAAAGCCGTTTTTTAGGTCGCTGCGGATGCCATGGCTTCCCGCACTAAACCCTTCGACCCACGGCTCTTTGCAAACCGTAACCTTTACCTTGTAACCGCGGTCGGCCCAGTGCTGCCTAATGTTTTCGGCCAGCTTTGCTGCGTGTTTGTATTTCATCTTTTACTCCTCGCTAGAAAAGAGGCGGACCCGAAGGCCCGCCCAAGTTGGAGCGATGGTTCGACTTCAGAACGGAAGGTTTTCTGAAGGAGCCGTCTGCTCAGGAGAAATTCCCAGAGCCGCAAGCTGTTCGTCGCTGCCATTCCCAAAGGCCGCTGCTGCGCTCTGGCGTCCATCCAAGCGTTCGCAATCTTGCTTGACGACTTGGACGTGTTCCAATCCCAGAGAAACGCCACGGTTCCCGTTGCTATCATAAGCAAACGGACGTACCGTAAACCGTGCAAGCTGTCCGCTAAACACGTCGCCGGGGACAATGATGTTATCACCTTTTAAGTCCAAGACGCCGGGTGCTGCGTCTGAACCGCGCGACCATGCGGACAAGAAAATCTCGCCGTTCTCAAAGCCGCTGTAAGTCTTTTCAGAAGCGTCTCGCAAAGGAGATCGTAGACCTTTAACAAAGTTTGCGTCGGCGGCTTTTGCCTCGCCCCATTTGTCTGCAATGCAGTCTTGAATTGCTTTTTGTAGGTCTTTGTACGCGCTGGTTTGGCAAGCGGCTTTATCAAACAAAAGCATTGCAGAGTACCTTGGTTCTTGCGATGGGTTTGCTTTGTTGCCGCGCGGTTCAAAGAGCGTTGGAAAGTTAAGGGTGCCAATAGGCGTCATTACAGTAGTAGCCATGTGTTTAAGTCCTCAATGTGCTAAGTTTTTCGGCTGTGGTGAAAGCGTCTTTCGCAAGACGTTGCTCAATACGCTTTCTAGGGTCTCCGCTGGCAGCAATAGTCGTTCCAGTGGAGTTCTTAACAACGTGCGGGGCTACCGCATCGTTGTATTCTTTTTTGCCAACCTTTTTCTCAACCTGTGCGGGTGTAAGAAGTTTGGTTGTTTCAAATTCATTTGGGGTCAGGCCCGCAGATGTAAGGGCTTGAGCCGTTTCATCATCGTCGCCAGCCCATTTGCGCTGCGCGCGTTTGGCTACCAGCTTCCAGCCGTCCAGCGTGGAGCCAGCCGTCAAGCGTTCGTGGCCTAAATCTTTAAGTGCTTTCAGCCACGGTTCTATGATAGCTACCTTGTCCAGTAGGTCCGCCAGCTTGTCGTCCGCTATGTGCGCTGCTGGGAGTTCAGCGTCAGGAGATTCAATCGGCGGTATGTTCTGCACGGGTGCGTTCTGAAAAGCACTGCGAGCCGTAGCTAATGAAAGTTCGGCTGGCTTGTCGCAGTGCGCAAGCACCGGACAAAACCTACACCACTCCCCCGCATCCAAAGTCTGCCCATTGTCACTCAGAGCCTTAATCACGCCAGCGTGTAATACATCGCGCGCCCACGCTTTAACGTCCGCTGGGGTCGTGTTGTATCTACGGATCGGGCCGTCTGGATGGTACGCACGCGGCTGTATTATGGTGAGAGTAACGTCCTCAACGCCATTAAAAATGACGTTTGCGGACTTGCAGTATTCTTCTATCTTTGGGAAGTGACACGCGCCCGCCCCATAATATAGCAGTTGTGAATTGTTTGTGACGTTTACGGGTACACCCGCACCGAATTTAAGATCGGCAATGACAAGTTCGCGTGTGTCTGGATTGTACGCTACGCAGTCAGCCGTTCCGAATAGGTTTACGTCTACTGCTTCTTTGAATTGAACCGAAGGGTCCACTTGCTGTTCCAGCATAACAATGAAACCAACCGCGCGAAGGCCGCGTATGTAGTCAACATATACCTGTGCGTGTTCCGCAAATTCTTCGTCTAATGTGAAATCATAACCATCGGCACTGCGTTTCTCGCCTATGAAATCCGAAACGTCTTTGCCTGTTTGTATGCAAACTTCACATATAGCGTGGGCCAAGGTTCCTTGCGCACTGAACACTGTGCTGCGGCGTGACCCGTCGTCAGCTTTAATGCTCAGTTCATAAGAACCGGGACAAGCTAACAGTCTCGCGGACGCGCTGGCAGAAAACTTTGAGTGCTGTAATGGCGGCAAAACCGAATCCTCTTTTTGTCTGTTTGTAGAGCATACACTTGTCTAAACAGACAAACAACCCCAAAAAAGACTAAACATACAAAAAAGGCGCGGGGAGGTTTAGAACCCGCGCCTTTTTCGGCGCGCAATAGAAAGAGGAAGGAGCAATCTACCGCGCGGCTTTTCTAGCTGGTTATGCGCTGGGCGCGCCAGCGGTCAGCAACATAACGTCCGCGAGGAAGTCGATTGCGTTTGTTTCTTTAATGTCTGTAAACATCTTTACATTATACTTCTTTTGTATGGCTGTTATTTCGGACAAACTTTCCGGGTGGGTTGCAAAGTAAGTTTGAACAGCCTTGATGCCAGTTTCCTTCGCTTCCGCTGGCGTCATTTCGCCAACCGCGGGTTTGTCGTCTTTTTGCTTTGGCTTGGGCGTGTCGAACAGACCAGCTTCGTTGGTCAGGGTGACTATCGCCGCTGGAATTTCGGTGCCTATCTCTATGCTACCAATGCTTTCACCGCCCAGCGTATCGGCCAAAGCCAGAACCATAGCCTGTACTTCTGAAAGGTCAGTGCCAGTTATTGAGATATTTAATCTTGTTTTATTATCAGCCATAATTAGGTTTTTCCTTTTCTTAGTAGGCTATGCGATTAGGGATATATCCCTGCTGCTCTGATCCGAATAATTCGGACACATCCGTGGCTCGGCGCGCTAGTGTACTCGCCAAGCGTCGTTCAATGTAGTTATCGGCAACATGACCAAATCGGGCGACCACGCTGGACTGCTGGCCGATGCGGTGGCAACGGCTAATGGCTTGATAGTTATTCTCTGGGGACGGATCGGGCTCTAGCAGTAGAACATCGCTGGCAGCGGTCAGCGTAATAGCTGTGCCAGCCGCTTTGTTCTGTCCCAAGAAAACCCGTATGCTATCATACGTCTGGAAATTCTCTACCTGATCAGCCCGTATGTTGGCTGGAGTTCCACCGTTAATGTAAGAAACGCCGCCAGAGTAACTTTTGCTTTCGTTTAAACCTTTGGCAATACCTTCCATTACGGAAGTATGGTGCGCAAAGATAACCAGCTTGCGCGTAGGGTTACTCTCTAGCCACCCTATTATCCACTGTAGTGCGGGTTTAACCTTTAGTTCGCCCAAGGTTCGTCTTGCCGTAGAGTATTCCGCATTGTCGGAATAGGCCATCGCAACCCCGCGTAGAAATTCATCGTCAGAAAGTTGGTCGGGTTCTTGATCCAACAAGCGGACTGCTTCTTTGACTATACTCTTGTCCGCTATTTTCAGTGGCAATGCCTCTGAATAAATAGGGTCCAGTTCAGTCAGCACGTCCGTTTTCCGGCGTGATAGTATATAAGGAGCCAGTGCGTTTTTAAGTTCTGGTATAGCTGCCTTCTTGTTTCCAAGTATCTTGCGCCCGAACGTACCTTGCTGCACATCACAATATCTATCTTGAAACTGACCAAGCGTGGGTACGCGGCCAAAGATGGATATTAACAAGTCTGGAAACAACGCCCGTAAGTGTGGGTAAAGTTCGCCAGCGTTCAGAGGTGTGAGTGTCGCGCTGGCAATCCAGTTGCGGTCACAACACGCCGTTACAGAATCAGTATTATCCTTGCGGCCATAGACTGCTTGAGTTCGCTGGGCCATAGGGTTCTTTAAAAAGTGCGCTTCATCGTGAAAACCACAATCAAACCGTTCAGAAAGTCTTAACAGCTTATTGAACGCTTTTGCTTTCTTACGGTCAGATAGCCAATCTTGTGAGACTATAATTGCGCAACGACCAGTAGGAACTAAGCCCGCTGTGTCTGCCGGGTACTGATATACTGGCCGTGGTTGTAAGTCCCATTGCGCGAATTGTAAGACCCAGCTTACCCGTCCAATCGCAGGGGCCGTCACTAATATACGGTCTGCGTTAAGATCATTGGCCGCTCTAATCATCTGTAAAGACTTACCTAAACCCGCATCGTCCAACAGCGCAGCGTTACGTTGCTTAGTTAAAAGACGTATTCCTGTGCGCTGATAATCTTTGGGCTGGGGTTTCATTTTTGTCTTTACTTCTGATTTATTTAGCTAGGGTAGTTGACTGAGCAGACAAAAACAAGTGCAATATTACACCAAATGTTATAAAAATTCATTTTTATTTGTGTAAAGCCCACATCGCGCCAAAGTTTCTTATACCGTGGACCGCTATTAACGCTGCATCTGACCGTCCGTTGTCTTTCTTACGTTTAAACAAGTCTGCCCGCGCCGGGAACATTTGGCTGGCAACCATCCGTGACTTATCTTTTTCTTTACCTTTAATAGTGAACTGCCGTTGCCAACCCACGGGACGGACAAAGTACAGTGGTATTCCTAATGTAGCTGCCGTGGCCGCTGCTGCGCCCGCAGCGTAACCAAATCTAAACATAGACGTAACGCCACTTCCCGGCGACGCCCCGACTTCTTCTATGTAACAAGCCACCGGGAACGGTATCGCGGGGTGACGCATCGCGTCCGCGAGTGCAGGGAGGTTAATAAAGTTCTTGAGGCTACGCCCGGACTTCATTTGAACCGTGGGCATATCCACCGCGTCTAATAAAACTGGCGGACTTTCCGGGTCAGAAACAGCCACCCAAGCTAAAGCCCCGGTAAGGCCGGGGTCGATGCCAAGGACAACCCTCAAGTTCGGGCGTAGTTTGTTTGTTTTTTGGCTACGCTACCCACCCTAAACAAATCGCGCATTTCAAGTTCGCCTTCGGCCAACAGGACGTAGATAAGTCTCGCCCGCCAGCGGTCAGGTATCTTACGGCGTGAGGTCCATTGGTATATAGCATAAAACGACGGCGCGCGGCTTCCGTCCGCCGCTTCCTCTGTTTGCCCGTGCTTTTGTAGTAGTTCAAAAACTGCTTCCGGGTTACTTCCAGCGGTTTGCATGAGTGCGTTATCATTCCAATGGACTGCGCTGTTTATCATCTTTTTGCCTGTTTTAAGGGTGTTTATTGACTTAACAGACAAAATAAGCAAAACAGTCAAAACCTACAAGACTTATTTATAGGTTTTATTCCGGTAACTAGATGTTGTGCTGGAGTATAGGGCCGTTTTCTTTGGCGCAATTTTAATAAGGTCTTTGGGTGTTATTATGTTTGACTATATAGACAAATAATGCGAGATAGGTTGCGCATAAACTTAAAAGCAAAGGAGACAAAATGCCTGTCGAAAATGAAGTAAATGCCAGCACGTTGCCAGTGCTGTACGGTACCTTCAGCGAAAGACTACGGCAAGTAAGAGAAAACAAAGGGCTGTCTCAGAGTGAGTTGGCCCGTGAGGTGTGGGGAGAAACAGTAGATAGGCGTGGATACACAGTAGCAAAGAACCGTGACCGTGTTTCAGCTTATGAGGGCAACCGAGCCAAGCCAACCCCTAAGAACCTAACAGCGTTGGCTAACGTCCTTGGAATAGACGAGGCGAATTTGGCCCCGGATATAGTGAGCGGACGTGCTTTTGACGAGCCGACCCCGGCCATTGAATTAAGGGTCGTGGGTAGCGGTACGTTTATTAAGGTAAATGCAAAGGTATCGGCAGAGGTGGCTCTTGAGATAGTCGCTTTGCTGCAACGCGAAGGCATTAAGTAGTAATGATACTGACGAAAGCCGAAGTCGCAGACATTCTTAGGGTGTCTGGACGGACCGTGCAACGGCTGGTTGCGGCGGGGGACATAACCCCGCTGGCGGGACGACCAGTCCGCTTTCTTGAAACAGATATTACTTTGTATGTTGCAAAGACTAAAACGATGGGAAGAAGGGAAAGATTATGTTTTCAGAACCAGTCCGTAATAAAAGCGGGTATTATGAAGTCCGCTGGTCAGAGCCTGACGCCAAAGCAAAACGCAGCCGTTCGCGCAGCCAGTCGTGCGGCACGAAGAATAAGCGCGAAGCAGTAGCTTTCCGTGAGCATTTTATAAAATCACAAGGCGTAATTGCTGCCGCTACAACATCGTGGACCGTACAAGAAATCTTGGACGCATATGAGCGTAGGCATTTGCGCGCGGGCAGTGTGAACGCACTGTATGTTATTAGACGTGAGTTGGGACCGCTCGACGTGGGCGATCTTACAGAGGACGTTATAGACGCCTTTAGGGATAAGAGACTGCTGAGTGTTACCAGTGGCACTGTCCGCCGGGAGTTGAACGCGCTGAAAGCGGGTCTTAATTGGGCAGCATCACGTCGTCGTTCGCCCGCCATATTGTACGGCGTGGACCTACCCACTATTGACTTGCCCGCGGACAACCCACCGCGCACTAACTACCTGTCTGAAACCGAAGAAGAACGTATGTTTGCTCTCGCTGTCGCGCGCGCTAGTAACAATGATATATTTCCGCGTAGGCGGATAGGTCTGTTCTTAACGATTGCGCTGGAGACCGCAGCGCGCGCTGGAGCCATCCGTGGCCTTACATGGGACCGCGTGGACTTTACGTCAGGGCTGATAGACTTTCGTGATCCGTCCAAAGTAATAACAAAAAAGAAACGTGTGCCAGTACCCATATCTGCCCGCTTGCGGCCAGTGCTAGAAGAAGCATACCGCAGACGTGACGTGAATAATAACTTCGTGCTTGAACACGCAGGGTCAGTGCGCAACCCCTTCGTTAAGTTTTGTGACGATCACGGCTTTGATTGCACCATCCATGACTTGCGCAGAACATGGGCCACCCTCCGGGTCAAGTGGGGCGCACCCATTGAAAAAGTAGCTGCCGTGCTTGGAGACACTATAGAAGTAACCACTAAGCACTACGCACAGTTCGGCCCCGGATACGCCGCGGACGTAATGGACTTGCGCGGCGCGGCAGTAGCTTAAATAACATCGGGTTGACAGGAACAGGTTTCATGTTCATTTTTGTGTCTGCCGTGTCGGTTGCTAAGACGGACACGACAGACTTTCTTTGTTCTAGCGAAGAACAGTCAATGCACACCAAATGCACACTTGATGCACACACACACAAAGGGCAATATAATGCACACAGACGTTGCGGACAAGACAAAAACTGACGGTTGGGCCGTCATTAGTGACTTTCTTACTACAATTTATGGCGATAAGGCAGATCGGGTCTGGGTTAATGGTTTTGCGGACGTAAGTTCTGCTAATTGGTTTGGTATGCGTGGGCTGGACGCCCTTAAAAGCCGTCTTGTGAGTGTAGATAGCGCAGACCTTTATTTCAGTGTCGGGCTGTTGAGTGACGACAGCGGAAGAAAAAGCAATAACGTATTCTCCCAGCCCGTGTTGTACGCAGACGACATAGGATCAAAAGGAAGTCGGTCCGCTTGGGATTTGCTATTCATGTGCGGGTTTCCAGAACCAACATTCAGAATAGAAACATCCCCGGATAATGAAAGCTGGATTTGGAAACTTTCGGGCGACCCGACCACAGAAGAACGCAGAGTGGACCTACACGCCATCCGTGCGCACTTAACCGCCCGCGAAGGGGCTGTTCAATTAACAGACCCAATAAAAGACGAAGCCCGATACATGAGGCTCCCTTGGGGGCATAACAGTAAAGAAAAGTATCGTAAGGCAGATGGGAGTTCGCCCTCGGTCCGCATAGTGGGCGGAACTAGGAAAGAAGCAGACATAGAAGCCGTAGGCCGTGCGCTGTTGGGTCGTAAGGACTGGCGCAGCGCAGACTTGCCCGTTGGGGCCGAGGCTTGTGCTTCAGTGGTTGGTAGCAGTGAAAACAGCGCGACTATGAACGATCCTTATGTGCGCTTGGCAGAAGCAGTGGGCATGGACCCCAAGCCACATCCATCCAGACCAAACACAATAAGGGCTTTGTGTCCTAACTTTGACAACCACACAGACGTTAATGACCTCAGTGGCTTCGACTTTCTTTCCGCAGACGGGCATTGCAAGTGCCAACACGCGGGTTGTTCTCACATTAACACACCAGAATTTATGAGAATGATGATAGAGAAGTACGACAGAGAGAATAACACCCCTGCCAGTGCGTCCGCTTTCTTGGCTCAGATAGTATTTGGTACAGACAACGCAGAGGGCCAAGCACAGTTAGAAGCAGAAGTGGACCGCGCCGCAGCTAGTCAGGCCGCGGGCGAGGCAGACATGGAGAACGGTCTGCGCAGTCTAGTAGAACGGTTTGTGTGGGTGCAGTTTCTTAACCAGTTTTACGACACAGTGGACCGTAACTTTATTAAAAAGCAGGACATAGCAATGCACCCGGTCGTGACTAAACTCATAAGAGCGGGCGGGTCCGGGCCAAAGGCCGCGCACAACGTCCTAGCCAACCGTGCGGACCTACGGCTTGCGAATGGAGTTACATACGCCCCCGGTAAGTCAGCGGCCATTGTGGACGCCGAAGATGAAAACGGACAGATCGTGCCGTGTGTTAATACTTGGGAGCCTTCTAAGTATTCCGCGGTAGCAGGGGAGCCTCTCACTTGGTTGCGGGTTGTCCATCACGTTTTACATGAAAAGGACTACCGCGAGTGGTTTCTTAACTGGCTGGCGTATATAGTGCAAAACCCTGCAACGTGCGTCCCTACCATCCCGCTCATTGTTAGTGGACAGGGCGTTGGTAAAGACACCATGTTGCTGCCCGTGCAACGCTTTCTGGGTAAGAAAAACTGTGGAGTTGTAAACTCCGCGCAGATCATGGGCCAGTTTAACGAGTTCTTGTGTCGTCGTCTGCTGGTGCTACAAGAAACAAAGTTTGACGGCGGCGGACAGGCTTACAATCACATAAAAGACTGGACGGGGGATCAGACTGGGTGGGTAGAGATTAACGCTAAGTTTATGAACCCCTATTCTATTAAGTTTGCTGGCGTGTTTATTGCGTTCTCAAATGACGAAGGAGCCGTCAAAGGCATCGACCCCGATGATAGAAGGTTTGGGCCTTTTATAACCGATGCAGATAAGTTGGAGACCATTGGCTTTACCCAGTCAGATCACAAGAACCTTGCGGATCGTAATGAAATAGGACGTGTTCGGCATTTCTTGGAAAACCGTGATTTGTCCAACTTTAACCCCTTCTATCTGCCCGCGGACACGTCAGGGTCCAAGGCGCGTACCGTGTATGCAAGCCTCAAGCCGTCGGAACAAATAACGCACGACGTTGTGTCGTCTGGGGCGTTGGCAGATAGACAGATGTTTTCGCTTGCAGAAGCACTGGACGCCACCGTGAACGAGGCGCGTTTAAGAGGCGTGAACACCAATCACATCTCTAACGCTACAGTGAAACGGGGCATGGAAGCTGCTGGTTTAATGCACCTCCGTCCGCGTGGATCGGTCCAAATAAGGGTGGACGGATTGAACGTCAGATTGTGGTCTGGGAAGGCGGCAGAGCCGTGGATTTGCGATCTCGACAATCTCAGACTTTCTAGCGCAGTCCGATATTCCGAAGCCTACCAAGATGATAAAAAGCGCGCAGAGGGAAAACATTTGTCCGTAGTCCAGCCGCAGTGAAGGGCGGGGTCTCGACTAGCGAGACTTAGCCTCGCTAAATATGCTAAGTCGAGACCGCATAAAATGTAATGTTTTCAATAAGAAGTATGCTATTAGTCTTAGTATT
>ERZ891134.2165-NODE-2165-length-11989-cov-7.803000_pt1 | contig 11989 bp, 17 predicted proteins | sample MGYA00520888_ERZ891134 | MGnify/ENA primary metagenome ERZ891134 (study PRJEB32303, sample SAMEA104408692) | aquatic metagenome | biome: Brackish water; feature: Coastal; material: water | place: Baltic Sea | collected 2014-10-23 | depth 10 m ... | reverse complement strand
CAGCGCGACGCGTATACCCATTCGGCATCCTAACATCGACGGTCAGCACGCGATGATCATGCGACATCGGTGGAATGTGGACATCCAGGAGGCTCAGATCATTCGGGTGGAATTTCCGGTCCTTGCAAAAAACGTATTCCTCCAAAATATCGGTGACGTCGATCGAGAAGGTCGGGTATCCATGGTTTCGGATGACGGCAGATTGGACCTGTGCTCGCGGGAAGAGCCTGGTATTCCGGATATTTGCCACGTCACCCGGGAAGTGCATGGTCTCGTCTCGTCGACACACAATTCTGCGCGTCGACGATTTCTTGCGGCAGACCAACTCGATGCGCCACGATTGCCACGTGGACGGTACCCTCGTATCGATGGCCGTTCTCCAGCCGGGGTCGCAAAAGTCGATCCCCGACCACTTGATATCCCACGCGCCAAGATGCATTGCCGCATCCTCCGGTACGTCGATGGACACCCCGGCCGGGTCGTCCGGGAACACGTACGCATGGTCAACGCGCCACGTGGCCACCTTGACTTTGACCGGTTTGCCCATCATTCGCGCGATGAAATTCACGATGTGCTTCCGCATCAGAAACACGATCCATATGAGCGCAAAGTATACGCGTTGAATTGTTCGCATGATTTTTTTGGTTGATTGAATTTGACTTACCAATCGGACACAGGTACATACAAGTATAGTGTACTTGCCCCATATGCTGGATCACCGCATCGAGACGCAAACGAAAAAACTTCGCTCGAGTACACCAGGGACGACACAGTATGATAGTGGCGTCAAGTACCTTCTGGATTCGTTTGAATTTATTCGCGAGTATGACGATGAAATGAAACGAACGGCACGCGCCTCGGAAGAAGAAGATGTCGAGGGTCCGACGTGTGACGAACCATGCTCACCAACACAACCGCCGCGGGGTGTCGGGTCATTCGTCAGCGTCTCGTCGAACCGCGATACGCGGCGGATTTATGACGAGTTTCTTGCGTCCGTCGAAGGCGATGTGGATGCCATGCTACGCATCTCGGGCGGAAGTGACGCGTCAAGTGCACACCCAAGTCTTCCCACCGAACTGTCGAGGACGCGCCGGGTATCTAACCCGAAAAAATACGACGAAACAGAGGATATTTGTGCGTGCGGAGGACGACGGGTCATTGATTTTGTTTCCGCCCTGGCCATTTGTACGGAGTGTGCCGTTTGCGTCCCGTATTTGGAGAAATCGTCCAAGGCGTTGACCCATACAGAGACGCTGGAGCGGGGTAACCGGAAACAGTTTCAATATAAGCGCATCACCCACTTCTGTGAGACGCTCTCCAGTATCCAGGGGCGGCAGCGGGTCACCGTTCCCGATGATGTCCTATCCGTCATTAACGGTGAGTTGAAAAAGTACCGCATCCACCTAAAAGACGTCACGTCCGCACACATTCGGCAGTTTCTCAAGCGGCTGGGGTTGACCAAGTACTATGACGCGTCCCATTTAATCATCAACATTCTCCGGGGCGAGAACGAGCCCATGATTCCTCGGCACATCGAACAACAACTGATTCGCATGTTTGTTACCATCCAAAAGCCCTTTGATAACGTGTGTGAAAACGGCCGGAAAAACATGCTGCGGTATAACTACGTGGTGTACAAACTGCTGCAATTGCTGGGGCGCGACGGCGAACCGTATCTCTACCTGTTTCCCCTCCTCAAATCCAAAGCAAAATTGAGCCAACACGATGAGACATGGAAGCGAATTTGCCGTGAAATAGGGTGGGAGTTTATCGCGACCATGTGACCGAACGGGTGTCGGTTTTTTTCGTTGGATTTTTATTTTCGCCATGTCATGAACCTCACCGAAATCGCATTAACGAGCGTGACGTGCTACGCACTTCACTCGCTCCTCCTGGCGCATCATATCACGACGTGTCAACAGACATTCGTCTCGGTGTTCCTGAGCAATAGCAAATACTGCCAGTTTGTGTGGGGCGCCATCCAGGCACTCCAGTGGCTCCCAATCACGCTCGTCGCACCCCTCCTCTCCTTCGGCACGACCAGGTTTAATATGCGCGAAACCGATGGAAATTGATTCTCGGCCGTGCGTATACGGACACCGCCATGCCGCCCAAGAAGAAAAAACACACAAACTTTACCCCGAAATCAAAAGAACTGGTGTTTCGCGACGATGATCAGGTATACGCCTTTGTCGAAGCACCCCTCGGAGACAGACGGTTTCAACTCATTCTAGACGTGCCGGATGAACCAACGTATACCCTCGCCATAGGAAAACTCCGCGGGAGTATGCGGCGAAATGAGCGCGTGACCAAGGGGTGTATCGTCCTGGCCGCCTTGCGGCACGATGCCTCGAATAAAGTCGATATCCTGTCGCGGTATACAGAACAAGACGAGCGATTACTTCGGAAATACAGCGAACTCGATGGAGTCGATGCCAAAGTCAGGCAGTATAACGTCGCCAATGAATACGGGCCAGATCACACAACACAACGAGACCTCGTGGACGAGGATATCGTCTTTGAATCAATCGATGAAATCTGAACAAAATGCAACAACATCTACTCTCGGCAACGCCGAGACTAGAGTTTTTTTGGTGTGGCCAGTCAACCGCTTACGTTGACGGCATGGACACCGAGCCCGGTGGGGGCATCGTGGGAACGGCCGGAGGATCGAGCACAAACGGTTCAGTCGACACCTTTTTCTGTCCGCCCTTTGTCAAAAAGATGGCTGCCGAGGACGCCAGGGCACCCACAACCACGGCAACGCCGAACGTCTTTTGCGGCGCCTCGTCATTCTCAACCACGCGTCTGTAGGTGGTCACGCCAATGGCGATGGCCAGGGTGATGATGATTGAAAGCGTGACGTTGTTCATTGTGGATGGCTTTTACACTACGAAGAGAAAATAACCCATCACATTTCCCGCAGTCCTAGAATCCCGTCCTGATTTGCGGCGATCCGAACAATTGACCCGGCTGCGCGGGGGGTGGGTGTGCGCTCGCATGTCCGGGTTGGCCGCCCGGAGCAGGTGGTGCCCCCTGGGCGGGTGGAATGGGCGGTGCGGATTGCGGTGGCGGGGGAGGTGGTGCTGGGTAGGATGTTGGCGGCACGAATCCGGGACCCTGCTGGCCACCGGGTTCCTGATTGCCCTGTGGATCGTCTGCCTCGTCGTTCATCTCGTCATCATCCATCTCGGCGTCGTCATACGACGGTGGGTCCATGCTCTGTGGCGCGGGTTGCTGGGGCGCAACCGGTTGCTGGGGGACCGTATACTGTTGCGGCATCGAAATGTTGATATCCTCGTCATCCGCGTCGTCCTCCGATTCCGAATCGGACTCTGATGAGGACGAGGCTTTCGACGCCGGTGGTGGGATGGATTGTTGAGACGGTGCGGCGAGGTATGACTCGAGAATATCGTCGTACGGGATCAATCTTCGAATTGAGTTCTCGATGGCGTCGCCAACCGCATCCATCATCGACTCGTTCGTATCGATGGTTTCCGGGGCGTAGTAGACAATCCGAGCCATCTGCTTGTAGAGTTCGTGGACGAAATCCTCCGTCTTCGGCAACTGCAGTTTCACATTTGGCCGGTCGCCCAACCGGATCGCCGAGAGGACTTTCACGTAGGTCACAATCACTGCCGCAACCAGATTGTCGAAAAACGGGTACTGTGTGATCAGGTACTGCGTTTTGGCGTTGACGATTGTACTGTTCCAGTACGGGATCTGGCGAAGCGACATCTGGAACTCGTAATAATCGTCATCACTCCGCCGGAACATGTCCAGGAACGAGGATGATATTTGCGGTTCGACAATCTCCTGTAGACGCTGAGTATACTCTTTTTTTGCGTCGAGAAGGAGGGGTGTGATATCGGACATATCGACGGCGGTATTACGATACAACAGAAAAGAAAACGTCCCAGAATCACGCAGGCGGTGGTGGCTTTATCGTTTGTTCAGGTTAACGTTCAGCCGGGCCAAACGAACGCTCAGTGGTTCCTCGACGCGTTTTTTGTCCCTCGATGATTTTCGGTGATCAACCTCCACACGCTCCTTTTTTCTCGATGACTTTGATTTTTTTGGCGGCTTGATACCCGCCATCTTCCGGATGGCCCGCTCTTTTTCGTCGCCCCAACAGATGATGAGGTCCCCTTCAAATTCTTCCACGCGAAACTTGCCGCGTGTCAACTTTTCGCGTATATACCGTTTCGCATGGTCAATGGAAAAGAGGGGACGACCCATCACGTACCCCGGCACCGTGTGCCGAAGCCAGATATGACCAAGGTCGTTGCGCTGTTTGATACACGCAGCGCACTTTTCGTACAGCAATTTATACGTCTCGTGGTTCTGCCGCGAGCGCTCGATATCCTTGCCCGTTAAATCACGTACACGAAGCATTTTCGTAGGCAGAGAAAATCGTGGGGAGAGAAATGCGCGAGACCGGTCGATCAAACGCGCTCAATCTCCGAGATTCCAAAGAGGTACATAAACAGGAAAAACACGAGGACGGGTGCGCTGAGGACGCGTTCGTCCCAATCGCCGCGCGGGTACGTAAACACCATGATTTCCGAGACCAGCAGGCCAAGGAGCACCGCTTTGTTGAGTGTATACTGTGATTCAATCAGACCCGGGACGAATTTCATCAGCGTATACGCAAACAGCGCCGTCGCGGCGCCAAGAAGCAGGGCCGTGATGATGTGATGGTGCCGCTCGAATCTGCGGAAATACGGGGCGATAAGGAAGGGGAAAATGGCGGCGCTGATTGGAACAATGAGGCCAATGTGGTGATACCGAGATACACCCGGCTCGAGCAATGAAAATCCACCCGTCATTCTATACCCTATTATGAGATTTTGTTTACAGGTCAGGCTTTTGAAAATCGAGGACGCGTATGCAAATTCTTGATTTCCAGAAGTTTGGTATTCTTCGCCAACAACGACGCCACCTTTTTCTCGTGGTGCACAATCGTCTTCTGTAACTTCTCGTTCTCCATCTTTAACGACGAAATCGTCTTCTTGGCCGTCTTCAGTTCCTCGGACATGTCCTTCTTCGCCGTCTTTAGTTGCTCGGCCATCTCCTTCTTCAGCGTCTTGACTTCCTCCTTGGCAGTCTTCAACTCCTCCGCCATGGTCTTTTTCACCGCCTTAAACTCCTCGGACAAGTCTTTCTTCACGCGCTTCATTTCCGCCTTGTTTACCTTGGACAAGACCGCGGTCTTTGATCCGCTCGCGGTGTTTTTCTTCGGTGCATTTGGAGGCGCGGTACAACTGTTCGTGCTTCCGATACCGGAATTCACCGACGTCGCGTCTGCGGTAATTTTAGCCATATTCGTCGCGTTGGTAGTCTGGGACGTCATCTGGAATGAATGAATGGATTTTAATTCTGCAGTGTTACACAGTTACTTTTTCTTTTTGGCCGATGGGTCCGGCTTGATCTCAGGGTCGTCAAAGTCGTCCTCCATCTCGTGGTCCATTTCCTCAATGGACGCGTTGGGGAGTTCTTCCTCATCGTCATACGAACCGCCGTCGCCGATAAAGACCGTCCTCAAGTCGCCGATTGCTTTGGCGTGAGAATCCAGCGCCGTCTTGGCATTATTATGCTCCCGCACCACATCGATCACGCTCGTCCGCAGGCCACGGACGTCGCGATACAGCATCACGATGACGGCAATGAGAACCACGACCACGATCCCTGCGAGGAATAGGGGGTTTTTAAACATTGACATCTTCCAGACGTGTTGTGTGCCATCAACACACATTTAAATATTCAACTTTTTCCGCATGGCGGGAAAGCGAAAGAATCGGGACGATTCTAACGTAGACCCATTGGCCGAGCGCACTGCGGAAATATCGAACGAAATCCAAGCGTTGACGCATGGCGATCTCGTCAGCCGGTTACAATCACTCGCGGACGACTGGCGAACGGAATCGCCACCAGACACGTTCGGTGAAATTGTCGATCTCGTGTTTAAAAACATCGGGATCGATCTCGGCGGGGATATCCAACACGGTGATGAAGGGTCCTACGGATTGCGAGAGGCCGTCTCCGTCCTTGAAATGAAAGAGATCGAAGCCGTCACACTCTTCTCGCGGCTCAAAGAAGAGGGGGCCCTCGAGGACGGAACACATATTGGCAAAGTGCGGCGGTTGCTCGAGTCCATCTTTTACGCCAAAAAGATTGCGCTCTCGGTGATTCAATCAAAGATTGCCTACCACGATACGTACACCCTGGACCAAAACCTCGATGAGCGGCTTGGCTCATACTCCATTCGGTACCGCTGGTTTGAGGATGTCAAAACAACAGACATGCAAAAACTCATTGTGTACCTCCTTGACGTCTGCATGGAACGACACTACCGAAAATACGATGGGCACGTGTTTGAACCCATCGTATCCGAGGGGCACCGGACGTATGCATACCACCGCGTGGCATCCATCAAAGATTTTGTGCACAACGAGTGCAAAAAGGAACTGAATTTGGACGCGTTCCTTCAACTCACCAAAACAAACATGCCAACGTTGGTCGATCACATGACGCACTGCAAGGATATTCAGTTCCCGTTCTTGGAGAAGAACCGGGGGGTGTTTTCGTTTCGCAATGGGCTGTACCTCTGCGAAGAAGACCAATTCGTCACCTATGACCTCGCAAGTACCTACGTCCCGGAATGCACCGTCTCGTGCAATTTTTTCGACATCAACTTTGATCCAACCGTGTGTGACCTGCCGTGGAGAGAGATCCGGACGCCGAACTCTGAGAAGATTTTCTACGACCAGAAGTTGACCATGGACGTACGCGAGTGGGTGTACATCCTCATTGGACGCATTCTGTACACGGTCGGAAAGCACGACGGGTGGCAGGTGATTCCCATGTTACTCGGCGTGGCCGGCAGCGGAAAGTCCACGATCGTCGACGGATTGGTTGGATCGATCTACGATCGCGTCGATGTGGGGGTCCTCTCCAACAACTGCGAAAAGCAGTGGGCCGTCTCCGGACTGATGAACAAACTGATCTGGATCTGTCCGGAAATCAAGGCTGACTTTGCGCTCGAACAGGCGACGTTTCAGTCGATGGTCTCGGGCGAACGGCTCAGCGTTGCTGAAAAGCATAAAACGCCATACTCAACCAAGTTCTCGATCCCCGGGTTCCTCGCGGGGAATGTCCTCCCATCCTGGACCGATCACAGTGGCTCGGTGGCGCGGCGGATGCTGATCATCCGGTTTGACGAGAAAATCAAGGAACACGATATGCTTCTCGGCGACCGGATCAGACAAGAACTGCCGAGATTCATCGTCAAGGCAAACAAAGCGTACCGGGAGATTGCACGGGAACACGGTACGAAAAATATCTGGAGCGTGCTCCCGGATGACCTGATTCAGTTCTCCAAGGACGCGATGACACAAAACGACCTCGTGTCCATATTCATCAAGACGGACCGGTGTACTCTCGGGGAAACGCATGCCACGACCATGGACGACTTTACGGCGGCGTTCCAAGCGTGGGGCTATGAATTCGGCAGCCGGACATCGACAAACGAAGCCATGCGGGAAATCGTGTGTGGACGCGACATCGGCAAGTATGGTCTCACCTTCCAGAAAACGTCGTATATCGTCAATGGGGAACAGCGACACGGAACGCTCGTGGTCGGGATCAAGGTCACCGACACCACACAAGTTGAATCCTTCGTTCCGATCGATGCCGCATAAAAATTGTAACCAAGCCGTATACGTACCACACACCATGATTGATGCGATGGATTTGTTATATAGCCGCTACGAACGCGCGGTCACGTCGCTCCGCCACCTCGAAGACGAGATGCGGGGTGCGAAGAAAACAATGCAAACCCTACGAGAGACGGGCGATATGGCGTCGCTCAGTCACGTGAGAATGAACGCCGACATGATTGCCAGGAGTATCGAGATTACACAGCGCGATATCGAGCACTGCGAACACAATATCTCAAACCAGTTTTTCGACTACCGTCCGGTCCGCGCCGAAACGAACGACGAATGCGGCCGGTTTTCGTATTGACTTTTTTTTTCTTGTCACACTCCATATCAACATCATGCTCAGCGACGTCTACTGGACAGATGATCTCTCCCAATTGTGGAAACATCCACTCGAATTTTACCCGATCCAGTCCTCCCGCGAGCGTCGACTGAATGCCATCACCCGGCTCATCATTTACGCATCCCTTGCCATCGCCTTGGTTCGCGTGAGCGTCTTGCCCATCATCACCGGATTGGCACTCGCCATCGTCGCGGCTGTCGTATTCTGGCGCCGGAAAACCAGTGAAGTGTACATTCTCTCGAAACGCAAACCAGCGTGCAGGAAACCCACCCTCAATAATCCGGCCATGAATACGCCCGTGGTCGAGATGGGGAAAAAGGTCCACGCGCCGTGTTACGACGAGCGCGAATCACTGGACCGGCTCCTGAACACGTACATGTACGCCGATACGGAGGATATCTACGCAAACGATATCGCGGCTCGTCCGTTCGTCCCGCTCCCCAATGGCGGGGTCTACCCAGACTTTTCTGAACTCGCCAACTCGCTGGCACCGACCGTGAGTGTGTGATGATCCAGAATATTTACATTTCAAACATATCTGTATCGCTGTACTCGCCGAGCGTCGACCCCGTAAAGTTTTTCATCACCGAATTCAATAATTCCTTCATCTTTGGGTCATCCATTGACGGAATTTCCTCGGGGCGCATCCCCATCATCGTGCCCACATTCTGCATCAATCCAGGCAAGACGGCCGCAATATCGATGGACCCTGTTTCTTTCAGCGTCGAGGCGGCGTCCGCCGCCATCTTTTCAATGTTGTTCAACATTTCACCATCGACGTTTTCCAACGTCATCCCCAGGACAAACAGTGTAGAGATATAGTTCATGATCGCCTCGCGCGTCCCGTCATCCAGGCCGTCCGCGTGCCATAACGTGGATACGTCGAGCGTACCAATCACCAGGGGGGCCTCGAAAATGGTATGGTCCTTCTTTACCAATTTCTCCCCATACGGGCGAAGCGCGTCCATGTACAGTTTCAGCGCGGCCTGTTCATTGTCGTTGATCAACGAGGGAATCATCGCCCTGAGAAGCCCAATCTCCGCCACATCGTCGAACGTTTCGCCCAAGTCGGCGATGAAATCAAGCAGTGTTTTATTAAACGTCGCAATCGTCGTCATCGTCGCAGTAATGTACTCAAATCAGAGATTTTGTTTTGTGCCAAAGTTCGCGCGCGTTCCCGGCAAAAATGTTTTGCATGTCAACGGTATACCCAGTGGGCGCATGGATCATTCCAGCAATTCATGCTTATTGCCATCCATAGTACACCAGGACTTGGGAGGGTAATTTCCCGCCTTGAGTTTCCTCCGGACGTGATTGTCCTCCCGCGCTGCGAGACGTTTACCATTTCAGATACCATCCGAATCGCCATTGGGCGGATGAAACAACTCGACTCGTTCTCGAACAGGAAGACCGTCGTGTGCATCGATTGGTTTGAGGCACCAGAGGACGCGACTGATATTGAACGCGCCTTCCTGAAGGTACACTCCAACGCATTGGCAGATATTTCACCGCATACATGCCACCACGTGTTTCTCGATATTGAGCCGCGATACGCCTTCGAGTTGCTTATACGGGAGGGGAGTACCATCCAGGGGACGGGACGGATCGAACGCCCGGATCGTGAGACGACGCGCCACCGGGTCGTCCGCGTCGCGGCACACGAATTCGATACCCAGATGTTTCGGGGACGGATCGTCAAAGACATTTTGAATTCGAAAAAACATGGACTGGCGGTCAATTTCACTTGATCGCGTGCAATTCGATGCGGCGTCAGGAACAAAACTCCCGATTCGCTACGGCTCGGAACGCCAGATCCGGGTCCAGACCCCGCGAATGCGTGTCCGCGTCAGTCATCACTCGTTCGGGACGCGGCTGTCCATCACACAAGCACATGCCTGTGCGTTTTCGGAATTCTTGAAATCCATCGAACTGGCCGGGTGTCACGCAGATCATGTTGATATTGATCTACACCCCATGGAACAGTTGTACCTCAACGAGGATACGATATGTTTCGATCATTCGGACACGATGATCGAAACCGAGGCGTGCATGACGGTCGGCGCCGTGCTCGATGTTGCGTGTATCGTCGCCATCGATGGAGTTTTCGTTACCCGAACAAGTGATGGTGATATCGTCAAAGCCAGGTTATCCATCGCCGTCGAACAAGTCAAGGTGTACACGGAGCAACGGACACGACAACCGGACGTCTACGTTAACGGCGTGAAACAAGAGAGTGTGGAGAACGTTTGAATTTTTTCATGTTACAACGCCATCGTGATTGTATTCGTCAACGACCCAACTAATACCGATACCATACCAACCACAATCATCGGGATACCTTCCTGGAATCTGGGCATCGCCCGAAGGCGCGGGATCACCACCGTCAACGTCGCGAAGAGCGCGAGGGCAAAGATGATGTCGTTTTTGTGTCGTTTCAGTTTCCTCACCAACCATGGGGATGTGTTTGCGGGGGGTGGGGGATCGTGATGTGTCTCGTGGCGCGTATGGCGCGGGTACTCATCGCCATGGTCGTCGCCGTAGTCGCTGTGTTGATACTGCGCCATGGGCGCCTGCATCGGCTGCATCTGGTGCATGGGCGCTTGCATCTGGTGCATGGGTGCCTGCTGCATCTGGGGGGGCTGCATCTGATGCATGGGCGCCTGCATCTGGGTCATGGGCGCCTGCTGCTGGGGTTGACGGTCTTCCTCCGGCTGGGCCTGTTGACGAAGGATATCCTCATACGTCACGGGCTCGGCCTTGCCGCCACCATCGTCGCGCGTCGAAATGGACTGGATCTTGCTGATTGGCGTTGAAAACTCATCTGCCATCGTGGGCCTCGCTGTCTCTATACCATGCGGAAACAAAAGAATCCCGCGAAAAAAACAGACTTCTTTTCGCGATGGGAAAAATGTATGACGCGTCCCCTACCGGGACGCGTACTTTTTCCTATCATGATTCCACTTCCCGAAAATTTCCTTGATGATTCTCCTTTTGATATTGAAGGACATTTCTCAGACCTTTACTGCCCAACGGCGACAAACGCCGACAGTCTACAGACATGTGACCTGTTCGGATCGTTCGATTTTTCGACCCGTTCAAGTATCATCTACGTCTCGGATTTGACACCAACACATCCATCATCGCACCATTTTACAAACACAATCTTTACGACAGATCGAGCGCTGACGATCGAGTACCTCGATTTTGGAGAACGCGCGAATCTGGAAACGCGTCTCCAGCAACACGTTTCCGGACGCGCCCGGGTCGAGACGCCTGGTTCGAACTGTATTCTATGCCCAACGCGTCCCGTATTTTGCCTATGGATGGACAACGATATGATTCCGTTGTCATCTCCAGACATCACTCGGTCCGGACACGATGGAATGGACGATACCGTATCCATACTACTGCGCGCCACCAACCACTCGTTCCCATCGAGAGTTCAAGCGGTCTACATATTTACCATCGATGTCGGAGCGTGTGATCCGGTCATCGCGATGACACCCGTGTTTGAAACGCATATGCTCCGCTTTGCGAGGTACATGAAAGCGTACACATGCCACCTGGAAGTCGTAGATGACGTGACCCGTTCGCTCAGTTTACCGTGGACCGTGTACGAGGCGTTGCGTACAGATGCATCGTCATCGGTACACACACTCTCTCCTGAACACATCACGTCCGTCCTCCGTGACGTCATCGACTCGTCCGATCTCGAGGCGTCGGAAAAAGTATGTGCCAAGACCTACGTCACGACGACGAGCAACCAAACGTCCCGTCTCCTTCTGGAAGACGCCATGTTGGCTCTGGATAGTGGTGTGACCACACTGAGGACCTGGATCAGGTCGCTCTGTACCGGTCAACATCAACACACCTCGGTCTACAGTTTCTAGACGCGTTCCATGCATCATTCAAAACTTTATAAACG
>ERZ891134.2163-NODE-2163-length-12001-cov-7.342207_pt1 | contig 12001 bp, 12 predicted proteins | sample MGYA00520888_ERZ891134 | MGnify/ENA primary metagenome ERZ891134 (study PRJEB32303, sample SAMEA104408692) | aquatic metagenome | biome: Brackish water; feature: Coastal; material: water | place: Baltic Sea | collected 2014-10-23 | depth 10 m ... | reverse complement strand
GGTAGTGAAGAAGTTTATGCTTCAATGGACTGGGAAGAAATTAGTAGGTAATTATTATGTCTGATGTCTATTTGGGTAATCCTCTTCTTAAGAAGGCTAATACCCCAATCGAATTTACTGAAGAACAAATCCTTGAATTCTTGAAGTGTAAGGAAGATCCTGTTTACTTTGCAAACAATTACATTAAGATTGTTTCTCTTGATGAGGGTTTAACGCAGTTTCATCCATATCATTTTCAGGAGAAGTTAATTAATAACTTCCACGAAAATAGATTTAATATCTGTAAGATGCCACGACAGACTGGTAAATCTACTACAGTCGTATCGTATCTTTTACATTATGCTGTATTTAATGATAGTGTAAACATTGGCATCCTGGCAAACAAAGCGGCAACTGCAAGAGAATTATTACAAAGATTGCAAACTGCTTACGAAAACTTGCCTAAATGGATGCAGCAGGGTATCCTGTCATGGAACAAAGGTTCGATGGAGTTAGAAAATGGCAGTAAGATATTGGCAGCTTCTACGTCTGCAAGTGCTGTCCGAGGTATGTCATTTAACATCCTCTTTCTCGACGAGTTCGCGTTCGTCCCAAATCATGTTGCTGACTCGTTCTTTGCCTCTGTGTATCCTACTATTACTTCTGGTAAAAACACCAAAGTAATTATTGTATCCACACCACACGGTATGAATCATTTCTACCGCATGTGGCACGATGCGGAGCAAGGTAGAAATGAATATGTTCCAACAGATGTTCATTGGTCAGAAGTTCCTGGTAGAGACGAGGCATGGAAATCTACAACTATTGCCAACACATCGGAACAACAGTTCAAGGTTGAGTTTGAATGCGAATTCTTAGGTTCTGTTAATACACTTATCAACCCAACGATATTAAAAACCCTCATATATGAAAATCCTATTAGAAGAAATGCAGGATTGGATGTTTATGAGAATCCTATTGAAGAACATAATTATCTAATCACGGTTGACGTTGCTAGAGGACTTGGCAATGACTATTCTGCCTTTATTGTTTTTGACATAACTGATTTCCCATACAAAGCAGTTGCAAAATATCGAAACAACGAAATCAAACCGATGTTGTTTCCAAACATAATACATGATGTTGCGAAAGCATACAATGGAGCATGGTTGCTAATAGAAATTAATGATATTGGAGATCAGGTTGCAAATATTCTCCATTTTGATTTGGAATATGATAACGTACTCATGTGTGCCATGAGGGGACGTGCTGGACAGATTGTTGGTTCTGGGTTTAGTGGCAAAAAGTCCCAACTTGGTGTAAGAATGACGGCAGCAGTCAAAAAGTTGGGATGTTCAAACTTAAAGACACTTATAGAAGAATATAAACTTCTTACGTTAGATTATGAAATTATTTCAGAGTTAACAACATTTGCTCAGAGACATAACTCTTTTGAAGCAGAAGAGGGATGTAATGATGACTTGGCAATGTGTCTTGTTATATTCTCCTGGTTAGTCGCTCAGGATTATTTCAAAGAAATGACGAACAATGATGTTCGTAAGAGAATTTATGAGGAACAAAAGAACCAAATTGAACAAGACATGGCACCTTTCGGATTTATTCTAGATGGAATAAATGATGAACAAACTTTTGTTGATAATGATGGCGATAGATGGTATACGGATGAATATGGTGACAAATCTTATATGTGGGAATATATGTAATGAGTTTTGATGATGAAATTGAATTAGAACACTTACTATTTTTTGATAGAAAATGTAGAACTTGTGGTAAAGTCAAAAATTTGATAGATGACTATTATTTGACAAGAAAAGATAGAAAAACTTTACCATCGGCATATTCATATGAATGTAAAGAATGCACGGTTTCTAGAATAAAATCAAAGAAGAAAAGAAGCACTTCATGGGAATATCCTGATTGGTAGATATCACGCACGGTTTCCCCACTGAAAATACCCCTTTCCATAAATATTTTTAGATAAATTTGGACTGCGAGGAAACACAAGATGCCATTAAACTTAGCATCTCCTGGTATTGTTGTAAGGGAAGTAGACCTTACAGTAGGAAGAGTTGATCCAACTTCTGCTAGTATTGGAGCTATTGTGGCACCATTTGCCCAAGGTCCAGTAGAACTTCCTACTTTAGTTGAAAGCGAAAAGGACTTACTGGATACCTTTGGTAAGCCATATTCGACAGATAAGCACTATGAGCACTGGCTCGTTGCATCATCATATCTTGCATATGGTGGTTCACTCAGAGTTGTCAGAGCTGACGACACCGATTTAGCAAATGCTTTCTCTGGTTCTGCGTCATCTGTCAAAATCAAGAGTGACGAACATTATGAGCAACTTGGATATGACGAGAACACAATCACCAATGTAACCGTTGCTGCTAGAAACCCAGGTTCTTGGGGCAATGGATTAAGAGTTGGAATCATTGATGCGAAGGCAGATCAGATTCTGACTTTCGATCAAACTCCAGAGGGAGGAGCGACAGTTGCCGTTGGTTGCGGTGTAACTCAAGCAATCTCTGCAACTCTTCCTGGAGCAGGAACAACCACCGTCCTTGATGGACATTTAAAAGGCATTGTTACTGAAGTAACCGCAACAGAAGCATACGTTAAAGTTCTTGCTCACGTTTCTGCCGCTGGAACTGTAACCGAAGTTGATTATCAACCTGGAGGTGTTTATGCATTCTCTGGTTCAGGCACAGTTGCTATCCACACTGCTGGACAAACTACATCTTATGGATCTACTGCAGTAACTGCTCAGGCAGACTGGTTCGATCAGCAAAACATCACTCTTGCAACAGGAACAACTGTTAAGTGGAACACTCTCGCAGATCGTCCTGGAACTTCAGAGTATGCTGCAGCAAGAGATTCAAGATTTGATGAGGTTCACGTTGTTGTACTTGACGGTGATGGAAAAATCACTGGAAACGCAGGAACAATCCTTGAGAAGAATCTTTCCCTCTCCAAGGCAAAAGATGCAGAATTCTCACTTGGTTCACCATCTTACTGGAGAAAGTATCTCCTGAATGCTTCCGAATATATCTTTGGTGGTTCTTCTCCTGCAGGAATTGTTACCACTGGATATAGTGCGAACTTCGATCTTGAGAGCGATGTAGGTTGGGATCAGGATGCACAAGGAATCACATTTGCTGCCACAGGAAATCAAAACCTTACCCTCTCTGGTGGCGAAAACTATGACGGTTCAACCGATTTGTCAGCATCTGGCGCACTGAGTGCAGGGTTAAGCGGACTTGTATCTGGATATACACTGTTCGAAAACAAGGAAAACTATGAAGTAGATTTCCTTATAATGGGTTCTGCAAATTATGCTAAATCCGATGCTCAAGCACTTGCAAACAAGTTGATTGCAGTTGCCGAAGCAAGACAAGACGCAATCGCATTCATTTCACCTTATAGAGGTGCGGCGATTACTGATACCACAGATCAGGCAGCAGTCAACATTAATTCTGATGCCGACATCACTGACAATGTATTGAGTTTCTATGCTCCTGTTACTTCATCCACATACGGAATCTTCGATAGTGGATATAAGTACATGTTTGATAGATTTGCAAACACCTTTAGATATGTTCCTCTGAATGGTGACATGGCTGGACTTTGTGCCAGAAATGACATCAATCAGTTCCCATGGTTCTCACCAGCAGGAACAGCAAGAGGTGGAATTCTTAATGCCGTAAAACTTGCATATAACCCAGGCAAGACACAAAGAGACAGACTCTATTCTAATAGAATCAACCCAGTTATCCTTTCACCTGGTGCTGGAATCATTCTCTTTGGTGATAAGACTGGATATGGTAAGTCTTCCGCATTTGATAGAATCAACGTTCGTCGCCTCTTCATCTATCTTGAGGATGCGATTTCTGCAGCAGCTAAAGATCAACTCTTTGAGTTCAACGATGAAATTACAAGAACCAACTTTGTAAACATCGTCGAACCATTCCTCCGCGATGTTCAGGCAAAGCGTGGAATCTTTGATTACGTCGTTGTTTGTGACGAAACAAACAATACTGCTGCTGTTATCGACAACAATGAGTTTGTCGCTGACATCTATATCAAACCCGCAAGATCAATTAACTTCATTGGTCTTACGTTTGTTGCCACCAGAACTGGCGTTTCTTTTGAAGAAGTTATCGGTAACGTTTAATTAGAGGTTTAACGAACTATGGCAACTCGTCAACAACAAAACAACATTCCACTCAGAAAAATCACCGATTTCAAAAGTAAGTTATCTGGTGGTGGTGCAAGACCCAATCTATTTGAAGTTGAGTTAGCATTCCCTGGTGCCGTTGGTGTCGATAATGACACTCTCCAAAAAGCAAGATTCCTTGTAAAGGCAGCGGCACTGCCAGCATCAACAGTTGCTCCAATCGATGTTCCATTCAGAGGTCGTATTCTTAAGATCGCTGGTGACAGAACATTTGAAACCTGGACAATCACTGTCATCAACGATGTTGATTTCTCCATTCGCTCAGCATTTGAGAAGTGGATGAACACCATCAACAAGATGAATGATGGCACTGGATTAACAGATCCTGAGGCATATCAGGCAGATGCATATGTTTATCAACTTGCCCGTGATGGAGGAATTCTCAGATCTTATCACTTCTATGATGTATTCCCAACCAACATCTCAACAATTGACTTGAGTTATGAAACAACTGACACCATTGAAGAGTTCACTGTAGAACTTCAGGTTCAGTGGTGGGAAGCATCTAGAGGAACTTCTCCTAGCGCTGGCGGTGAGGACATCGCCTAAATAGTAAAATAACAGTCAAGTTCAGATTATAATGGCAAAACTTTTTGGTTTTTCAATTGAGGATTCAGAAAAAAAATCCAAGAGTATAGTTTCCCCCGTTCCTCAAAATAATGAGGACGGGGTTGATAACTATATTGCCAGTGGATTTTATGGTTCATATGTAGACATCGAAGGTGTTTACAGAACCGAATTTGATTTGCTTAAAAGATATCGTGAAATGGCACTTCATCCAGAATGTGATGGTGCCATTGAAGATGTTGTTAACGAAGCAATCGTAAGTGATCTCTACGATTCACCAATCGAAATTGAGTTGTCAAATCTTAATGCGACTGATAAGTTAAAAAAAGTAATCAGACAAGAATTTAAATATATTAAAGAACTTCTCGACTTTGATAGAAAGTCGCACGAAATTTTTAGAAACTGGTATGTTGATGGTAGATTATATTATCATAAAGTAATCGATCTCAAAAAACCTCAGGAAGGAATCAAAGAACTGAGGTATATTGATCCGATGAAGATGCGGTTTGTCCGCCAGGAAAAGAAAAAGGACAAAAACAGTGCTTTGATTAATCCATCAATCACTGGACGTGATAATGAAAATAACAGCATTGCTCCAGAAATTGAGGAGTATTTTGTATACACGCCAAAGCCCAACTATCCAACGGGCGTTTATTCTGGTGGTGGCGGAACAAAAGGAACAAAGATTTCAAAGGATGCAATCACATATTGCACTTCAGGATTAGTTGATAGAAACAAAGGAACGGTTCTTTCATATCTTCATAAAGCAATCAAGGCACTCAATCAACTGAGAATGATTGAGGATTCTCTTGTTATCTATCGTCTGTCAAGAGCACCTGAGCGTAGAATTTTCTACATCGATGTCGGCAATCTTCCCAAGGTAAAGGCGGAACAATATCTTCGTGATGTTATGATGCGTTATCGTAACAAGTTGGTTTATGATGCCAATACTGGTGAAGTTCGTGATGACAAAAAGTTCATGAGCATGTTGGAAGACTTCTGGCTTCCAAGAAGAGAGGGTGGTAGAGGAACTGAAATCACCACACTTCCTGGTGGACAAAACCTTGGAGAACTTGCAGATATTGAGTATTTCCAAAAGAAACTTTACAGAGCACTTGGTGTTCCAGAATCAAGAATTGCTGCCGACGGCGGTTTCAATCTTGGACGTTCATCAGAAATCTTAAGAGATGAACTTAAGTTTGCCAAGTTTGTTGGACGTTTGAGAAAGAGATTTGCTCAAATGTTTAATGACATGTTGAAAACGCAATTGATTCTCAAGAACATTGTCACCCCAGAAGATTGGGAAACATTGGCAGATCACATTCAATATGATTTCTTATATGATAATCAGTTTGCAGAACTCAAAGAAACTGAAATGCTCAATGAGCGTCTTGGTGTTCTTGCATCCATTGAACCTTATATCGGCAAATACTATTCAACTGAATGGGTTCGTAGAAAGGTTCTTCGTCAAACTGATACTGAAATGATTGAGATGGATGAGCAGATTGAACAGGAAATCAAGGATGGGATTATTCCAGATCCTAGTTCTGTAGATCCAATTACTGGTGAACCACTACCTCAAGACGGTGGAGAGATGGGAATGATGGGGGATGTTCCGATGGAACCAAATCTTGATGCACAAGCAGATATTACTCAAGTAAAAGAACCCAAAGGTGGGGAAATATAAATAGAGAATATAGATATTATTAAAACTTCATGGAAGAAATTGTAAATTTGATCGGTTCTGATGCTTCTGCATCAGAAATTAGCGACAAAGTTAAGGATGCTCTTTATGCAAGAGCGGCACAGAGAATTGATGCCGTTCGTCCAACAGTAGGAGTATCGATGTTTGGTGATAATCAATCATCCGAGGAACAAGAATAATGGCAAGAACATTATTGAAAGGTGCCGAAATAGCACTGCCAACAACTACCGGAACTGCTACTAGTTTTAGTCAGGCAACTGTGGTTCGTTTGGTAAATACAGGATCAGTTGCTGTCGTTGAAGTTGTAGAAACACAAAGTGGAACTGGTATTGGTTCATTCACCATGCCAGCAAATACTGTTGAGTATTTGGAAAAAAATCCAACTCATTGTGTATTTGCAAGTGCCGCAACGGTAAAAGGAGCACAAGTAGGATTCACCGGTTAATCAAATGAAACTTATCACAGAAGAAATTTCAAACGTTCAGATTATCACCGAAGGTAAAGGTGCTAATAAAAAATTATACATTGAAGGTGTTTTCCTCCAGGGCGATATCAAAAATCGCAATGGAAGAATGTATCCAATGGAAACTCTTTCTCGTGAAGTACAAAGATACAATGAAACATTCGTCCAAAAAGGACGTGCTCTTGGAGAACTTGGACATCCTGATGGTCCAACCGTAAACCTTGATAGGGTTTCTCACAAGATTACTTCTCTTGTTAGAGAGGGAAGTAACTTCAAGGGTAAAGCACAAATCCTGAATACCCCCATGGGTAAGATTGCATCTTCACTTCTTGATGAAGGTGTAATGCTTGGTGTTTCTTCTCGTGGTGTTGGTTCACTGAGAACCACAAATGAGGGTCACAAAGTTGTCGGTGAAGATTTCATGTTAGCAACTGCTGCTGATATCGTTGCCGATCCTTCCGCACCCGATGCTTTTGTTCAGGGAATCATGGAAGGAAAGGAGTGGGTTTGGGAAGGAGGAATCCTTCGTGAACAACTCGCTGAAAAGACACAAAAGAGAATTAACACTCTTGTCGATCAAAGAAGACTTGAAGAGCACAAACTCCAGTTATGGAGTGATTTCCTCTCAAATCTTTGATTTATAAATAAATATAGATTATATTAAAATAAATCTAACAAAACAAATGTCCGTTGGTAGCAATTTACAAGAAATGGAAAACGTAGTAACCAAAGGCGCTGCTGCAGCTGAATCAATGCCAAAGGCAGGAAGCAATGCTTCCGGTGTTTCAACACCAGGCCAAGGCACTTACGAAGATCTCGGCGGTCCTACCCCAGATAACTATAGAGCAGATGACGATTCTGCCAAACTCAAGGAACCCACACTCGCAACTGTCAAAGACATTGTGAACAAGGGTGCTAAGCCTGCTGAATCCATGCCAAAAGGTATGAAGGAAGAAGAGGAAGTTGAGGGTGAAGTAGTTTCTGAAGAAGAAACCACCGAAGAGGAAGTAGTCTCTGAAGAAGAGGAAGTAGTCGCTGAAGAAGAGGAAGTAGTTGCTGAGTATGATATCGAAGAAGATATCAACGCACTGCTCCAAGGTGAAGAGCTTTCCGAAGAGTTCGAAGAAAAGGCACGTACCATCTTCGAAGCTGCTATCAAGGCAAAATCAACAGAAATTCAAGAAGAGTTAACCGCTCAGTATGAGCAATCTCTTCAAGAAGAAGTTGCAACTATCAAGGAAGAACTGACTGATAGAGTCGATGCTTATCTTGAGTATGTTGCAGAAGAGTGGATGACCGAGAATCAACTTGCAGTTGAGCAAGGTCTGAAGACTGAAATGACTGAATCATTCCTTACAGGAATCAGAAGTCTTTTTGAAGATCATTATGTATCAATCCCTGAAGAGAAATATGATGTACTCAATAGTATGGTAGAAAAACTTGATGAGATGGAAGATAAACTCAACGAGCAAATCGAAAGAAATATTGCTCTAAAACAAAGATTAGCCGAGTCGGTTGCTGATGTAATCTTCTCCGAGGTCTGCGAAGGACTTGCTCTTTCACAGAAGGAAAAACTCGCTTCTCTTGCCGAAAATGTTGAGTTTGATAGTGAAGACACCTATCGTGAGAAACTGGTAACTCTGAGAAATTCTTATTTCCCAGCAAATTCTGGTACTCAAAGAGACAATTCAGAGAACATTTCTGAGAGCGCAGACGCCACTGCACCAGTCCAAGTGTCTGGTTTAATGGAGTCATATCTCACTACTCTGACCCGAGTTTCTAAAAAGTGATTTTTAGATTATAAGTCAAACTAAAACTTTTAAGAGGTAAAATTCAAATGCAAGGTTTCAATGCTGAACACCTGCAGGAGAAGTGGGCACCTATCCTCAACCACGAGGGTCTCGGTGGCATCCAAGATGCACACAAGAGAATGGTAACCGCAGTTCTCCTGGAGAACCAAGAAAGAGCACTCCGCGAAGAGCGTCAGTTCCTCTCCGAAGCACCCACCAACGCCGTTGGTAACGCTGGTTATCAAAGCGGTGGCGGTCAGACCGTCGCTGGTTTCGATCCAGTTCTGATCTCCCTGATCCGCCGCTCAATGCCTAACCTGGTCGCTTATGACCTCGCTGGCGTTCAACCAATGAACGGTCCTACTGGACTGATCTTCGCAATGCGTTCACGCTACACCAGCCAGTCTGGTGCTGAAGCACTGTTCGACGAAGCAAACACCAACTTCTCTGGTGCTCAGGCAACAGGAATGGGTGACGTTCTGGGTATTGGTACTACCGCAGCTTCAACTGGTAATAACCCAGCTGTTCTGAATGACGGTGGAGCATACACCACTGGTGGTGCTATGCGTACTGCAGACGCTGAGAGTCTTGGTGCTGACAACGACAATGCTTTCAACGAAATGGCATTCTCGATCGAGAAGGTCACCGTTACTGCACAGTCAAGAGCACTGAAGGCTGAGTACTCCTTAGAACTCGCTCAGGACCTCAAGGCAATTCACGGTCTGAATGCAGAAGCCGAGTTGGCAAACATTCTGTCAACTGAGATTCTCGCTGAAATCAACCGCGAAGTCATCAGAACCATCTATAAGGCTGCTGAAGCAGGCGCACAAGATAACGTTGCAAGTGCTGGCACCTTCGACCTCGACGTTGACTCCAACGGTCGTTGGTCTGTTGAGAAGTTCAAAGGTCTGATCTTCCAAATCGAGCGCGATGCCAACGCAATCGCACAAAGAACTCGTAGAGGGAAGGGCAACACCATCCTCTGCTCTGCAGACGTTGCTTCCGCTCTGACCATGGCTGGTGTACTCGACTACACCCCTGCTCTCAACGCTAACCTGAACGTTGATGACACTGGTAACACCTTCGCTGGTGTTCTGCAAGGTAAGTATCGTGTTTATATCGATCCTTATTCTGCAAACCTGACCTCAGGTAACGCAAGCGCAGGCAACCAGTACTACGTTGTTGGTTATAAGGGTTCTTCACCTTATGACGCAGGTCTGTTCTATTGCCCATACGTTCCTCTGCAGATGGTACGTGCCGTTGGGGAGAACACCTTCCAGCCTAAGATCGGCTTTAAGACCCGTTACGGTATCGTTGCTAACCCATTTGCAAACGCTGGTGCCGCTTCTGGTGCTGTTGCCGACAACGGTGTCCAAATCAACTCGAACCGCTACTACAGAAGAGTTCGCGTTCTCAACCTTATGTGATCCATTTTCACAAGGTTTCTCAGAGGGTTCTTCGGAACCCTCTTTTTTTATCTAAATACAAATAAAAACAAATGGCTGGTGCATTTGATAAGCAGATAGGAAATAGAAATTTTTTATCACCGATTGGTTTTAACTTTATTTTATCAAAAGAACCAAAGGTTTCTTTCTTCTGCAATTCTGCAAGAATACCCGAAATTAGTTTGGGAACTGCCATTCAACCATCATATTTGAAGGATATTGATGTTCCTGGCGATAAACTAACTTATGGTGATTTCTCACTGAGATTTTTGGTTGATGAAAATCTCAATAATTATATGGCAATTCATAATTGGTTAACTGGTCTCGGATATCCAGAAACCACACAAGACTTTAAGGATCTTATCACAGAAAATGCAATTCAAGATCCAAAAAAACAATTCAGCGATGGATCTTTACACATCTTGAATAGTAATTATAGAGATGTTGCTATTGTAAAATTTAAAGACTTATTTCCAATTTATTTGACCTCACTGGAATTTGAAGCATCTGATTCTGATGTTAGCTACTTTACAGCAGAGGTCACTTTCAAGTATACTGTGTATAATATTCTTGCTGCTGATGGAAGAACGCGCTTATGAACCTTGATGAAATTCAGGAGATGTGGCAGAGAGATTCTGTCATTGATCCTGACAACTTACATGATGAATCTTTAAAAATTCCTCAACTTCATTCTAAGTATTATACTTTATACAATACAATTACACTACTCCGCGAGAGAGCAAGAGAAACGCATAGTAGAGTAAGATTAGAACGCTATAATTACTACACAGGAAAGGCACCAGCAGAGGTCTATGAGGAAGAACCATTTCCGTATAAGGTAAGAGACAAAGAGGCATTACAGAGGCACCTGGATGCCGATGAGAAACTGAATAAAGTAGATCTTAAAATCAGATACTATGATATTATGCTCAAGTTCTTGGAAGAGATTATCAAGACTGTCTCCAATAGAACTTTTCAAATCAAAAATGCCATAGAGTGGCATCGCTTCCAAGCAGGTTTTAACTGAGGCAATAAATACCCATAGGTGATACTTATGGGTTATGTCTCATTTGATTATATCAAAAAAGAACGAAGTATATCTTCAAGTAAAAGCAGAACCACACGTCTACTACGAACTAGCAGATCAGTTCACGTTTGAGGTTCCTGGTGCCAAGTTTATGCCTCAGTATCGCAACAAATACTGGGACGGTAAAATTCGTTTATTTAATACCCAGACTGGTGAGATATACGTTGGGTTATTGGATAAACTCACAAAGTTTTGTGACGACCACGAATATACCTATGAGTTTGCTAATAACAAATTCTATGGTCTTCCTTTTGAGGTTAATGACTTCATCTCAAAGGAAGGTGTCAAGGATTATATGAATGCTATTTGCAAGTACGCTCCCCGCGAGTACCAAGTAGAGGGAGTATACGACGCATTAAAACATAATAGAAAGTTGTTGATATCTCCAACTGCTTCTGGAAAGTCGTTGATGATATACTCAATTGTGAGATATTACGTTGAGAAAGGACAAAATATTCTCGTAGTTGTCCCAACGACATCCCTTGTAGAGCAGATGTATAAAGATTTTGAAGATTACGGGTTTGATGTGGGATCATACTGCCACAAAATATATGCGGGAAAAGAAAGAGAGACTGACTCACAGGTGATTATCACCACCTGGCAGTCCATCTACAAACTACCCCGCAAATACTTTTCAAGATTTAATGTGGTCGTTGGAGATGAGGCACACCAGTTTAAGTCTAAGTCTTTAATATCTATAATGGGAA
>ERZ891134.2160-NODE-2160-length-12007-cov-5.679635_pt1 | contig 12007 bp, 11 predicted proteins | sample MGYA00520888_ERZ891134 | MGnify/ENA primary metagenome ERZ891134 (study PRJEB32303, sample SAMEA104408692) | aquatic metagenome | biome: Brackish water; feature: Coastal; material: water | place: Baltic Sea | collected 2014-10-23 | depth 10 m ... | reverse complement strand
ATTCCCAGACGGCCGGCTCCGGTGAACACCTGCCGGGAGATGAAGAAAGGGGTCAGGTGTCGAACGACTTCAGAAAATGGAGTTGCGCGACGCATCAAATAGTTCTCATGACACCCATAGGACACGCCCTTGTTGTCCGTGTTGTTCTTGTAGAGATTGATGGTGGCGCCACCGGGAACCGACGCCGCAGCTCGCGACGCGGCGTTCATGATGTCCACCCCGGCGCGATCCCACAGCACGGCATCTCGCGGGTTGGTCACTTCGGGAGTTGAGTACTCCGGATGGGCATGGTCGACATAGAGACGGGCCCCATTGGGCAAGATGACGTTCGCTAAGCCGAGATCTTCGTCTGTCAACTGGGACGGATCCGCTTCAGCGCGAGACATGTCGTAGCCACGGGCATCCCGTAAGGGCGATTCTTCGTCGTAGTCCCAACGGGGCTTGGTGGAACCGGGTGCAGATAGCAGGTGCGCGTACGCATTGACGATTTGCGAGGAGGTCAGCATCGCATTCATCGTCGGATGTCCGGGCACCGTGATCCCGTACTCGGTTTCAAGCCCCATTATGCGGTGAACGCTCATCTATCTACCCCTGCTCGCTTTCGGCTGGTGCAGGACTGTCTAGAGGTACTGGCCGGTGTTGGCCACCTTGTCGATGCTGCGCCCCGGCCCACCGCCTTGCTTGCCCTGGATCAGCGTCCGGATGAAGACGATGCGCTCACCCTTCTTACCGGAGATTCGTGCCCAGTCATCTGGGTTCGTGGTGTTGGGCAGATCCTCGTTCTCCCGGAATTCGTCTACACAAGCATCAAGGAGGTGTTGAACGCGAATGCCCTTCTCGCCGGTTTCGAGGTAGTCCTTGATCGCGGATTTCTTGGCACGGGAAACGATGTTCTCGAGCATGGCACCTGAGTTGAAATCCTTGAAGTACAGGATTTCCTTGTCTCCGCCTTCGTAGGTCACCTCAAGGAAGCGATTCTCCTCGGACTCGGCATACATGCGTTCGATGGCGCGCTGGATCATCGATGAGCAAGCGAGCTCGGCGTCGCCATCGTGCTCCGCGAGATCCTCGCGATGAATAGGCAGGCCAGCAACGAGGTACTTACTCATGATGTCCTGAGCCGATTCGGCATCCGGGCGCTCGATCTTGATTTTGACGTCCAAGCGCCCTGGTCGCAGGATGGCTGGATCGATCATGTCTTCGCGGTTCGAGGCACCGATGACGATCACGTTTTCCAAGCTCTCAACACCGTCTATCTCGCTCAATAGTTGCGGAACGATGGTGTTCTCGACATCGCTGCTGACGCCGCTACCTCGAGTTCGAAACAGGGAGTCCATCTCGTCGAAGAAGACGATGACAGGCATGCCCTCGGAGGCTTTCTCGCGTGCACGCTGGAAAACAAGTCGAATATGTCGCTCAGTCTCGCCAACGTACTTATTGAGTAGTTCGGGGCCCTTGATGTTCAGGAAGTAGCTTTTCGCCTCGAGTTTGCCGGTCTTCTCCGCGACCTTTTTGGCCAGCGAATTAGCCACCGCCTTGGCGATGAGTGTTTTGCCGCATCCGGGAGGTCCGTACAGCAAGATCCCCTTCGGTGCGCGAAGAGCGTGCTCGGCGAAAAGGTCCGCATGTATGTAGGGAAGTTCAACGGCATCTCGGATCGAGTCAATCTGGGTGCCTAGTCCGCCAATTTGGCCGTACCCGATATCTGGAACTTCCTCCAACACCAGTTCTTCAACTTCGGCGCGAGGCACTCTTTCAATGACATAGCCGCTGCGAAGATCGCATAGCAAGGCCTCACCAGCACGCAACACTTCACCTTCAAGTGGTGTGCCCACTCGAACAACGCGCTCCTCGTCAGCACCGGCGACGACCACGCACCTGTCGGGGCCGAGCATTTCCTTGAAAGTGACGATGTCGCCAACTACCTCAAATTCGCGCTTGGCGACAACGTTCATCGATTCGTTGAGGACGACCTCTTGGCCGGGGACCAGTTGGTCGGCACCTACGGCAGGGCTGACAGCAACACGCATTTTGCGTCCGGATGCGATGACGTCGACAGAGCCGTCGTCGTGGGCCTGAACGAATGTTCCGTAGCCGCTGGGAGGCTCACCTAGCCGGTCAACTTCCGCCTTGAGCGCAACGATCTGCTCGCGCGCATCCCGCAAGGTGGTGATGAGTCGCTGGTTGTGGTCCTTTTGCGCGGCCAACTCTCCGCGGACCTCGCTCAGCGCGGTCTCAACAGCCAGCAACCTGCTCTCCGGGCTCGGATTACTCACCGGAACCTCCTCGCTCGGCGGTGGTGCGCCACGTGCGTCACTGCTGCGACGCCTGACGACCCTAACCCGCTTCGCTGCGCTCCACCTGCTGACCACCCGGACCGTCGTAATCAGGGCCATAGGCGCCCGGGGCCGGGCGACGCTTGCGCTCGGGGGCTCGCTGACCAGCGGCCATGGCCCTGCTCGCGATGAGGAAGCCCGTGTGACCTGCCATCCGGTGGTCCGGACGCACCGCCAGACCGTCCAGGTGCCAGGTGCGCACGATTGATTCCTCCGCGCGCGGTTCTATCCAGCGTCCGGTCTCCCGCATCGATTCCACCATGCGGGACATCTGCGTGGTGGTGGCTACGTAGGCCACCAGCGAACCACCTGGACGAAGGATCGCTGAGGCGATCTCCAGGCACTCCCAGGGTGCCAACATGTCCAAGATCACCGCGTCTAGGCCTGCCTCACCGCCTGGTATCTGAGCCGGCACGAGGGCTTGCAGGTCTTCCTCCAGCAGGGTCCAGGACTTAGGCCAGCCACTGAACCACCGGCAAACATTTTCCGCGGCTACCTCGGCAAAGTCCGAGCGGCGCTCGACGCTGATCACTGTGCCGCTCGGACCAACAGCGCGCAGCAGATAGTTGCTTAACGCACCGGATCCGGCTCCGGCCTCCAGAACCGAAGCCCCGGGACCGAGGTCGGCGAGCGACACGATGCGCGCGGCATCCTTCGGATAGATGACCGCAGCAGCGCGTGGCATGCCCAGGACGTAGTCATCCAACCCGGGTCTTTGGGCAAGGAACTCGATGCCGCGAGAGGACGTGACAACGCTTCCTTCTGACATACCGATGATCTCGTCGTGTGCGATTTGCCCGCGGTGAGTGTGCAACACCGCGCCGGCCTGCGTTGAAATGGTCTTCTTGGTTCCGCGCGGGTCGGTGAGTTGAACCAACTCCCCCGCTTTAAGTGTCCCGCCGTTTCGCGGACCGACATCGACAACTTCACGGGGTGCCGGTGGATGCATCGGACGCTTGCGAGCCATTTGGGCGACGATAGCGGGCGGGGGCACCTTGACCCGTACAGTGACAAGGTGTTCCCTGAGACCTTGTCGCCATCGCGCGCCGGGGACTTCTTGACCTGTCCCTTGCTCTACCGGCTGCGCGTGTTGGACAAGCTCCCTGAGCCACCGTCTGCAGTGGCGATCCGCGGGACGCTCGTGCATGCCGCCCTCGAGGATCTCTACGCCCTGCCTGCCGATCAACGAACACTCGACCGGGCTGCAGATTTGTTCGCCGCCCGCTTCGATGAACTGACTCAAAGTGACCCACCGGCGGCAGCTGCCCTGCAGGAAGGCATCAAGCAGCCAGTCGACTCTGACCCGGGGGCCGTCGCAGCCGCAGTGCTATCTCCAGCGCGTTCACTGCTGGAGACGTACTTCACCTTGGAGGACCCCACTCGGTTGGATCCACATGCACAGGAACTTGCCGTCAGCGCGCAATTGGAGTCCGGCCTGACGGTCCGCGGATTCATCGATCGCGTCGACCGTGCTCCCGATGGCCGGATTCGGCTGGTGGACTACAAGACCGGTCGCAGCCCCGGCAGCGGTTTCGAAGCCAAGGCCATGTTCCAAATGCGCTTCTACGCGCTGGTGTGGTGGCGGATGACCGGCGACATTCCAACCCGACTGCAACTGTTGTACTTAGGGGACGGGCAGATCATCCATTACGACCCGGTTGCCGCAGATCTTGAAGCAACGGAGAAGAAGATCTTGGCCATTCGCGAGGCCATTTCTCGTGCGATGAGCGCCGGGTTTCAGCCTTCGCCCTCGGGACTGTGTGCTTACTGTGCCTTCCACGAGTTCTGCCCTGCGCAAGGCGGCACGCCCCCGGCGATGCCTACTGCCATCTCGCAATAGTTTGGTCACGCTTAGGGCTCAACTGGTGGCAAGCGCCCACAGCGCGTGCGGATCCTTGCCCTCCAAGGACGCCACCACCGCCGAATGGCCTGCACCAGCGACGATGTGATCCACCGGGGCTATGTGCGGAACCGCAATGACAACGCAGCCCGCGTCAAGGGCTGAACGGACGCCTGTAGGTGAATCCTCAATCGCGAGACACGCAGCTGGGTCGGCGCCGATGCCTGCGGCTGCCGAGAGATACGGCTCGGGATGCGGCTTGCTGTTAGTCACCTGATCGCCAGCAATCACCACAGAAAAGGGGTTGCCGCCGAATTCGATCTCAATGCGATCGCTCAACGCTGCGACCAGCCTCGCCCAGGAGGCGGTGACGAGGGCCGTGGGCAATTGCAGCGCAATGCAGCGGCGCAAGAAAGCGTCGGCTCCTGGACGCCAGGTGAGCGGCTCACTGCGCATGTAGGCCTCGATGTGATCCAGCAGCATCGCCCCCACTGCTTGCGCGGGTAGCGACTGGCTTGCCTTGGCGGCCATGTACTCGGCAACCCTCTCTAGTGGGCCGCCCAGACAGTGCGCTTGGTCATCGGCAGTCCACCTGGCGCCGAGCAGCGCCATCACGTCTTCCTCAGCAGCTAGCCACAGGCGCTCGCTATCGACCAAAGTGCCGTCCATGTCCAACAGCACGGCACTGGGACCGGCACTGGGACCGGCACTGGGACCACTCACCTGACTTCTCATCGTTGCTTGAGTCTAGGTAGGTCCTCCTCGACCCCCGTCCTATCAGCGCGGACGCGGAGCAACCGCTAGCGTTCCCACGTGTTGATCCATGCGCAAGATGGCGTCCCAATCGCTGCCGAAATGCTCGATATGCCCACGCCAGCGACCCCTGGTCCCCCCCGTGATCAGGTTCCACTGGTCCTACTGCACGGGCTATCGCAGCAGCGTCACTACTGGGGGCCGGTCGCCCAGCGTCTTCCTGGGCGCCGACTCATCACGGTGGACCAACGCGGACACGGGGACGCCGCAACCGAGGAGGTGACCTCGGAGTCCGACTTCTCCATGGATCGCCTTGCAGATGACGTGGTGGATGTTCTAGATGCATTCGAGGTGCCATCCGCCATCATCGTCGGCCATTCCTGGGGTGCTTCGGTGGCGTTGCGAACGGCTGTTCGCCATCGAGGTCGGGTTCGATCAGCAGTCCTTTTGGATGGAGGCTTATTCGGGCCACGCCATTTGGTTGATGACACCCGGACCATTGCGGACGTGCGAGAACACTTGCGGCCACCGCCATTGGGCATGCTCGAGCCGGTCTTGTGGCAGGCGATTTCCAGCGGAGACCTTTCTCCCTACTGGACGGCTGATGTTCGTGCGGCGCTGGAACCAACCTTTTCGGTTGACGACACCGGGCACGTCACCACGCGACTGGGTATGGAACGTCACATGGCGGTGCTGGACGGTTTGATCGACTACGACCCTTCGCCCGACGTCGAGCAAGTCTCGTGCCCGACCTGGTTGGTTTCCTGTGAGCCGCGGGTGAGCAAACAAGACGCCGAAACACCAGCAGATGATCTCTCCGGCGCATGGGTGAACGCCCGCACCCAAACCCTGGCTGATCTCCCCCGAGCCTTCTTCCTCCAGCGTTGGTTCGGTGCCCTGCACGACGTACCCTTGCAGTGGCCGGCGATGGTCGCCGGGTTACTCGAGACGGTTGCCGAGCGGATCGAGCCGCCGCGCAGCAGTGCAAGGGAGTCCGGGGTTCCACAGTGATCGAGTTCGACGGGTTACCCACTTTGCACGATCCGATACTTATCGCGGCTTTCGAAGGATGGAACGACGCCGGCGAATCTGCCAGCGCCAGCATCACTCATCTGCGTGATGTCTGGGATGCGGAATTCCTGACCGAACTCGATTCGGAGGACTATTACGACTACCAGGTGAATCGGCCACACATAAGCGTCGACGAATCAGGGGTACGTCAACTCGATTGGCCGAGCACCCGCATTTACTTGGCGCGAATCCCGGGACAACCCCGCGACGTGGTCTTGGTCCAAGGCATCGAACCCAACATGCGTTGGCAACAATTCACCCGCGAGATTCTCGGCCTAGCGGCGGAATTGGATGTCAACCTGGTGGTGACCGTGGCCGCGCTCCTATCCGACAGCCCGCACACGCGGCCGGTCCCGGTTACCGGATCCACGGCTGATGCGAAACTCGCCGTGGACTTCGATTTGGAGCCGGCCAGCTACGAAGGTCCGACAGGAATCGTCGGTGTGCTGCAGGAAGCGTGTCACCGTTTCGGCGTTCCCGCGGTTTCCCTGTGGGCAGCTATCCCGCACTACGTAGGGCAACCGCCATGTCCGAAAGGCACCTTGGCTTTGATCCGAAAGATCGAAGACATCGTCGACATGCCGGTACCACTCTCCGACCTCGTCGAAGAAGCTCGTGCGTGGGAAATCGGTGTCGATGAACTCGCCGAAGACGATGACGAAGTTGCTGAGTACGTTCGCCAACTAGAGCAGGCCCGAGACACCACGGAACTGCCGGAGGCCACAGGTGAGGCGATCGCTAAGGAGTTCGAACGCTATCTGCGCCGTCGCGATCCTCAGTAACAGCATGCGTGCCGGCATAAGCGCTCAATCAAGGAGTTCAAAGATTGCGTCCACTCCCCCGGCGCTGTAGTGCACCCACGCATCGCTAGACGCATGCGCAATATGTCGCTCGTAGTCCAATCGCCAGCGGTTGAAAACCTCTTGCGGTTGGCCACCTCGTTGCACCTCGCGAAGGGCCGCCCATCGACCTTCGAAGTACTTAACGGTCTGTCCGGTCGTTCCCGTCAAGGACACCTTGCACAGCGGTTGACCGGCGGTGGCCGTGTGAAGTTCCGCCTCCGCCTGCTCCAGCATTCGCGCCAGACGCAACTCGATATTGGTGCTCACGATCACATTAGCTACGTCGATAGGCCAGGTAATTGGCCAGCGAGTCGCGCGTTGCCGGGTCGAGCACCGCATCGTCGGTCCTATCAGTGCGGATGTCTTCCAAAATGCCGGCGGCCACGCTCTTGCCTAGCTCAACACCCCACTGGTCAAAGGAGTTGATCTGCCAGACCGCACCTTGCACCAACACGCTGTGCTCGTAGGCGGCGATGAGCGCACCGAGCGTAAATGGCGAGATGTCCGGGACCATGATGACCGACACGGGCCGATTGCCTGGCATGACTTTGTGGGGAGCGAGCGCTTCGGGTACCCCGCTGTCTCGCACCTCCTGGACCGTTCGGCCCACCGAAAGGACGGCGGCCTGGGCGAGTGCGTTGGCTACCAACATGTCGTGCTGGGCAGCTATCTGTGGTGTTGGCGCCACGGTCGGGCGCGCGCTGATGATGATGTCGCAAGCAACATCGTCTGTTCCCTGGTGCAGCAGTTGATAGAAGGAGTGCTGTCCCCCTGTTCCCGGTTCTCCCCAGTAGATGCCTCCCGTCGCATAGTCCACCGGTGTGCCGTCTCGTCGAACCGACTTGCCGTTGCTCTCCATGGTGAGCTGTTGCAGGTAAGCCGGGAAGCGGGCGAGGTCCTGGGCGTAAGGCAGGACGGCTGTGGTGGGGATACCGAGAAAGTCCCTGTTCCACACCGCGAGCAGGCCCATCAGTGCCGGAGCATTTCGCTCGATCGGAGCACTTCGGAAATGCTCGTCCATTGCGTGGAAACCGTCGAGCAGCGCACGAAAATTCACTGGACCGATTGCGATCATCGTGGACAAACCGATGGCGCTGTCCATCGAATACCGACCACCCACCCAATCCCAGAAGCCGAACATGTTCGCCGGATCGATGCCGAATGCCCGAACCGCATCCGTATTCGTCGAAACTGCGACGAAATGCCGAGGTACGGAGGCTTCGCCGATACGATCCACTAGCCAGGTGCGGACAACCTGCGCATTGGTCATGGTCTCGGCGGTGGTGAACGTCTTAGAGGCAACAATCACCAAGGTTCGTGCTGGATCCAGATCTTCAAGAGCACGCGCGACATCGGCGGGATCGACATTGGAAACAAAGTGACACCGCAAGCCCGGCTGCACCAAACTCGCCAAAGCCCGGTACGCCATGGCAGGACCTAGGTCTGAGCCACCGATTCCGATATTGACGATGTCGGTGATCGTTTCTCCCGTGGCGCCTGTCCACATTCCCGAGCGCACCTCTTCGGAGAAATCCGCCATCCGCTGCAAGACCGCGTGCACGTCCGCCACCACATCTTGACCATCCGCGCGCAACGTGGCCGATTGCGGCAACCGCAGGGCGATGTGCAAAACGGCACGGCCTTCCGTTGAGTTGATATGTGCACCAGCGAACATCGCCTCTCGCAGCGACTCGACGCCAGTCTCCCGAGCAAGTTGTGCCAGCAGCTCCAGTGTTTTGCCATCGACACGCTGTCGGGCGTAGTCGAAATCGATTCCCGCGGCCTGCATTCGCAAGGCAGATCGTGGCTCGTCGAGCAGATCACGAATGGTGGTGGTGCGCAGGCCCTGTGCGTGCTGGACTAGCGACGCCCAGGCGGGGGTCGTCGTTGGATCGATAGCCGAAGGAGATCCCGAGGACTGCATGCCCGTAGCCTTTCACCGTCAGAACCAGGAGGCCACATGGACACTCAGCGCACGCTTGGCATGGTCGGGTTCGGTCGCATGGGTGTTGGCTTGACAACCCGCGCGATTGCCGGCGGATTCGATGTCATCGTCGTCGATCCAGATGCCCAAGCACCTCAGCGGGCGCAGGCCCTTGGTGCTGGTTCGGCGGAGTCCTTGCCGGCCTTGGTCCAGGCACTGCCCGCCCCGCGGACGATTTGGATCATGGTTCCGGCGGGGCCGGTGACCGACTCGGTTATCGATGAACTCGGCTCACTGCTCGATCCCGGAGATGCGATCATCGATGGAGGGAATTCGAACTATCGCGATGACATCCACCATGCCCAACGACTGGGTGAGAAGGGCATCGATTTCCTCGATGTCGGGACATCTGGTGGTGTCTGGGGCGCCGACCGTGGGTTTAGTTTGATGATCGGTGGTCCGGATCCGCAGGTTCAGGCGCTGGCAGCTCTCTGGGATGCCCTGGCACCCGGAGTGGAAGCCGCATCGAGAACTCCGGGTCGCACCGGCACGCCCTCACCCGCCGAGCGTGGGTGGCTGCATTGCGGCCCGAGCGGGGCTGGTCACTTCGTGAAGATGGTGCACAACGGAATCGAATACGCGCTGATGGCGGCCTACGCGGAAGGACTCTCGATTCTCCAGCATGCGAATGCTGGACTCGATGATCGCCAGGGCGACAGCGACGCCGAGACCGCACCCCTCACCGATCCGCAGTACTACCAGTATGAATTGCCAATCGCCGATATCGCTGAGGTCTGGCGACGCGGTTCCGTAGTGGGATCGTGGCTACTGGATCTGACGGCTGCGGCGCTTGTCGAGGACCCTTCGCTCAGCGGGTTCAGTGGAAGGGTTTCCGATTCCGGCGAAGGCCGATGGACGGCGATCGCTGCCATCGAGGAAGGTGTTCCTGCCCCGGTGATCACCGCTGCGTTGATGGAGAGATTCGCAACACAAGGTTCCGATGTATTCGCCGGACAGGTACTCAGTGCGATGCGCGCGCAATTCGGTGGGCACCAAGAGAAGTCCGGTTAGTTGCCTTCTGTGAGCAGTTGTACGCCCAGGAGGGCGTCGGTGGTGGCCACGATGAGTTCTGCAGCCTCACTGGCTGGTTGGGAACGTGGCGTCGGTGGCTCGCTTGAGTTCAGCGCCCGGTGCGCCCAGTCATCCAGGGCGTCCAGTGCCGCGGGGGCGCGCAGGTCGTCGGCAAGGGCTTCTCGCACCTGGGCGAGGGTGTTCTCGGCGGGTGGTGCCGACGGCACCGAAATCGCCCACCGAAGGCGATCGAGTCGTCCAATTGCGCCTTCGAGACCTTGCGGAGTCCACGCCCAATCGGACCGGTAGTGGTGAGCCAAGAGCGCCAAGCGGATCGCCATCGGATCGATGCCTTCGTGTCGAAGTGTCGAAACGAAGACGAGATTTCCGCGTGACTTGCTCATCTTGTGGCCTTGCCATGCCACCATGCCCGAGTGCACGTAGTGCCGCGCGAAGGGCCATTCGTCGGTGATCATCTGTGCTTCAGATGCACCCATTTCGTGGTGCGGAAACGCGAGGTCGGACCCACCGCCTTGTACATCAATCGTCATCCCAAGAAAGTCCAGGGCGATTGCCGCGCATTCGATATGCCAGCCCGGGCGACCATGGCCAAGGGGTGTGTCCCACGCCGGCTCGTCCACCCGCGCTGACTGCCAGACAAGACAGTCCAGCGGGTGCTCTTTACCGGGACGATCTGGGTCTCCCCCGCGTTCGGCGAACAGTCGCACCATCGTTTCCTGATCCAACCGCGTGACCGATCCGAAATTGGGATCACTACGCACGCGAAAGTACAAATCGTCGTCTACCGCATACACCTGGCCATTGGCTTGGAGCCGGGACACGTATTCCGCCACAGACGGGATCGATTCCACGGCCCCGATGTAGTCGGTGGGGGGTAGCACGCGGAGGGCTTCCATGTCTTCGCGGAAGAGAGCAGTCTCACGATCTGCGATCGTCCTCCAATCCTGCCCTGTTGCTACAGCTCGTTCGAGCAATGGATCGTCGATATCTGTGACGTTTTGGACGTAATGCACTTCATGACCAGCATCGCGCCAGACGCGATTGAGGAGGTCGAAGGCCACGTAGGTGTTGGCGTGACCCATGTGGGTGGCGTCGTAGGGAGTGATACCGCACACATACATCCGTGCGATAGGGCCGGGCGCACTCGGGCGGACTTGCCCGGTTGCGGTGTCGAATAGTCGAACGGGAAGTCCAGTTCCGGGGATTTCCGGGACACCTGAGCCGGGCCAAGCTTGCACGACGCGACCCTATCGGCGTGGATCAGGAATTGATGTCAGCGTGAGAATTCCCTAGAAGACAGGCCACGGAATGGCCGGCCAATCCAAACTCGGTGCGGGCAGTTTGCCCGTGGTCAGCAACTCGGCAACCCGTCCACGCAGCGCTCTAACCTCGTCGTGGCTCAGCCACCGTTCAACCTGCGTCAGTCCCCCAGCCAATTCCTCATCAAGCACTTCCAACGCCGTAAGGGATTCCGGCGCAAGGGATTGGTCGGCCCAACCCCACAGCACCGTGCGCAGTTTCGGCTCGACGGACAAGGTGACTCCGTGGTCTACGCCCCAAATGCCACCGAAGACATCCGTAATCACGTGGCCACCCTTGCGATCGCCGTTATTGATCACAGCATCAAGAACGGCCATTTGTTGTAACCGCACATCATCGGCATGGACAAGCATCAGTGGATTACCTTGCGCGTCGCTGGCCTGCAACACTGTCAGCCAACCCTCGGGTACTTCGTCAGGCACCACGACATCGACGAGTCGTGCTGGATCGTCTTCATCAACCCAAATCTGCACCATCCCCGCACCCGCTGGTCCATCGTCGCGCCAGACAGTGGGTGGTATGAGACCAAATCCCAAAATACGATCAATCTCAAAACAGGCGATCTCGCGACCGGTCAGGGTGCCATCCGGGAAATCCCACAGCGGCCTTTCTCCGCGTTGTGGTTTATAGACGATCGCTGTCCCAGTCTCCAAGGTGCAGCGAAGCGTCGCATTGCTAGCACCGAACACTCGCCCCTCCACGTCGAAAGCGCACGAGCGAAGTTCTTCCAGCACCGTAGGCGCGCTGCCGTTGTTCATCCCCGGCGCTTGTACCCGTTGGCACGAGCGCAGATGTGCCCTTGTGGATCAAGCGGCTGCTGACAAAAAGG